>Ga0256842_1002185_pt1 | contig 14442 bp, 27 predicted proteins | sample 4559240metaG_FD_185973 | JGI IMG/M metagenome (GOLD analysis project Ga0256842, IMG submission 185973) | Hydrothermal vent microbial communities from Guaymas Basin, Mexico - 4559-240 | ecosystem: Environmental > Aquatic > Marine > Hydrothermal vents | place: Mexico: Guaymas Basin | collected...
ACCACTTTGAGTTATTCCATTTATCTGATAACTCAAATCTTCTAAAAAAAGCTTTCTAAAGTGAAATTTATCTAAATTAATATCTGTTTTATATAACTCCTCAAGTAAACTCAGCATCTATTTTGCATTAAAACCTTGTTCTAGTAATGTTTCTCTTTGAGTATTGTATTCCTCTTGAGTTAGTAACCCATCATCAAGTAGTGATTTTAACTCACGCATCTTTTTTGTAAATACTTCTTCGTTATTAAATATTTGTTTTTTTGTTTTATTAGCTTTTCTATATACTAGAGCAGTAATAGCATACTCATTTACATAACAACCACCATCAAGGTGTGGCTCACTAACTTTTGTAATCTGTGCATAATCAGCTTGAAGTTCTAAAGTTTTGTTTTTCAACTCTTTTAATACCTCTTCTTTTGAACCAAGATATCCAAAATCACGACAACCCTTACCATGAACAACAGTTACAGGCATTACAAGTTCATACCCCTCTTTAGGTTTTTCTTTTGTTACAGTGATATTTTGCGCACCATCTTTCAAATCAGTAGTTGGTGTAGATATAGAACACCCTGTTAGTAGTGCTAAGATTGATATTGTCGTTAATATTTTGAAATTCATAAATATTCTCCATTAAATTTATTGAAAATTATATAGATATAAGCTTAAAATAAAGAATTCAATTTTATAGTTTCCTTATAAAAAGGAAATATATTTTATTAAAATTCATTTTTTAGTCCCTAAATCCTTGATATATTAAACTCATTTGGGTACAATTCGCGTTCACTAAATATAGTTAGGCAAGACCTAACGAGTTCTTTAGAAGGAAATTTATGGAAAAAATTCGTTTAAAATTGAAAGCTTATGATCATCGTGTACTTGATAGATCAGTAGCATCAATCGTTGAGGCTGTAAAGCGTACTGGTGCGGTTATCCGTGGTCCAATCCCTTTACCAACTAAGATTCGTAAATATACTGTTTTAAAATCAGTTCACGTTAACAAGAAAGCTCGTGAGCAATTTGAAATTCGTATGCACGCAAGAATGATAGATATCGTTTCAGCTACACCTGAGACTGTTGATTCATTAATGAAACTTGATCTTGCACCAGAAGTAGACGTAGAAGTACGTTCTATGGATAAGTAAGGAGTTGTCGTGGAATATATAGTTGAAAAAATCGGTATGAGCCGTACTATCACTGTACCTAGTAAACCTGTTACTCTTTTAAGAGTATTAGATCAAAAAGTATGTGAAGTTAACGATGGAACTGCGATTGTAGCTTACAATAGCGGTAAAAAAATGAATAAAGCAATTGAAGGTCAACAAAAGAAATATAGCCTTTCAACTGAGTTTAACCGTTTTGTTACTCTAGAAGTATCAAACACTGAAGCTGGTGATTTAGATTTAGCACCTTTAGCAGAAGCTAAAGTTTTAAAATCTACTTTTACTACTAAAGGTCGCGGTTTCTCTGGTGCTATGAAGCGTTGGAACTTCTCTGGTGGTCCTGCATCTCATGGTCATAGATTTGGTCGTAGAACAGGTTCAATTGGTATGGCAGAATGGCCAGGTCGTGTTATGAAGGGTAAGAAAATGCCTGGACAATATGGAAATACACAAAATAGTGTAAAAAATGAAATCGTTTCTTTTGACGCTGAAAACAACATCATTGCGGTGTCTGGTTCAGTTTCTGGAGCTAATGGTTCTTTAGGTCGTGTAAAGGTAGCTAAATAATGAGCGCAATCGTTTTAAATGAAAAAATGGAAAAAGCATCTGAGTTAGCATTACCTGAGTCTTTCTCAGGAATTAACCCACACAACTTATACCTATATGTTAAGTCTGCTCAAGCTGCACAACGTGCAAATACAGCAACTACTAAAGGTAGAAGTGAAGTAAGTGGTGGTGGTAAGAAACCATGGGCTCAAAAAGGTGGCGGTCGCGCTCGTGCTGGTTCACGTCGTTCTCCTATCTTTGTGGGTGGTGGTAAAGCATTTGGTTCTAAGAACAATCGTAATTATGACCTTAAAGTTAATAAAAAGCAAAAGAAACTTGCTCTTAACTTCGCTCTTAACGAGCATGCACAAAATGGTAGTTTATTCATAGTTGATAGCATTGAAGTAGCATCTGGTAAAACTAAAGACGCTAATGCAATGTTTAAAGCTTTAAATCAAAGAGATGTACTTTTAGTTAAGTCACTTTTAGATGAAAAAACTTTTTTAGCATTTGAGAATCTTTCAGATACTTACGTAATTGAGTCAAATGAATTAAATGCTTACCTAGCTGCTAACTATCGTTCAATCGTGATCGAAAAAGCTGTTTGGGAACAATTGACTGGAGAGGTTAAATAATGGCTGATATTACAGATATTAAATCTATTCTATATACAGAAAAGACTTTAGCAATGCAAGAAGACAACATTATTGTTGTATCAACTTCACCACGCATGACTAAAACAGGTCTTAAAGAGGTTTTTCGTGAGTACTTTGGAATTATTCCATCAAGAGTTAACTCACTTAATCAAAGCGGAAAAACAAAAATGTTCCGTGGTGTAAAAGGTAAACAAAACGACTTTAAAAAGTTTTATGTTCATTTACCAGAAGGTGCACAAATAGAAAGTTTGGCGGTATAATATGGCAATTAAAACATACAGACCACTAACTCCATCTCGTCGTTTTTATACGAACGTTGATAGTAGTGATATCACTGCAAAAGCTAGTGTTCGTTCATTATTAGTAAAACTTCCTGCTCATGCTGGTCGTAACTCTAATGGTCGTATCACTTCTCGTCATCGTCAAGCTGGTGCTAAAAAACTTTACCGTATCATTGATTTCAAAAGAAATAAATTTGATATTCCAGGTACAGTAAGCACTATCGAGTATGATCCATACCGTAACTGTCGCATAGCACTTATTACTTATGCTGATGGTGAAAAACGTTATATCCTTCAACCGAAAGATTTAAACGTTGGTGATTCAATCATGTCTGCTAATGAAGGACTTGATGTTAAACCAGGTAATACTATGAGACTTAAAAATATCCCAGTGGGTACTTTAGTTCATAATATCGAGCTTAAAACTGGTAAGGGCGGACAAATGTGTCGTGCTGCTGGAACTTCTGCTCAAATTATGGGTCGTGATGGTAAATATGTATCATTACGTATGCCTTCATCTGAGATGCGTTTAGTTCTTGGTGAGTGTTTAGCTACTGTTGGTATTGTTGGAAATGAAGAGTTTGGTAACATTGTTATCGCTAAAGCTGGTCGTCAAAGACACTTAGGTATTCGTCCTCAAACTCGTGGTTCAGCAATGAATCCAATTGATCACCCACATGGTGGTGGTGAAGGTAAAACGAATTCAGGTCGTCATCCAGTTACTCCATGGGGTAAACCAACTAAGGGTGCTAAAACTCGTCGTAAGAAAGCAAGTGATAAATTAATTATTACTCGCCGTAAACCAAATGCTAAAAGGGTAGGATAATATGGCTCGTTCACTAAAAAAAGGTCCATTTGTTGATGATCATTTAATAAAAAAGATTGAGAAAGCTAAGGCTGAAGGTAACAAAAAACCTATCAAAACTTGGTCAAGAAGATCTATGGTTACACCAGATATGGTTGGCTTTACATTAAATGTTCACAATGGACGTCAATTTGTTCCTGTTCACGTATCAGAGAACCACATCGGTTACAAGCTTGGTGAATTTGCACCAACTCGTACATTTAAGGGCCATAAGGGCTCTGTTCAGAAGAAGGTGTAATCATGGCTAAAGCATTATTAAAATTTATCCGTGTATCACCAATTAAATCTCGTCTTATTGCAAGAGAGATTCAAGGTATGAACGCTGAAGAAGCATTAGCAGCTTTAGAGTTTACACCAAATAAAGCAGCAAAAATCATCTATAAAGTACTTGCATCTGCAGTTGCTAATAGTGGTAGTGAAGCTGAAGATTGTACAATTACATCATGTCGTGTTGACAGAGGTCCAGTTCTTAAAAGATTCCGTCCACGTGCTCGTGGTATGGCTTCTGGGATCAGAAAACCAACAGCACATATCTTAGTAGAAGTAGAGGGTAAATAGTATGGGTCATAAAATTAATCCTATCGGTTTACGTCTTGGTATCAACCGTAACTGGGAATCTCGTTGGTTTCCTAACTTTAAAACTGCAGCAGCATGTTTAGGTGAAGATCACAAGATAAGAACATTTTTGAAAAAAGAGCTTTACTATGCTGGTGTTGCAAACATCATTATAGAAAGAACAGTTAAGCGTCTTCGTGTAACTATTGTTGCTGCTCGTCCTGGTATCATTATTGGTAAAAAGGGTGCAGATATTGAGAAGCTAAAGACTAATCTTCAAAATCTTATTGGTAAATCTATATCAGTAAACATTAAAGAAGAGAAAAAACCTAATACTTCAGCGCAACTTGTTGCTGAAAATGTTGGTACTCAACTTGAGCGTCGTGTTGCATTCCGTAGAGCTATGAAAAAAGTTATGCAAAATGCTCAACGTTCTGGTGCTAAGGGTATTAAAGTTGCAGTTGCTGGTCGTCTTGGTGGAGCTGAAATGGCTCGTACTGAGTGGTACTTAGAGGGACGTGTTCCTTTACATACACTTCGTGCTAAAATTGATTACGGTTTTGCTGAAGCTCATACACAATACGGAATTATCGGTATTAAGGTATGGATATTCAAAGGGGAAGTTCTTACTAAAGGCGTTCCTGTTGAAGTAGCTGAAGAGAAAAAAGAGCGTCCACGTAAACGTGCACCTCGTCGTGAAAATACTGAAAAGGCTGAATAGTTATGTTAATGCCAAAAAGAACAAAATATAGAAAAGTAATGAAAGGTCGTAACCGTGGTTACGCTCGTTCAGGTTATTCGCTAGCATTCGGTGATATCGCTCTTAAAGCGGTTGAAGCTGGTCGTATTAATTCTCGTCAAATTGAGTCAGCTCGTATTTCAGCTACTCGTCATATTAAAAGAAATGGTAAGATTTGGATTCGTGTATTCCCTGCTAAACCATTAACTGCAAAGCCTCTTGAAACTCGTATGGGTAAAGGTAAGGGTGCAGTAGACCAATGGGTAATGAATATTAAACCAGGTCGTATCATATTTGAAATGGGTGGTGTTCCACATGATGTAGCGCGTGAAGCACTAACTCTTGCATTACACAAGCTTCCTTTCAAATGTAAAATAATTACAGCGGAGATGAGCAATGAAATATTCTGATTTAGCAGATAAAACAGTAGCAGAGCTTAACGCTATGCTTAAAGAGAAAAAAACTGAGCTTTTTACTTTAAAAATTAAAAAGCAAATGATGCAATTACAAAATACTAGTGAACTTAGAGTAGCTAAAAAAGATATTGCAAAAATCAATACTGCACTTACTGCAGTAGCGAAATAAGGGCTAGTAATGACACATAAACGTGAAATTCAAGGTAAAGTAGTTAAGATTTCAGGCGATAAAACAATCTCTATAGTTGTTGAACGTCGTGTAATGCATCCACGTTACCATAAAGTTGTAAAACGTTTCAAAAAGTACTTAGTACATGATGAGCGTAATGAGTGTAAAGTTGGAGATGAAGTTATTGCAACTGAATGTCGTCCGCTTTCAAAGACTAAATCTTTTAGACTTAAAACAGTAGTAACAGGAGCTAAGTAATGATCCAAGGTTTTACTCGTTTAGTTGTGGCTGATAATACAGGTGCAAAAGAGATTATGTGTATTAAGGTACTTGGTGGTTCTAAGCGTCGTTATGCAACAGTGGGTGATGTTATCGTTGCTTCTGTGAAAAAAGCGACTCCTACTGCTAAAGTTAAAAAAGGTAAAGTTGTAAAAGCTGTTGTTGTTAGAGTAGCAAAAGAGATTCACCGTGAAAATGGTTCTCTTATTCGTTTCGATGACAATGCAGCAGTTATACTTGATGACAAGAGAGAACCAATCGGTACTCGTATTTTCGGCCCTGTTGCTCGTGAAGTACGTTATGCAGGTTTCATGAAAATTGTTTCTCTTGCACCGGAGGTTGTTTAATGGCAAAGTTTAATTTCAAAAAAGGCGATACTGTAGAAATTATCGCTGGTGATGATCGTGGAACTAAAGCTACAGTACTTGAAGTATTACCTAAAAGAAATAAGGTAATAGTTGAGGGTTGTAAAGTAGCTAAGAAAGCAATCAAACCAACTGAAGAAAATACAAAGGGTGGGCATATCAATAAAGAGATGCCAATTGACGCTTCAAATGTACGTAAAGTGGAGGCATAATAGATGGCACGCTTAAAAGAAAAATATTTAGGTTTAAAATCTGAATTACAAGCAGACTTAGAGATTAAAAATCCAATGCAGACTCCTGCATTAGAAAAAATCATTATCTCTGTTGGTGCTGGTTTCGCAATGAAAGATAATAAGCTTATCAAAAACATTGAAGATACTATTACTAAAATTGCTGGTCAAAAAGCAACTACAGTAATTGCGAAAAAATCAGTAGCTGGTTTTAAAGTTCGTGAAGGTATGCCAGTTGGTATCCGTGTTACACTTCGTGGTGAAAATATGTATAACTTCTATGATCGTCTAGTATCTATTGCACTTCCTCGTGTAAAAGATTTCCGTGGTGTTCCTAGAAATGGTTTTGATGGTCGTGGTAACTATAACTTCGGTCTTCAAGAACAACTAATTTTCCCTGAAGTTACGTATGATTCAATCATGCAAATTCATGGTATGAATATTACAGTTGTAACTTCAGCTGATTCAGATAAGGCAGGATTCGCTCTTTTAGAGAAAATGGGTATGCCTTTTACTAAAGGTAGTAACTAATGGCTAAGAAATCTATGATCGCAAAAGCGGCAAGAGAACCTAAGTTTAAAGTACGTGGATACACAAGATGTCAAATCTGTGGTCGTCCACACTCAGTACTTCGTGACTTTGGAATCTGTCGTGTATGTTTCAGAAAAATGGCAAATGAGGGATTAATCCCAGGTGTTAGAAAGTCTTCTTGGTAGGCATCTGCCACCAAGAGGAAACTCCTAATAATAGCAAGTGCGTAAAGCACTCACATTAAGGAAAAATAATGGCAATTAATGATCTAGTATCAGATGCGTTAACTCGCGTTCGTAATGCAGGTATGAGAAGATTACCAGTTACTACTTTAGTTCACTCAAAGAGTATTGAAGCAGTAGCAAATATCTTAGTAGATAAAGGTTACCTTGAGTCTTGTAACGTTATCGAAGATGGCGTTAAAAAAACTATCAAAGTTGTACTTAAGTATAACGAAGATGGTAAAACTGTAATCAATGAGATGAAAAGAGTTTCTAAACCTGGTAGACGTGTTTACAAAGGTAAAGAAGATATCAAACGTTTCAAAAATGGTTATGGAACTATTATTGTAAGTACATCACATGGCGTTCTTGCTAATGACAAAGCTTTTGAGCTTGGCATTGGTGGTGAAGTTATGTGTACAGTTTGGTAGGGGGAAAGTATGTCTAGAATTGGTAAAAAACCTGTAGATTTTGGTGCTGATGTTAAAGTTAGCTCAAATGGAGATATATTAACTTTTGCTAAAGGCAAAAATAGTGTTGATTTAGATACAAAAGGTAATGTAGATTTCGCTATCGATGGAAATATTTTAACTTTTGCTGCTAAGTCTGATGAGAAAGCTCATAGAGCATTCTGGGGAACATATAGAGCATTAGCTCAAAATATCGTTGTTGGTTTAACTACTGGTTATTCTAAGCAACTTGAGATTAACGGTGTTGGTTATAGAGCTGCTGTAAAAGGTCGCGTACTTAACTTACAACTTGGTCACTCTCATGATATTAATTATGATTTACCAGAAGGTATGGAAGCTATAGTTGAGAAAAATGTTATTACTCTTAAAAGCCATGACAAGCAAAAGCTTGGTCAAGTAGCTGCTGAGATAAGAAGTTTCCGTCCACCAGAGCCTTACAAAGGTAAAGGTGTTAAATACATGGAAGAGCATATCGTGCGTAAAGCCGGTAAAACTGCTAAGAAGTAAGGGAGGATATTAAAAAATGAATGCAAAAGTATTAAAAAACAAAGTAGCAAATCGCATTAAGCGTAAAAAGCGTATTCGTGCAAAAATATCTGGTTGTGCTTCACTTCCTCGTGTTTCTGTATTTCGTTCAAATAGATATTTAAGTGTACAAGCAATTGATGATGCAACAGCAACAACTTTATGCGCACTAAATTCAAAAGCGACTGGTCACAAATCAAACAAAGAAGGTGCTGCTGCACTTGGTGAAGCATTCGCTGCTACACTAAAAGCCGCTAATCTTACTGAAGTTGTATTTGATCGTAATGGTTACCAATATCACGGCGTAATTGCTGCATTTGGTGACGCACTTCGTGCAAACGAAATTAAGTTCTAGGGGTTAAGATGGAAATCAATAGAGAAGATTTTGAAGAATCAATTGTAAATATTGGTCGTGTTACTAAAGTTGTAAAAGGTGGACGTCGTTTCCGTTTTACTGCTCTAGTAGTTGTTGGTGACAAAAATGGTACTATCGGTTATGGTGCTGGAAAAGCGAAAGAAGTTCCAGATGCTATTAAAAAAGCGGTAGATAATGCATTTAAAAACCTTACAAAAGTTAGTATCAAAGGTACTACAATTGCACATGATATTGAGCATAAATATAACGCTAGTCGTGTTTTACTTAAGCCAGCATCAGAAGGTACTGGTATAATCTCTGGTGGAGCTATGCGTCCAGTTCTAGAGCTTGCAGGTTTACAAGATATACTTACAAAGTCAATTGGTTCTAACAACCCAGGTACAGTGGTTCGCGCAACAGTTGAAGCACTTGGCAGATTAAAAGGATAATTGATGGGTATTGAAAATTTATCACCAGCTGAAGGTTCTACTTCAAATCGTAAACGTGTTGGTCGTGGACAAGGTTCTGGTACTGGTAAGACTGCTGCACGTGGTCAAAAAGGTCAAAAATCTCGTTCAGGTTACAAAAGAAAAAGAAACTTCGAGGGTGGACAAATGCAACTTGCAAAACGTATGCCTAAGATTGGATTTTTCTCTCGTAACATAAAACCTTATGTTATTAATGTTGAGAAAATTACTGTAGTAGCTGAGTTGGCTGAGATTACTATCGAAGCTATCCGTGGTGTTCACAAAATGGGCGCTTCTGTTTCTAAAGTAAAATTAGTTGGTGCATCTGCTAAAGATTTAGCATCAAAAATTAAAGACGATAACGTTACCACTACAGGTAACTAGTTATTATGAATAAAAATCTAGTAAATAAGATACTTATTACTATCGGGTTTTTATTTATCTATCGCCTACTGGCATATGTGCCAGTTCCAGGCGTAGATACTGCTGTTATAGCTTCTTTCTTTGACGGACATCAGTCAGATTCACTTGGTTTATTTAATATGTTTTCTGGGAATGCTGTTAAACGTATGAGTATTATTGCACTTGGAATCATGCCTTATATCACTGCTTCAATTATCATGGAACTTCTTGCTGCAACTTTTGCACCATTAGGTCAAATGAAAAAAGAGCGTGATGGAATGGTTAAATATATGCAAATCATCCGTTATGCAACTATCGTGATTACAATTATTCAAGCTATTGGTATATCTGTTGGACTTCAATCTTTAACTGGGCCAAATGGGCAAAGTGCTATATTAGCTGATCATAACACATTTATTATACTTTCTGCAGTCTCAATGCTTGCTGGAACTATGTTGCTTATGTGGATTGGTGAGCAAATAACTCAGTCTGGTATTGGTAATGGTATTTCACTAATTATCTTTGCTGGTATAGTTTCAGCTATTCCATCAGCGATTGGTAAAACAATCACCATGGTAAATACTGGGGCAATGAGTTTTATAGTAGTAATTGGTATATTAGCATTAGTACTAGGTACTGTTGCGGTAATCATCTATGTTGAACTTGGTGAACGTCGTGTACCTGTTACATATGCTAAAAAAGTTATGATGCAAAATCAAAATAAAAGAGTTATGAACTATATTCCTATCAAAGTAAATCTTGCTGGTGTTATTCCAGTTATTTTTGCTTCTGCGATATTGATGTTTCCTATGACTGTATTATCAACTAGTACTAATCCTACTATTATTGCAATTACTGATTATTTAAATCCAAACAGTTATTTCTTTAACTTTTTGACATTTACTTTTGTTGTTTTCTTTGCATTCTTTTATGCTTCGATTACATTTAATGCAAAAGATATTGCTGAAAACTTGAAAAAACAAGGTGGATTTATTCCAGGTATCCGTACAGGTAAAGCTACGATGGAGTTCTTAAATGAAACTGCATCTAGACTTACTTTTACAGGTGCTCTTTATCTTGGTCTTGTAGCTACTCTACCATTTATGATTATCAAGGGGATGGGTGTTCCTTTCTTCTTTGGTGGTACAGCGGTTCTTATCGTTGTTCAAGTGGCGTTAGATACTATGAGAAAAATTGAGGCTCAAGTTTACATGAGTAAATACGAGACATTAAGTGCAGTTGGTTTATAACTAATGGCTATTTCGCTTAAAAAACCTCAAGAGATTGAGAAATTACGTGCTGCTAACAAGATTGTTGGCGGTGCACTAGAATTACTAAGACAAAACACAAAAGTAGGGGTCTCTTTAAAAGAACTTGACGCTATGGCTGAAGATTATATCGTGAGTCATGGCGCAAGACCATCTTTTAAAGGTCTCTACGGTTTTCCTAATGCAGTTTGCTGTTCACTAAATCAAGTTATTATTCATGGTATTCCAACTGATTATAAACTTCAAGAGGGTGATGTTATTGGTTATGATATCGGGACAGAACTTGATGGATGGTTTGGTGATGCTGCTATTACAACTCCAGTTGGAAAGATTGATAAACAGGATGAACTTTTAATTGCTTGTGCAAAAGAGAGTCTTTACGAAGCAATTGACTCTATAAAAGTTGGAATGCGTTTTAAAGAACTATCTTTAGTACTAGAAAATTCAATTCGTTCACGTGGTTTTGTTCCTCTTTATAATTTTTGCGGTCATGGTATTGGTAAAAAGCCTCATGAAGAGCCTGAAATACCAAACTACCTTGAGGGTAAAAATCCTAAAGCTGGTCCAAAGATTAAAAATGGAATGGTTTTTTGTCTTGAACCTATGATATGTCAAAAAGAGTCAAAACCTATTATTCTTGAGAATCAATGGGATGTTGTTAGTGCCGATAATTTACGCGGTTCACATTATGAGCATACTATCGCAATTGTTGATGGTAAAGCTGAAATATTATCTCTTGCGTAATATTTACTAAAGAGAAACTAAAGGACTTATAATGGCAAAAGCTGATGTTATTGAAGTTGATGGTAAGATTATTGAAGCTTTACCAAATGCAACTTTTCGTGTTGAATTAGAAAATGGACATATTATTTTATGTCATATAGCAGGTAAAATGCGTATGCACTATATCAAAATACTTCCAGGAGATAAAGTTAAACTTGAACTTACTCCATACTCTCTAGATAAAGGTCGTATCACTTATAGATACAAATAAACTAAAGCTTTTTAGCTTTAGTTATTCCCACTTAAATGAGATAGTTGGTAAAGACTCTTCATCCCACCTTTTAAAAGAACCTTCATATATTTTAACGTTAGTAAATCCAAGCTTTTTATATAAAATATACCAGTTCATTGATGCATCAAATACTGAGTTACCATAAACTACTATATCTTTTTGAGTATCTAACTCTAAACCTAAAATAAAAATATCTTCAATATCTCCATCATTTCTAAGGGTTAAATCATCCAAAAATTTATCTTTATAAAACGAAGATTTGGCAGATGGAATATGACCAAAGTGTTTAGATGAAAGTAGTTTCTTTGTACCAAAATAGTATGGAGTGTCTCTACTATCGATTAATTGTATATTATAAAGATTATTTTCTACATAGTTTGTATTTACTAAAATATTATTGTTTAATTTGATTTTATAACTGTCATTTGACGTAGCATCTGATTTTTCACTTGACACCAATCTATTGTATTTAAAAGTCCAAGTCATATATCCACCATCTAAAATTGATATATTTTCAAAGCCACTCAAAACTAAAATCATTGCAAAATAGCTGGCATTTAGTTGTTGATCATTTCTAGTATATATTACTACATCTGAATCTTTTTCAATTCCTAGTTTTTTAAGTTTTCTTTGTGTCCAAATACTAGATAGTAACGAAGATATATTTTCTTTTTTGCTGGTAAATTTTGTCACGTCTACATGTAGAGCATTTTGTATATGACTAGTATCGTATGACTCTTTTGAATCGACATCCAGTAAGATTAATTTAGGGTTGTCAAGATTTGCTTTTAGTTCATGTGCAGATATAAATGCATCATAGGAATAAGTGTTAATAACGAGTAGTAAAGTAAGTAAAATATATTTCATGGTAATCTTTAGAATATTTCAGTATTTCTAAATTCTGCTATCTCAGTTTCTACCATCTCATTAATCATAATAGTAAAAAGTTCACTTATCATATTTGGAGATATCCCAGATTGTATAGCTACTTGACGAACTTTTTGTAAGATAAAATCTATACGATCTTCGGCTTTTACTTCATCAACACTGTTCTTAAATGCTGCAGCTTGACGAATTAAATGACTTCTTTGAGAGATTAAAGATACTAATTTATCATCTAGTTTATCGATTTCATCTCTTACCTCTTCAAGCGAATTACATTTTTTAATATTTGACATTATCTCTCCATAGTTTATACTTTATATACTAGTATATTATCTAAAAAGAGATAACATTACTGAAATATATATTAATTAATATTCATTACTCTGTAAAATTAATAGTTGTTTAGTTATTTGTTTTTTTCGTAAATCATTGACCTCATACTCTTTTAGTTTACTAAGCCAATAGATGATTGCTTTTTTATATCCAAAATAAGAGGCATTTTTTATAACATTATTTATAGTTTTTTTATCTATATTTTCATTAAGAATGGAAGCTGCAATAAGTTTTGATTTGATTTTTTTTATATTTTGAACATCTTGATTTGCTTTTTCACAGTTATTTTCTATTAGATCTTTTGCAAACTCTTGGTAGTTTTTTGGTAGTGATGCAATTTGCTTTTTTTCAAAATCTCCAAGTATAAAATCTTTATAAGAATTATAATTTTTGTTATATATTAAATCTTGTATATGTGTAAACTTAGAGCAATTATCATCAATACCAACTGAAATATTTAAAGCACATTCAGATAGGTATATACCTCCTAGTGTGTCTAAATCAGCACTACTTTTAGCATGTTTTATTGCTCTTTTCAAATCATTTTTTGCTAATGTATCATTTGATTTTAAAAAGTTTTGAGTGTATGAATCAAAGGCATTGACACTTTTAATCTTCCATTCATTTTCTGGTGTTTTAAACGAACAAGCAGAAAATGCTATCATAACTATTGTATAAAATATTAGTTTTCTCATGGGAGTGTCACCTCTGTTTTTGTTTCATCTTGCATAATAGCATCAACTTTATCCATAATTTGATTTGATTTTGCTAAACCAACTGATATCTGTTCCTTTAATTCTATTAAATCTTTATCAAAACTGCCAACTGTTTTAACGGTTGAATCTAATGCATCTAACTTTTGTTTTATATCTTTCATTATTAAATCAAGTTCTTTAATAGTTGATGATACTGGCGTAATAATATCACCATCAAGTGTAGAACTTATTTCACTTATATCTTGCATAATCTTTGTTGTTTTATTTATAGTCTTTATAAGATTTTGTGTAGAGTTTTTATCACCAGTTATAGATGTTAATAGAGAATCATTATTTGCAATTTTGTATGAAAGTTTTTCTATATTTTGAAGTGTATGTTTTATCTCAGAATCATCCCTAGCAAGATAATAAGTGATTTTATCAACAGAATTTATGATTTTTATGATTTTATCGACAGCTGGTTCTAGTTTGGAAATCATGTCATTAATATCATCACTTTTTATGATTTGTAGGTTTGAATTTTCTTTTAGTATCTCATTTCCCATACTTGATATTACATTAATATAGGCAGATCCAATAAGTGGTTTTTTTAATATTAATATAGTCCCCTTTGATATCCATTTTCTATTTTTTTCATCTACAGAAAATGTCATAAATACATTTCCATTATCTTTTAAATTTATCTTATCTATAACACCAATTTTAAAGCCTGAGAATTTTAGTGGCATACCAGTTTTATATGATGCTGCACTACTTGTTTGAAAGTGGTAGGAGTATCTTTTATCAAATGTGCCTTTTTCTTTAAGTAAAAAATACACTACAGTAGAGATGGTTATAAATAATACAATAGTAAATATACCTACAAATAGTTTCATTTTATTATATTGCAAAGAGTATCCTTATATTTTGATTTATTAGTATGTAAATCTAATATCAATATATTTTTATTATTTAATACCTCTATCTTATCTATAAAACCTTTAACATCTGTTA
>Ga0256842_1002186_pt1 | contig 14429 bp, 11 predicted proteins | sample 4559240metaG_FD_185973 | JGI IMG/M metagenome (GOLD analysis project Ga0256842, IMG submission 185973) | Hydrothermal vent microbial communities from Guaymas Basin, Mexico - 4559-240 | ecosystem: Environmental > Aquatic > Marine > Hydrothermal vents | place: Mexico: Guaymas Basin | collected...
AAATTATTAGAGAGAAAAAAGATTGTTCCTAGAGTTTTAGAAAAAATTGTTAAGTTTGTTGATAAATTTTTTTAAATATCATCTATAGATATTCTCCAGTTATCTCTAAAACCTCTTTTATATTTTTTATCGTCAAGTTCTATATACTCAGAAAATTTTAAGTTAAATATATTTGTTATATCTTCTATCTCTTGGTCTATACCAAAGATAGATAGGTATGATAGTATGGTTTCTTTGGCTTTGTTTATATCTTTAGTTTCTATAATTTTTTTGATTTTTGTATGGTATGCAACTCTTAAAAGATCACCAAGTTTACTTTTTCTGCTTTCCATACTTATAAGGTCTTTTAGTGTTTTTTTTATGTTTTCAACATCACCATCTAGTGCATATTCTTCACATTTTGAAATTATTTTAGCCCATTGTTTTTCTAGTTTTTTACCAAGTTCTATATGGTGTAGTATTTTTTTAGTATCTAAAAGCTTATAACAAGCTTCTAAGTTATCCATCTCATAGGCTGAATGAAGTTGTTCTATACTATAACAGTTGAGATTTAACTCTTTTACTTTTTGTTGAATATGAGGTATATTTTTTAGTTTATCTAAATGTTTTCTTGCCAGTTTTGTATTTGATTTTAGTATACAGTTCTCTACTAGCTTTATAGAACCCTCTATCTTTTTAGTTAAGTTTACATAGGTGGGTATATTTTTAAATGCATCAAATTTTTTTGTAATCTCATCAGTTGTTTTAAAATCCTTTTTTACAAGTGCTTTTAAAAACTTTACAAAATCTTTTGGATAGTTAAATATAAAAGAACACATCTCTTTTTTTACAGGTATATTTTTATAGATATTTATCATCTGTTTAGCAGTACCCAAATTACCAGCTAACAACTCTTTTTGAGCATTTAAAAAACAATTTTTCCAAATGTTATCCATCTCCTTATATTCATCTGTTTGCTTAAGTATAGGGTACTTTTCACATAATGTATATGCATCATGGTATCTTTTTGATTGAGTTAGAAGTTTAAATTTGTCATAGTATTCAAATGTTTTAAAAAGTATTTTTATATCTTTTTGTTTTGATTTTAGATTGGCATAATTTTTTAGTAACCGAATAGCTAGTCTTTTATCATTTTGCATAAGTGATTTTGTAGCCATCTTATAGATGTTGTCGTATTGTTTTTCTATCTTTTTATAATTTTTATAGTTCTTTGTAATTGTTGCATTTTCAGTTCTTTTAAAAACTTCATATAGAGGAAATTTTTGTATAAGTTCATCTAACTTTTCTGGTTTTGGCAGATTTAGTTTTATAACATCTGAATTTGCAAGTGCTATGACTATAGTATCATTGTCTAGCAAGACCATATTTATGATAGTATCATCAAAAGAAGCATAGGCTTTATTTATCACCTTATACTCTTTTGTATCAACAATGGCCAATGAGTTCTCCCCATAGTTTATAAATATATAGTTGGTATTTGGTATAGGTGTGATATGTTTTATCGTTTTAAATTTGGTTTCTAACCTATACGAACCTACTGTGCTACCTGTGTTTATAATCTCTATCTCTCCATTGTCTTTACCACTTACTAATCTATCCATATCTACAAAACATAAACAGTTTGTTCTTATATCTGAGTCAGTTATCACTTCCTGATGAGTGTTTACATGTAAATCCATTACAAATATAGCACCACCATAACCAGTACAAGCCACTTTTGAATCATAAAATGCTATAGCACTTACAAAGTTTGTAAAATTCTTTGGTTGTGGTACACTTCTGTCATAAGGAAATGAACAGAGTCTTGATAGTACAGATGGGTTATTGTATTTGTATTGGAAAACTCTTCCATATTTTGTTCCTACTATAAGGTAGTTTGATGAAGAGTCAAATTTTAAGATATTTATCTCTTTAGCATTTATCGGTATCTCATTTAGAATCTCACCTATTCTAGTATCTAAAACAAAGATGCTAGACTTTACTGCAAAAGCTAAAAGTTCTACATTTGGGCTAAATGACATGATGCTAACATCAGGTGTTAATTTTTCAGATTCTATGATAAACTTATTTTCATAGTTTTTGCATGAGTTTATCCTAGCTTGTCCTGATTCTGTAGATAGTGCTATATATTTGTTCTCTAGTGCTTCAAGATTTTTTATATTTGTATCTAGTGTTAAACATTTTTCAATCGTATGCAATTTTAGTTACCTCAACAAACCAGCTAGATAGCCACTACTAAATGACCATTGTAAATTATACCCACCACAAGGTCCATCTATATCTATAACTTCACCACAAAAGTATAAGTTGTCTACTTTTTTACTTTTCATTGTTTTTGGGTCTATCTCCTTTAGTTTTATACCACCTTTTGTAATCATTGCCATCTTAAAACCATCACTACCTATCAGAGTAAGAGGTGTCCATGCGAGTAGACTTATAAGCTTATCTTTTTTTATACCATCTATTTTGCAAAATGTTATATCTGTTTTTATATCTGCTAAGGAGCATATCTCTTTTGCTAGTGACTCTGGTAGTATGGTTTTAATAGCATCTTTTATATTTGTAGTTTGTTTTTTAAGATGTTGAAGTATGGCATCTTCATTCATACCACCTGTTAGGTTTATAACTATAGGCACTTCATCATACTTTGAGATAAGTGGAGTTAACTCTCTTGCAAAGTCTAAAACTACAGGACCTCTAATACCTTTTTTTGTAAATATCAAATCACCAGTAGCTTGGAGTTTTTTATGTTTTTTCATATCTACTTTAATCTTTGCCTTAGCTATAGTATCAGCACGACAGTTTGCAACCCAACTCTCTTTTGTATGAAGTGGTAACATAGCTGGGTATAGTTCAGTTACATTATGTCCCACTTCACATGATAGTTCATAACCATCACCCTCAGCACCAAGAGAACTAAAACCTAAACCACCTGTAGCTAAAACTACATTTTTACAGTTATATGTTGCATCTGCTGTTTGTACTTTTGTTATATTGTTATCTTCACATATAAGCTTAACAACTTTTTGTGAGCATTTAAGTTTGATGCCTAACTCTTGCATCTTTTTTTCCAATGCAGATATAATAGTTTGAGAACTATGTGAAGTTGGAAAAACTCTAAACCCATCTGGTGCATGGGTCTCTACACCAATCTCAGCTAAAAAATCTATAAGATTTGTATGGTCAAAAACTTTAAGAGCATCTTGTATAAATCGTCCATTGCGACCAAAGCGATGCATAAAGTCATCATTATCAAGGGTATTTGTTATGTTGCATTTACCACCACCAGTAGCTTTTAGCTTAGAAGCTATAGTGGGTAATTTTTCTAACAGTAAAACTTTTTTAGCATCTTTTGAAGCAGTAATAGAAGCCATAATCCCACTAGCTCCAGAACCGATAACTATTAAATCATAAATCATTTTGGGATTATAGTATAATAATTTTATGAAAACATTATATGGTGATAGAAAAAAGTGTTATAAGTGTTACAGACCTGAGAGTTCTTGTATGTGTAGGTATATAAAACCATTTGATACAGATACAAAGTTTGTGATACTTATGCATCCAAAAGAGTTTAAAAAAGTAAAAAACAACACAGGTCATTTTACACATCAAAGTCTAAAAAATTCTGAACTTTTTGTAGGGGTTGATTTTTCAGACCATAACCGTATAAATGAGATAATATCTTCACATAAAAGTTTTATACTTTTTCCAAGTGAAGATGCTATAAACTTAAGTAAAGCAGATGTAAAAGATATAAATACAACAGATAAAAATATGGCTATTTTTGTTATAGACTCGACATGGGCTTGTACTAAAAAGATGTTTACACAAAGTAAAAACTTACAAAAACTTCAACATATAAGTTTTAATACATCTCGTGTATCTCAGTATCAGATAAAAGAACAACCTCAAGAGAACTATCTCTCAACTATAGAATCAACATTGGTTGTTTTAGAATTGTTAGATAAGCTAAAAATTGAGAATATATCAGAAGATAATCTTAACAATTTTTTGAATCCATTTTTAAATATGATAAAATACCAACAAAAGTTGATTAGCAATCCACTAAGTAATGCAGTAAGATTTAAACCAAGGGATAGAAGTTGATACAATGGAGTTAAAAACATATCTTTTTACAAATGGTAATTGGAATGAAGAGTTAGATAAAAACTTAGATTCTTATAATACGATAGTGTTTGTTTTTGGGAGTATCAACTTAGAGAAAATCAAAAAAGGGTTGGATGAGTTGTTTACTTGTTATAGTAGTTCAACCATAGTTGGATGTTCAACTGCTGGAGAGATACATGGGGCTGAGGTATTTGATGATTCTATAAGCATCTCTGTTGTGAAGTTTGAAAAGGGTAGGTTTCAACTTGTAACTAAAAAAGTAAAAGAGGATGATTCTTTTGAGATAGGTAAAGAGATTATGACTGAACTTACTCAAGATAGTTTAAAATCTGTTTTTATATTGTCAAATGTTTTGAGTATAAATGGTTCTGAACTTATAAAAGGTATAAATGAAAATCTTCCAAAAAACTGTTCTGTTAGTGGTGGTTTAGCTGGTAATGGTGTTGAGTTTAACAAAACATGGATGATAATAGATTCTAAGTTGGTAGAAAACTATATATGTGCAGTTGGTTTATATGGTGATGATTTACATGTAAACAATGGGTGTAAATGTGGTTGGAGAAGATTTGGTATAGATAGAAAAGTAACACACTCTTACGATAATGTTTTATACTCGTTAAACAACAAACCAGCACTAGAACTTTATAAAAGATTTTTAGGAGATAAAGCTAAGTCATTACCATCTTCTGCACTTAATTTTCCGTTGATGTTACTAGAAGATGGAGATATTGAACCAAAGTTTAGAGCTATTAAAGCTATAGATGAGGAAAATAACTCCATTATATTGGCTGGAAATATACCTCAAAACTCTACAGTTTCATTTGCCATTGCAAATTTTGATGACTTGATAGATGGAGCGCAGGGTGCTGCCGAACAACTACACTATGGCTATAGTAACGAACAAGAAGCACTATGTATAGGGGTTAGTTGTGTTGCTAGAAGGGTTGTGTTAAAACAACAAATCGAAGATGAACTTGAAGTTGTTGTAGATACTTTAGGTAAAAATGTTTCCACTGTAGGTTTTTACTCATATGGTGAGTTTTCAAAAAGCAGGTCAGGTTCTTGTAGTTTTCACAACCAAACAATGACTTTAACACTTATATATGAATCGTAAGGGGATAAATATGGTAACAAATAAATTACTAAAAAGACAACTAAAAAAAGCTGGAATAGAAGAATCAACTATACCAGATAAAGAGTCTTTTGAAAAGTTGTTAAAGTTAGTTGAGAACACTTATACTGAAAATGATGATACTCGCCGTATGATGGAGTATTCTTTAGATATATTTTCCCAAGAGATGCGAGAAGCTGTAGAAGAACTTGAAACTGCACATAAAGAGGTTGAAAAGAAAGATAAACTTATGTTTCAACAATCCCGTTTTGCTCAGATGGGTGAGATGATAAGTATGATAGCTCACCAATGGAGACAACCTTTAAACTTCATAGGTACAACAACAGCAGCTATACAGTTTGATGTGTTTTTTGATAAGCTAGACAAAGATGAACTTTTAAAACATACAGATAACATAGCAAAGCAATCACAGTACCTAAGTGATACTATAGATGATTTTAGAAACTTTTTTAGAAATGACACGGGTGTTGAGACAACATCTTATGATGAACTTATAGAGAGTGTTTTAAACATCATTGGTGAATCTATAGAATCAAAAGATATAGAGATAAAAAAAGATTTAAAATCAACAACTAAGTTTACAACTTTTGCAAATGAGTTAAAACATGTTGTTATAAATATTATTAAAAATGCAGAAGATATACTTATAGAAAATAAGGTAAAAAAACCTTTTATAAAGATAGAAACTTACGAAGAGTCAGAAAATAAAATCTTAGCCATAAGTGATAATGGTGGTGGTATATCACAAGATATAATGTTAAAAATATTTGACCCATATTTCTCAACAAAAACTAAAAAGAGTGGAACAGGTTTAGGGCTTTATATGAGTAAAATCATTGTAGAAGAGCATTGTGGTGGGCTATTGCAAGTAAGCAATAGCGAAGATGGTGCTGTTTTTAAGATAATTATTAAGTAATAGTTTTATTATTTGTTAAACATTACAGAACCAAGACGAACCATGTTTGAACCACACTCTATAGCTAGTTCAAAATCTTGGCTCATACCCATTGAACATATAGTAGCATCTTCAAGATTTTTGTAGATGCTATAAGTTGTCTCAAAACTTTTTCTTATAATCTCTTTATCATCAGATTTTGCACCTATACTCATAACACCTTTTAGGTTTATGTTTGGACACTCTTTTTTGATAGTGTTGTAAACATCTGTTGCATCTTCTGGTTGTACACCATGTTTTGTGTCTTCATAAGCTGAGTTTATCTGAAGTAGGGCATCTAAGGTTGTGTTTTTAACTTCACATTTTTTTTGAATCTCTTTTGCTAACTCTAGTGAATCAAGTCCATGAAATAGAGTAGGGCTTAAGTCTAGTAAGTTGTTAATCTTGTTTTTTTGTAAGTTTCCAACAAAGTGCCACTCTAGTGGTAACTCTTTTAACTCTTGTGATTTTGTTTTTAGGTCTTGAACTTTGTTCTCTCCAAATGCTCTTTGACCGATGTTATAAAGTTTTTCTATCTCATCACTTGTTGAGTATTTGCTAATGGCTACAGTTTTTACTATGTGGTGACCACTAACTTTTAGTCGTGCTTTTTCAACTCTTCTTATAACATCATCTATATATATTTTGTACTCTATTTCAGTCATTTTTTACCTTGCTAACAATAATTTATGATAATTATAGCAAATTTGGTATAATAATAAAAAAATTAAAGAGAATTGATTATGAACTTTATACAAACTCGTGGATGCGATGCAAACAAACCTAAAACTGTAACTTTTTCTGAGGCTATTTTAAGCCCTATAGCTTCTTTTGGTGGGCTTTATGTGCCTGAAACTCTACCTGAGTTAGGCTTAGAGTTTTTAAACAAACATTTAAACTCATCATATAAAGAGTTAGCATCAGATATGCTTAGCCGTTTTGAGATAGATATAGACAATGAAACTATACAAAAAGCACTAGATTTATACGATAAATTTGATGATGCTAAAAACCCTGTTCCAGTTGTAAAAGTAAAAGAAAACCTATATGTGAGTGAACTTTACCACGGTCCAACTCGTGCTTTTAAAGATATGGCACTTCAACCTTTTGGTATGGTTTTATCATCTATCGCTCAAAAGAGAGATGAAAACTACATCATTATGGCTGCCACAAGTGGTGACACAGGTCCAGCAGCACTAGAGACTTTTAAAAACCGTGCAAATGTTCAGGTAGCTTGTCTTTACCCAGATGGTGGAACAAGTGATGTTCAAAGACTACAAATGGTTACAGAAGATGCTAAAAACTTAAAAGTTATCGGTATAAATGGTGTGTTTGATGATGCTCAAAATGCACTAAAAACACTACTAGCATCAAAAGAGTTTAATGATGCACTAAAAGAGAAAAATGTACTACTTTCAGCTGCAAACTCAGTAAACTTTGGTCGTATAATTTTTCAGATAATATACCACATCCACTCTTACTTAGAGTTAGTTCGCCAAGATGCGATAACGATGGATGAAAAAGTTTATCTAAATGTTCCTAGTGGAAATTTTGGTAATGCTCTTGGTGGTTACTATGCTTGGAAGATGGGACTACCAGTTAAAAAAATCATCATCTCTTCAAATGAAAACAATGTTCTAACAAGACTTATAAAAACTGGTAAATATGACCTTAGAACTTCAGATGTGGTAAGTACAACTTCACCAGCTATGGATATACTAAAATCTTCAAATGTTGAAAGAATACTATTTGACCTTTTTGGTGCAGAGAGAACAAAAGAGTTGATGAATGACTTAGAAGAGAAAAAGTGTTATGAACTAACAGGTGTTGAGTTGATTTCACTACAAGAGTGTTTTGATGCAGACTTTTGTAATGGTGATGAGGGTAAAAAGTATATAAAAGAGACTTTTGAAAAAGATGGTTACCTTATGGATCCACATACTGCAACTTGTTTCAAATCGTATGAGAGTTGCTCAAAACCAGAGATAAAGTCTATAATCTACTCAACAGCAGAGTGGACAAAGTTCTCTCCAGTTATAGCAAATGCACTGACAGGTGAAGAGGATGCAAAAGATTTAGATGCACTTACTTCTATCTCAAATGTTGCAAAGCTTGATATTCCAGATATGATAAAAGGGTTATTTACTAAGGAGATAACTCAAAAAACTGTTATAGAAAAAGAGGATATTGCTAAAGAGATTTTAAAGTTTATATAAATTTAAGAAAAAAGGGGTTTATAGATGATAAAAAAAACTTTATTAGTATTGTTATTATTGTTGATACCCCTTTCTTTATTATCTAAAGAGAAGTTAACTGTTGCTATTGATTATGAGTATTCTCCATTTACCTATAAAAGCTTTGAGGGAACACCTGAGGGTATTTTTGTTGATTTTTGGAAACTTTGGTCTAAAAAAAGTGGTTACGATATAGAATTCAAATTTTACAATTGGGATGATAGCATTGAAGCTGTCAAAAATGGTGAAGCTATTTTTCATTCAGGACTTACTCCTGATGAGTCTTGGATGGTTAAAAGTAAAAAGATATATGAATTAAAAACATCCTTTTATAAGTTAAAAGATAAAGAACTTCCAAAAAAACTTCGTATAGGTTCTATAGACAACTATTATATGAAACTAGCAGAAAAAAAATTTCCAAATGCAAAAGTTATAAAATATGAAGATTATCTACCATTGATAAAAGATGTTTTAGAAGGTAAAATAGACCTTTTTATAGATGACGAGATGGCAGTAGATATTTTTTTACTTCAAAAAGGTGTTAAATCAAAGTTTGAAACTTTAGATTATAAAATCTATTCAGATATAAATATCATAACAAATAAAGCCAATAAAAGATATATCAATATTTTTAACGACTATTTTAATGAAATAACCAAAAAAGAATTAGCCAGTATTGAGGATAATATCTTAGGAAAAGGTAATGGTTATTATAATGAACAACTTGTATCATCAAAAAAATTAAATCTTACACTAGCTGAAAAAAAATGGTTAGATAAAAAAGAGCCTATAACTTATGTATATGACCCAGATTGGGCTCCATTTGAATGGAATAATGGACTAAATATCCACACTGGAATCATAGCAGATATTTTAAAAATTATATCTGCTAAGACGGGTATAGTTTTTGTACCTGTGCATACAAAAACTTGGGCAGAAGCTGTAAAACTTGCAGAAAATAAACAGGTTGATATGTACAGTGGTGTTTTAGAAACAAAAAAACGACACAAATATATGAACTTCACTTCAAAGTATATTTTTAATTATTTTGGTGGTCTTATCACTAGGAGCGATGACGACAAAAAATACAAAGATTTATCGATAGATTTAAAGGGTAAGATTATAGGTCTTACTAGGGGTAATGCTATTGGAGACTATATGAAAGAAAAGTATCCAAATCTCACATATAAGTATGTAGATTCTACACAAGATGGTTTTATAAAATTGAGAAATAAAGATATAGATTTATATGTTGTAAATGTAGTAACAGCAAGATATTTTATAACACATAACGGTTTTGATGATATGAAAGTTGCTTCAAAACTTGATTTGTCTTTTGGGCTTAAAATAGCCATATCAAAAGATAAGCCAAAAGAGGTGATTTCTATCTTAAATAAAGCTATAAATAGTATAGAACAAAAAGAACTAAAAAAGGTATACAAAAGATGGATAAAAGATTACAATAAGATAGTTTTAACAGATGGAGAAAAAAAGTATCTTAAACATCATAAACCTATAAGATATGTTTACGATAACAATAGAGAACCTTTTGAATACCTAAATGATTTAGGTGTTTATAGTGGTATAGTTGCAGATTTGTTAGATCTTATTAGTAAAAAAAGTTCTATAAAATTTGAAGCTATAAAAACAAAAGATTGGAAAGAAGCTATACATCTTATGAAAACAAAACAAGCAGATATGTTTAGTTTTGTTATAGAAAATAAACAAAGAAAAGAGTATTTAAATTTTACAGAAAAAACAATTTTTAGAGTTCCTATAGTTTTTTTAACAAATAGTGATGATGACAATATATATGAAAATATAAAATTTGATTTAAAAGATAAAAATATAGGAATAGTAAAGGGTAGAGCTATTTATAAAAAGCTTATAAAAGCATATCCAAATTTTCACTTTGTAAAATTATCAAATATAAAAGATGGTCTTGAAAAATTAAAAGAGGGTAAGATAGATATGCTTGCAGTAAATAAATCAACTGCAAAATATTATATAAAGTTAAAAGGTTATGACAATGTTAAAATAGCAACAAGCATAGATATCTTTTTCGATTTTAAAATAGCACTTCAAAAATCACTTGCACCAGAAGTATTTTCTATTATAAACAAATCATTAAATAACATAACAGAACAAGAGATAAATCAAATTTATAACAGATATATAAATGTAAAAGTTCAAGATAAAACAGATTGGAAATTAATCATAGAACTTGGGATTGTTGTTATTTTTATATTTTTATTTATTATGTGGAATAATAAAAAATTAAAATCTATGGTTGATAAAAAAACAGCAGAGATAAGAGCCCAACAAGAGGAACTTGAAAAGTTTAATCTGTCTTTGGAAAAATTAGTTGAAGATAGAACACAAGAGTTAAATGATGAGAGAAATTTTGTATCTTCTATCATAAGTAGTTCACAAGATGCACTTATAGTTATAGATAAAAATTCTGTGATAACAACTTGGAATGAGGCAGCAAGTGATATTTTTGGTTATACAAAAGATGAGATGATAGGTAGTTCTATAGAGAAAATTATACCAGATGAGTATAAAAAACTGCATTTTATGGGTGTGGCTAGGGTAAATGAGGGTGGAGAGAAAAAACTTATTGGGAAAGGTGTTGTTGAAATTACAGGTGTAACAAAAGATAGAAAGATTATAGATATAGATTTGTCTTTAAACACTTTTATAACCGATAAAGAGGTTTTTTATAGTGCTAATATAAGAGATATTAGTGAAAGAAAAGAGTTAGCAAATAAAATTCAAGAAGAAAAGCAGTTTATTCAAACTGTTTTGAATTCACAAGAACAAATTATTGTAACAACAAATGGCAAAGAATTAAAAACGGCAAATCGTTCATTTTTAAACTTTTTTAATTTAAAAGAATTGAATGATTTTAAATATAAATGTATTTGTGAAACATTTGAAAATGAACTAAATGGTTATATGAGTGCAAATATAAATGGAAAGAGTTGGATAGAATATATCATAGAAAACCCAGATAAGATACATAAAGTACAAATTTCTGATAATGAAAGAGCCTATATATTTAGTGTAACTGCGAGTGATTTACCAATGCAAAATGGTCTAAAGATAGCAGTTTTTACAGAGATAACTCAATTAGAAAAAGCGAAACAAGAAGTTGAAGAGATAAATAAACATATTAAAGATTCTATAGAATATGCTTCCCTTATACAAGGAGCATTAATCCCTGATAATAAAACTTTTAAAGATTATTTTAGTGATTATTTTTCTATTTGGCGTCCTAAAGATACTGTTGGTGGCGATATTTATCTTTTTGAAGCTTTAAGAACTAAGGATGAATGTTTGCTTATGGTTATAGACTGTACAGGTCATGGTGTACCAGGGGCATTTGTAACGATGCTTGTAAAAGCGATAGAGAGACAAATCATAGCACAGATAAAACATGAAGAATATGAAGTTAGTCCATCAAAACTTTTAAGTATCTTTAACAAAACAATGAAACAGTTGTTAAAACAAGAGAGTGTAGACAGTATATCAAATGCTGGGTTTGATGGTGGTATAATTTATTATGATAAAAAACAAAAAATTATCCGTTTTTCTGGTGCTGAAACACCATTGTTTTATGTAGAAGATGATAAACTTAAAATGCTAAAAGGTGATAGATACTCGGTTGGTTATAAAAAATGTGATAGTGAATATGTATATAAAGAACACACTATAAATGTTAAAGATGGGATGCAGTTTTATTTAGGAACGGATGGATATCTAGATCAAAATGGTGGAGTTAAAAGTTTCCCTTTTGGTAAGAAAAGGTTTAAACAAATCATAGAAGATAATCATAAAGATTTAACTATGTCTGAACAAAAAGATATTTTTGAAAAAGAGTTACTAGATTACCAAGGTGATAATGAACGAAATGATGATATAACTTTAATAGGTTTTAAAATTTAAGGAGAATAGATGCAAATAGATATGAATAAGATACAAAGTATAGTAGATGATGATGGTATTATTTTTTTAAGTTATGGTGGGTATTTATCTCAAACTCTAATATCTGGTATGACTGAAGTTCTTGAAAAAGAAGCTGAAGAAAGCAATGTTGATATAAATGCATCAAATAAAATTTTTACTATTTTTATAGAGCTTTCACAAAATATGATGCATTACTCCAAGTCTATGAATCAAGATGATGATTCTTTAAGAACACAAGGGTTGATTTTGGTAACAAGAGATAATGATATGAACTACTCAATCCGTAGTCAAAATATTATATCTCTTGAAGATAAAAATAAAATAGAGCCAAAACTAAAAGAGGTTGTATCTTTAGATAAAGATGATTTAAAAAAACGCTATAGGGAGCTAAGAAAGAGTGGACAACATACACATGGTAGGGGTGGAGGTATAGGTTTTTATGAGATAGCAAGAAAATGTAATTCAATAGAGTATGATTTTAGTAAAATTAATGAAAATAGATACTATTTTCATATTAAAACCACTATAATTACAAAAAAGGATAAGTAAGATGGAAAATTTAACAATAGAAGCAACAAAATATACACCTAAAATTACACTTGATAAAAGTGGTAAAATCTCTTTGGTTGGTAAGTCTTACCCAGAAAATACATTTGAATTTTATACACCTATGATGGAGTGGGTAAAGAAATACTTTGAAAATTCTCCAGCTGAAAAAACAGTTATAGATATGGAAATCATCTACTTTAACTCTAGTAGTTCTAAACTATTTTTTGATTTTTTTGATATGATAGAGGAAAACGCACAAGAGCATAATATAGAGATAAACTGGATATATGACGAAGAAAATGAAAGTGCAGAAGAGGCAGGTGAAGATTTTATAGAAGATTTTGAAGAATTAAATATAAAATTAGTAGCAAAATAAACTTATAATAAAAAATATTTAATTAAAAGAAAAGAGTGTTTATGAGAGATAAAAAAGAAGATACATTAAAACAGATAGAAGATTTTTTAGAAAAAAATGATACATCTATAAATACAAGCCTTCAAGAACTTCTAAAAGATTATAAAAGAAAATCTAAACGACTAGATAAGATTATAAAACAAAGCGATAGACAACAGCTTCAGATGATGCATCTTAATGAAGAATTAAATGATTATAAAAATAATCTTGAAGAAAAAGTAAAACAAGAGATAGAAAAGAGAAAAGAAAAAGAGAGGATGTTGTTTCAACAAGCAAAACTTGCTTCAATGGGTGAGATGATGGATGCAATTGCTCATCAATGGAAACAACCTCTTAATGTTATAAGCGCTCAAGTTGTTAACTTAATGTTTCAGTATCACTTAGATATGTTAGATGAGAAGCATATAGAAAGTTTTGAAAAAGATATAACAAGACAGATAACTCATATGACAGATACTTTAAACGAATTTAGAAGCTTTTTTAGACCATCTGTAAATTTGGCTGATTTTGATGTGAACTCTATGATTGAAAAAGTTTTATTTCTTGTAAAAGATGAATTTATCAAAAATAATATTGAGATTATCGTTGATGATGTTGATAGTTTTTCTATAAAAGGTATAGAAAATGAATTTAAACACCTTATAATAAATGTTATAAATAATGCAAAAGATGCATTTGTAGAAAATAATATTCAAGAAAGAAAAATCGTAATTAAAATTTTAAAATTAGATGATAGAAAAAGAATTGAGATTATTGATAATGCAGGTGGGATACCAGAAGATATTATAGAAGATATATTTAAAGCAGATGTTACAACAAAAGAGGAGGGTAAAGGTACTGGTATAGGTCTTTATATGAGTTCTCAAATTGCCCAAAAACACAACGGTATATTAAGTGTTGAAAATGTTAAAGATGGTGCAAAATTTATCTTTGAATTGAAAAAAGAGTTTTAACCCAAATTATGCAATAGAGATTTTAGCAAAGATAAGGCATTTTATTGTCAAAGTCAGGTTTTTAGATAACTATATGGTAGATTCTGAGGAAATTCAAAAGCAAAAAGTAATT
>Ga0256842_1002187_pt1 | contig 14427 bp, 13 predicted proteins | sample 4559240metaG_FD_185973 | JGI IMG/M metagenome (GOLD analysis project Ga0256842, IMG submission 185973) | Hydrothermal vent microbial communities from Guaymas Basin, Mexico - 4559-240 | ecosystem: Environmental > Aquatic > Marine > Hydrothermal vents | place: Mexico: Guaymas Basin | collected...
AATATTTTATCTTGATCTCAGTCTTCTACTCTAGGATAATGAACTGGAGCTAATTGAGATAAAGGCAAGAATCATTTAATACCATATATATCTACTAATAAACCTCAAAGATTTGCTTCTGTAGGAACGATAGTAATAATTTCATCATTTTTTGATTTTTCAATATATTCATCCCAAACAGTATATTGTAATAATCTTGTTACAGATACAATATAATAACCTTCATCATCTACTAATAAATCAGGATCTAGTAATTCAGCTTCTAATTTCACACCAACAGACAAATCTGTTCAATTTCTTTCTAGACTTTTTTGTTCCTTTGATAAAATGACACCCAAATAAGCACCATCTTCACAAGAAACTACAACACCTTTGTTTAAGTGTTTTAATACTTTACAAGATACCTTTTCTCATTTTTTAATAACTGGCATCTTTAAGTTTTCTAGTGTAAAACTCATGATAATAAATAAAAATTAAGAATTAAATAATGGGCCGTGATTATTAGTTAGCACCAATAATCCGAATAAAATATAACAAAGCAATTTCAATAGAAATTAGTTAATTAACCTTTTAATTTAAGTTTTTTAACTATAGCTTTATAAGATTCAAAATCATTTGATTTCAAATAAGATACTAATTTTTTTCTCTTAGCAACTTTTTTTAATAAAGCTCTTTTAGGATCTATATCCTTATGATTCTCTGCCAAATGTTCTTTTAAGCTTTCAATTTCCCAGCTTAAAGTAGCAATTTGAACTTCTACTGAACCATTGTCTTTGTCATGTTTCTTGAAAGGAGTTATAAACTCTTGTACACTCTTTTGCATCGATACATGTTAATATTTAAAATATTTTTGACTACTCTTAGTAGGAATCGAACCTACATCTACCCCTTAGGAGGGGGTTATTCTATCCGTTGAACTATAAGAGCAAATAACATAACATTATATATAAATATTTTTAATACAAAAACAAGATATAGATTATATTTTTATTAACTTATTCTAAAATTTTAAATTAAATATAATAAAAATACATAATAATTACTAAGTATTTAGACATAATTTAATAAACTCTTGGATTAAAAATTTATCTTATTAAAAAAAGACTTTAAAATCATTTAATAAAAGTTATATTAAGTAAATATTTTATTTAATAAAATTTAAACAATAGTATGAATAAAGGTAATATAACAGCTATTCACTGAGTAGTTGTAGAAATGAAGTTTAATGAAATTCCTAAAATCTATGAAGCTATAGAAGTTGTAAATAAAAACTCTAATTGAGATAAAGTAGTTATAGAAGTTTTACAACAATTATGATGATGAACTGTAAGATGAATTTCTATGGAATCTACAGATGGATTAAAAAAAGGTGATGAAGTTATAGCACAAGGTAATGCTATAAAAATACCGGTATGACCAGAAGTATTATGACATATCTTCAATGTATTATGAGACACTATAGATGATACTTGAGCATTAGAAACAAAAATGAAAAAACCTATTCATAGACCTGCTCCAGAATTTAAAGATCTTTCTACAAAGCCAGAAGTTCTTGAAACTTGAATTAAAGTTGTAGATTTTTTGGCACCTATGCTTAAATGATGAAAAACTTGATTATTTGGTTGAGCTTGAGTAGGTAAAACTGTAATTATGCAAGAGCTTATTCATAATATTGCTTCTGCTCATTCATGAGTATCTGTAGTTGCATGAGTTTGAGAAAGAACAAGAGAATGAAAAGATTTATATCTAGAAATGGAAGAGTCTTGAGTATTAAATAAAACTGCTATGGTTTATTGACAAATGAATGAATCTCCTGGTCCTAGATCTAGAGTTGCTCTTACTTGACTTACTATGGCTGAATATTTTAGAGATGAAGAATGAAAAGATGTATTATTATTTGTAGATAATATATTTAGATTTACACAAGCTGGTTCTGAAGTATCTGCACTTTTAGGTAGAACACCATCTGCTGTATGATATCAACCAACTTTAGCTACAGAAATGGCTGAATTACAAGAAAGAATTACTTCTACAAATAAAGGTTCTATTACTTCTGTTCAAGCTGTTTATGTACCTGCTGATGATCTTACAGATCCAGCTCCTGCTACAACATTTGCACATTTAGATAGTACTATTGTACTAAATAGAGCAATTGCTGAAAAAGGTATTTATCCTGCTGTAGATCCATTAGATAGTAAATCTTCTTTATTAAATCCTGAAGTTTTATGAGAAGAACATTATAACACAGCAAAAGAAGTTCAAAAAATATTACAAAAGTATAAAGAATTACAAGATATCATTGCAATTCTTGGTATGGAAGAACTTTCTTATGAAGATAAACTTACTGTTTATAGAGCAAGAAAAATTGAAAAATTTTTATCACAACCTTTCTTTGTAGCTGAACAATTTACTTGAACTCCTTGAGTTTATGTTCCTCTTTCAGAAACAATTAGATGATTCCAAATGATTATTTCTGGAGAATTAGATGATGTTCCTGAAAATATGTTTTTATACAAAGGAACAGTTGATGAAGTTCTTAAAAAATTTGAAGAATCAAAAAATAAATAATAAACAAATAATCAATTATCCTAGAATTTATCTAGGATTTTTTTATTCAAAAAAAATATAAAATAATTATTATCATAAAACTTTACTTGTTGATTTATTATTCTAAACTTTTTTTATAGCCAAAAAACTAAACTAAAATCTCTTTCTTTCTTCTTTGAGATACTGAAATAAATTCAGTATGACAGACAATATTTTGTTATTCTAAATTTTTTATACTCCAAAAATTAAAGTAGAAAATCTCTCCCTTCTTTTCTTTTTTGAGATGCTGAAATAAATTCAGCATGACACAATAGTTTTTTTATTTTGAAAAATTTATATTAAACTTATTTCAATATTATTTCACAATCTATCTAAATAAATTTCTACTTCCATAAATTAAATTTCCTATTTAATTTTAAAATTTTACTAAAATTTGCCAAAAAAATATAAATCATTATTATTGAGTTAATTATAAATACTTTTAAAAAAATTAATTTAGCTATTAAATAAATAAAAATAAAAATGACACAAAAAATATGAACTGAAAATAATATAAATATTATTGAAACTAAAAAATATAAACCTAAAAAAATTGATAAAACACAAGAAAAAAAACTAAAATGAAAAGAAATATCAAAAGTAGAACAAAAAGTAAAAACATAAAATGATAATTGAATTTAATATCAACATATATAAAAAGACTTTTTTCAAGTATTTAGTAAATAATTATACAAAATAGTAAAAAAGCAAATCATATTGTTAAAAATATATTAGGTATTAAATAAAATCAAATAATCATCAGAAAAAAATATACAAAGTTTAAGTAAAATGTGATTTTAAATTTAGTAAAAAATAGTTTTCAATAAAAAAAAGAAAAATAACTGATAATAACAAACAAAATAACAATAAAACAAGTAAGGTTAAAACTATATTAAAATAGATATTCATTTTTTAAATGATGCATATAAACACTTTTTACATAGTTTATTAAAAACAAAAATCAATAGAAAATTTCTAACCATAAAAATTTGCCAAAAATAAAAAAAACAATAAAATGTAAAAAATAAAAATTTAATTTAAATAAAAATAAAATAATGAGTAGTTTAAAAAATTTTTTAAGCACAACAGAAAATATTAAGAATAAAGACACCAAAGAAAAAGCAAAACCATATAAATATGTTAAACCTAAGAAAACCTTAGAAAATACAGATATTATAAAAAATAATTATTTTTCTAATAATGAAAAAAAATATAACAATTTTATAAAAATAATAAAAAAATTAGATAATATTTTTCTAAAATTAAATAAAAAAGAACAAAACAAAAAATTTAAAGAAATAACACAAAATTTAAATCTAAATCTAACAGACAAACAAATAAATAATTTGAGAGAAAGTAGTTTAAATATTATAGAAACAAACAACCTTGAGAAAGCACTAGATAAAAAATTTTCAGAATTAAGTAAAAATAAAGAAATTCAAACAAAAATAACTAATTTTTCACAAAATAATTTACCAACTAAATTTAAAACAAATGATTTAAATTGATTTTATGAAACTCCATTTGAAAAACAAAAATATGCATGAAAATACATACTAGATTCTATAGCAAATAAGTTAAATTTAGATGAAAATGGCTATATTTATTCCTTCATAAATAAAATATTAACAAGTATAGATTTAAACAAAAAAAATACAGCAGAAATAGCAACTTCAGTTATAAACAGTTTGGAATGACACAAAAATGATTGGTTTATATGAAAATATATAAACAAGATAATTGACAAACTTAAACATATTTCTAATAATTCTAGAGAAACTGAATACTTTTTTAAAAATTGAACACTTACCAATACTGAAACAATTTGGCTATATAACAATAATCCTAATTGACTTGGAAAATATAATTGAGAAAAAGCTCCGGATACAGTATGACACAATCAAATTACAACTAGAATAAAATTTGTAGAACAATTAAAATCAGAAGATATAAAAAGTATAAATTCTAATTGACTTATAGATTATTTTTACAAAACAAAAATTAAATATTGAGATTGGAGTAATGCTATATGAGTTATATATGCAGAACTTTGACCAAAAAAATTTAATGAACTTAAAGAATATATAAATAGTAATAATACAGATAAAAAACTAAAATGAAATTTTTCATCATTTGTAAATGATCCAAATAACAAACAAATTATATGAATAATGAGTAATTTTCACTGATTTCAAAAAACAGAAAACACAAAAAAAGATATGCAATTAGCTAAAATTGCTATAGAACAAAAGTGAGATGATCCTATTTTTACTATAGTATCAAAACAATATAATAAAATAAAAAAATGAAAAATACCAAATACAACAGCAATAGCAAATCTTACATGAGAAATAGCCAAAAATCCTAAAAAAACAAATTTTTTAAAAGAAATGGCTTCTAAAGCAATAGTAAATTGATTTAAAAATAAAGAAAACTTAAAAAAGACAAATGAAATAATTAAAAAATTATGAAATAATACACTTTCGTCAACACTGTGAAATCTTACAAAAGCTTTTACTGATTTTAATATTGACTTAAATAGTCTTAATATACCACCTGAAAAACTTAAAGAATTTGAAGAAAAAATTATTACACATCCTGATGAAGTATCTACTGAGTTAGCAGTCATAATGATTAAAAATGGAAATTTACCTCCAGATAAAATAGTAAAATTTGAGAATGAAATACTTACATTACTTTGAGAAAAATATAAAAATTTATCAAAATTTATTACAGTAGATTTAAAAATTTTATTAAAAAATCCAAATAAAGAAAAAATAAAATATTTTTTTAATAAACTACCAAAAGATAAAGTTTGAAAAGATATATTTAAAAGATATTTGAATGTGCTTAAAAAAAGTAACAAAAACAATAAAAATGTTTTAAAATTATGTGATGAATTAATTAATAAAACAGCTTTAACAGGAAATCAAGAAACAGACCAAAAAACACTAAATTTATTTAAAAATAGAATTGAAAAAATTTGAAAGTGAGTTTGAGCTTGAAATTTTAATGTAATAGGAATTGAACAAGCTTCTGAAAAAATAGAACAAATTATAAATAATGATAAAAATATAAATAAAAAAACTGAAAAAGTCCAAGTAAAAAAAGCATCTAAAAACAACCAACCAACAGATGAAGCTACTAAAATATTAGAAAGAACTAAAAAAGAAGAACTTAATAAAACTAAAGAATGAAATGAATTATTAAAACAAGAAGCTGAAGCAAAAACAGAATTGGCAGAAACAGGATTTTACAATGAAGATGAAAAGAAAGAAATTTATCAAGAAATTTATTATGCTACATATTTGGATAATAACTTTAAAAACAAAATTAAACAACAAGCTGAAAAAGAATGAATTAAACTTGATTTAAAAGATACTAAACAAAATTCTAAATCTATATTTATAGAACAAACAAATTGAAAAGATATTACAGAAACTATATTTAAAAATAATACATCAAATATAAGTTTTGATTATAAAAAGGAAGACTGATTAATTAAAATTAAAAACCCTTTTTGAAATAAAGATCTATGAAATGAATTTATAAAATGAAAAGACACAAAAGAAGTAAATCAAAATCTTTTATTAGATTATTTTCAAAATATCTGATTTTATCAAGCAGATGAATTATTATTTTCAAAAGATACTGAAAAAATTTATGAACAATTTAATATAGATATTTCTAAACCATTAACTTTGGAAGACATTAAAAATTTCACAAAAATATTAGCCTGATGAATTATATACAAACTTAAAGAAGTTCAATGAATCTCATCTATTAGTAAAAAATATATTAAGCATTTTGAACAACAAATTATTTCAAATCCAAATAATCCTAAAACTTACAAAGACTTATTTATATTTTTAAATGATAATATCGAAACATTTATAAAAACTTGATTTTATGATTTCACAGAGAAAAAAATAAATTTAGAAAATTTTATAAACAAATATAAAAATGAAAATTTTAAAATATATCTAAGAAAAAATAAATTAGATATATAAATTACTTCTGCAAAATATAAATCATCCTTGATATATCTTCACCAAAAAGTTTGTAAGGATACTTTTTTATTAATTTTAAATTATATTTTTTACAATTTTTTAAAATATCTTCATATTCTTCAGAAGAATCTAATTTATACAAAACAAAATATCATCATTTTTTTACAAGATGTTTTGTAAATTTAAGCAATTTATCTATGTAAGCAACTGCTCTTGCAGTTAAAATATCAAACTGTTTTTCTTTATATTCCTCTGCCCTAGTCCAAATAATATCTACATTGTTTAATCATAATTCTTTAATTATATCATTTACAGCAATTACTTTCTTTTTTACAGAATCTATTCAAATAAAATTCCGTTCAGGTTTTTCTATAACTAAAGGTAAAAGTGGGAATCAACTTCAAGTTCAAATATCAACCAATGATATTTTATTTTTATCTAAAATAATTTCTTCTATTATCTTCAATCAAACTAAACTATCCTGAATATGTTTAATTTTCACTCATTCTTCATCTCTTATAGCAGAAAGATTAATTTGTTTATTTTTTTCAAGAAATAATTTTATTAATTTATTATACATTTTTTAAATTTTAATAATTATTAAATACTTTTATATTATTTTTTCACCCATTTCATCATACCATCATTTGGTGGAACATTAAAAATCTTATATTTAATTTGATTTTTATTTATAAATTCATATAATAACAAAGATTTGGATTTGAACTTTACTACATTGTCAGCTAATACAGTACAATTACTTTCAAGCAAATCCTGAAATTTAAGATAAAAATCTAAATATAATTTCATTACTGCATCAATAAATAAAAAGTCTAGTTTTTTTGTGAATATTTTTTCTAATTTTATTAAAAGTGGATCAACATTGTATGCTGTAATATTAAATTGTTTGAAAGTATAAAAATTTTGTATAGCTTGAATATATGAGGGATAAGAAACTTCAAAAGTAGTTAAATTTCAATTCCATTCACTTATAGTGTTTCAAATTATTAAACTTGAATATCATACAGCAGTTCAAATTTCTACAACATTTTTAGGCCTTTTGTTTCTTAATTCTTTTATTAGAATTTGTTCAGCTTCAGGTTTAATAATAGGAACATTATCATTTAAAGCCTTTAATTTAAGGTTTGTAAACATTTTATTTTAAATAAATAATTTTATAAAAAATATGACAAATGAATTTAGTCAAGCTTCTTTTCAAGAAGAAAATAATGGACAATCTTTAGGAGAAAGATTACTAAGTAAATTTAAAAAATCAACAGTTTCTTCAGAAGAAACAACAGAAACTGAAAATGAAACAAATAAAACTTTCAAAGTTCAAAGAAAAATAATAAAAAAAAGTATTACAAAACCTAATGAAGAAGAAAATGAATTTAAGATATTACCTTGAGAAAAACCTGTAAGAATAATGTCTTTAATGTGACTTGAACAAGTATGACAATGTTTGCTTATAGAATATGAAAATGATATGATTATAATAGATGCAGGTATGGAATTTGCTGCTGATGAAGATACTTTATGAGTAGATTATATTATTCCTGATATTAGTTATGTAAAAAAGAATTTACATAAATTAAGATGAATATTACTTACTCACTGACATTTAGATCATATATGAGCATTAAGAGATATTTTACCAGAATTAGAATGGCCAACTATCTATACTACTCCATTAACTCTATGAATTGTTAAGAAATCTTTCCAAAATAGAGAACAAATGAATAAAATTAAATATAAGATAGTTGATCCTAATATAGATATAATAAAATTATGAGTATTTACTGTAGAATTTGTTCATGTAAATCATAATATTCCTGAAACAATGGCTATGGCTATACATACACCAAAAGGTTTAATATTTAATACTGCTGATTTTAAAGTAGATTTTTCTCCAGCTATAGACAAACCAGCTGATTTAAGTAAGATTGCAAGAATTGGGAATGAATGAGTTAAACTATATATTTGAGATAGTTTATGAACAGCTAGTAGATGAACACCAAAAAGTGAAAAAGAAATTTGAGAAAATTTAGAAAAAACAATTAAAAATATAAACTGAAGAATTATACTTGCTACTTTTGCCTCAAATGTAGGTAGGATTATGCAACTTATAAATGTTGCTATAAAAAACAATAGAGTTGTATTTTTAGCAGGTAGAAGTATGATAAATAATGTTGAAATTTGTCAAGAATTATGATACATCAAAGTTCCAAGATGAATGGTTAGAAAATTAGACCAATCTGTAGAACAAATGCCTGATGATAGAGTTATGATAATATCTACATGAGCTCAATGAGAAGAATTTTCTGCTTTAGCAAGAATGTCTAGACATGATCATCCTCAAATTCAACTTAGAAAATGAGATACTGTTATGATGAGCTCTTCAATTATTCCTTGAAATGAATTGCAAACTCATGCTATGATGGATAAATTAGTTCAAAAAGATATAAATCTTATCACAAATAGTGATATAGATATACATGCATCTGGTCATGGTTGAATTGAAGACCATAAATTATTCTTAAATTTAGTTAATGCTGAATATGTATTACCTTTCTATATGACCGCATTCCATAGATATGCTCACAAAAAATTAGCCCTTGACATGTGATGGGAAGAAGAGAAAATTATAATGTCAAATGAAAATTGAACAGTAATAGAAATGTATGAAAATTGAGTAAAAATATCTGATGAAAAAATTAAATTAAACACAATACTTATAGATGGTAAATGACAATGACATCTATCTTGAGAATATGTTGTTCAAGCAAGAAAAATAATGGCTCACGATGGTGTATTAATTATAACTTACAAAATTGATACAAACTCAAAAGAAATTATTTGAAATATACAAATTGAATCAAGATGATTTGTTTATAGTTCAGAAGTTAAAAAAATTCATACTCTTATAGTAGATTTTGCAAGAAGTGAATACAGAAAAATAATTAAATGATTGATAAAAAAATGAATTAAACCTGAAGATATAAATGTAAAAGATGTATTAAAAGAAATGAAAAAGAAATTAGAAACATTCTCTACTGAACATACTTGAAGAACACCTATGGTTATTACAAGCTTTGTTTACATAAATAAAACTGATAAAAAAGACTAATTTTATAAAAGCTAGAGAAATACTCTAGTTTTTTTTTATTAACAACATTATACAATAAAACATCTTTATTTTAAACAAAAAAAATAGTAGATTTATATCTACTACTATTTAAATTAATATAGAAAGTATATATTTTATATAGCTCCTTCTTTTCTTAATTGTTTATATTCTTTTGCAGTCATTTTAACTCTTACTTTCATTCCGTCAAGGTCAACCCATTTTCTAATAATGTTTGGTTTGAACCATCTTTTTGTTGCATTCATAGCATGCGATCTCTTTTGTCATGCTCTTGGTCATTTTCCACTTAAATCTGATCTTGCCATAACTATAATTATATAAATAAAATAAAAACTTTTAAACTTATCAAGTTGTTGATTTATAAATATTTAGTATTGAAAATCAAGCATAAAACTTTAAATATTAAGATACTTATTTTTATATATTACAAATAAAAAAAATGAAAAAAGATCTTATAATCTCAACAGTTAGAATAATCATATGACTATCTTTAATTTCATATGTAAGTTATTTATGATATAATCATACAGATATATTACCAAATCAAACATGGAATAATGATATTACAGTTTTATCTATAGCATGAATACTATGAGCTATGATTACTATATCTTGAATAATAAAACCATGTTTTAAAAAACCTAGAGTTACTCAAATAATTGCTGGTTTAATAGTTATTTTATTTCCAACTTATGCATGAATTACAGATAATTATACATTACATATATATTTATGAGATATCTTAAGATTATTATGAGTAATTATAACCATATTATGATTTACAAAATTATGCATATATGATAGTTGTGTAAAAAAAGCTGAAAAGAAAAAGGTTGAAGAAATGGAAATTATTGAAGTTTAATATATTAAATATTATAGATGAATATACTATGAATAGATTGGTGAAGTAAATATATTTGATTAGCAAAAAAGAATGTAGAAACTAACTTTATATTACCTATCTGATACTTAGATAATGATGCTTGATGTATGTTTAATCTTGCAGAAATTATAATTAAAGAAAAAATTAGTAAAATAGCTATATGACGACCTAAAAGACAAAAAGATACTCAAATACTTATAGATAAATTTATACAAGAATTTAAATTTGTTTATCCGGATATCGAAGTTAAAAAAATAGATGAAGATTATACTTCTGTCGAAGCTGCAGCATTAACTTGAGAATTTAAAAAAGCAAGATGAAAAGAAGATGTAATATCAGCTATAAAAATATTAGAAAGATTAAACTAGGAGATTATCCTAGTTTTTTAAATAAAAAAATCCTGTAAAATACAGGAAATTAAAATCATTCATTTTGATTATTAGCACCTGAAGATAATCAACCAGTAGTACCTGAAGAAATTAATTCTTTTTTATTTTGTTTCATAACATTTAACAAAGCCAATTGTGTATGAGATTTTACAAAATCAGAATTTTCATATTTATCTTCTCATTGTTCTACCATCTGTTTTATCTTTTCAGTAATTTCTACCATTTTTTTATTAACCTCTTTCATCATAGGAGTTTCTTTAATTTCTGAATATAATCCAGTCAATTCTTTCATTTCATAATTTATATACTCATTTATTTCTTTTTGTTTTTCAACAGCTAACTTCTTATATTCTAATACTATACTTTCATATTCTTCTTTATTTGGAGCTATATTTTTTAAATCATCTATACTATTGATTTCATTATTAGTTTCTTCCTCAATCTTATGATGTGTAAATCATTCTTTAGATCATAAATTTTTATAAATCACATTTATAAGTTTCATATTAAATTTCATTTTTATTTTTATTTTTATTTAGTAAATTAGTCTTTATTGACTTTTATGTTTTTTATTATACTAACATTTAATATTTTGTCAAAAATAAATTAAAGTTTTTTTAATTATAAATTATAATCTCAATTTACACTTGTATCTATTGTATTACTATCTTTTTGATTAAATACATCTACAATTTTAAATAACCATCATTTAGCAGTTTTAAAAATAGCTGTTGATGTATAAGCCTTATATCAAGGAACTTTTATAGTTCTTAAAAATCAAGGTATAGCAAATAAAATAATCACTGTAAGTAAAAATCATAAAAGTGCATACCTTATACTATTCCATGCTTTTTTAATTTTTCATTCATCTCAACCCGAAAAAACAAACATAAAAATAGAATAAACTATTGCATAAATCACTCACAAAAATACTAATAAAACAAGTAATGCTAATAAATTTAATATTACATTTGTCATTAAATCATCTTGATACATATTTATTCAATTTATTATAAATTAAATTTTCTTCATTAAAGTTCTTATAAGTTTATAACTTACTCATATATACATCATATTAACAAAAAAAGCATAAATTACAAATAAAATTTTATTATCTGGAATTGTAATAAAATGTCACAAAATCATAAAAAATATAAATATCATAAAACTATAAAAAATATATTTCCAATCAACTTTAGGTAAAATATAGTTTTTCCGTGCAACAAACAATATTCAGCTTACAAAACAAAGTTCTAATACTATTTGTGTAATAATTCATCAATTTATATTATATTTTGGAATTAATATAAGTCATAAAATTACTCAAATAATTACTCAAAATACATTTATAAAAAATAATTTATTTTGTTTATCAAAAGACACTAAAATATAGTTAAATGTCTGTTTTATAAAACTTAAAAACAAAACAAAAGCTAAAAATGGTAAAATATAATCTGAACCTATTTGTGTAGATGTAGATAAATAATGATTTCAAGCTATAAGTTCAATAATGTGTGATTTAAAAATTATAAAATTGAATAACATCAACAATCAAAACCAAATTATAAAAGTTAAAAAATATCATAAAGATCTTTGTTTTTCCTCTTTTTTATAAGATGAAATTTTATGAATAATACTATTTCATAATGCTGATGGAACAATAAGTAATATCTCAACTAATGCTAGTGCTAAAGCCCAAATTCAAACATAATTAAATCATTTTGCTGTAGGAAATATAATAGATAAAAAAATTAAAACTATAAGTGTATGAAAACTACTAAGATAATAACTAACTCAATATTTCCAGTTTATTTTTAAATTTTCTTTAATAAATCAAAAATCAAAATCTACATTAAATTTCATATGTTTTGCTCATTTTTTATGAACATAAATATATTGAGTTAATCAAGATAAAAATACTGTAGATAAAATTAATAAAAATGCAATTATAGAATCATAAGAAACTGTATTAAAATCTACATTAGGATAAAAAACAAATATTATAAGTAATAAACTAATTACCTGAACTATTCTTGCTAATATCAATGCTTGAGATACCGTTTTCATTTTCCAATTTAGTTGTAATGGTAATTGAACTATACCTGCAAGCATAAATGTAGCTGAAAAAAGCATACCAATTACTAATCAATTTTTAATAAAGGAATTAGACATATAAGCCGGAATAAAAAATGCTATACAAAAAGCTAATAAATATATAATCACTACCATAAAAAATCTAAATCACAAAAATTTATGATATAATGCAAGTTTTTCTTTTATATTTTGTAATTTTCAAATAGCATTCAAAGCTAAAACATAAATTCAAAAATCAGCTAATGCAGACCAAATAGCAAAATATTTTAATATAGTTGAATAATCTCAATATCTCAAAGGTCATAAATAAGGAGTAATCAACTTAACAACCAAAAATCACATCAAAGCACTTACTATTCTACCAGCAATCTGCCAAAAAGCATCACGAAAAACTAAAGACATAAAATTATATTATAAACTAAACATTAAAAGTATTTTTAACTAAATTATTTGTTTTCTCAACATAAAAAAATAAGTCCTAACTTCAAAGAGTCAGAACTTTTTTTCTATTTAACTTTATTCGAATTTAATAAATTTTCTATAATTTTATTTTCTAATTCATTATAAATATATTTTTCTACTCATCTTACTCAAGCTCATTCTTTTTCTATCTTATTTAAAACACTATCTATTTCTTCTTTTTTAACAGATGGAATTGTAATTCACTTATGTTTTTTCCATAATTGTTTATATTCTTTATAATATTTCTGAAAAACTTTTTTAAGTAAATCAGCATTAATATTATTAAAATAGACAATTTTATCAAATCTATTCAATAATTCTACTGGCAAAATATTTTTAACTTCCTGCAAAATCATTTCTTTTTTATTTTCAGTTAATCAAGAAGTATCTCATTTATTAGAATCAAATCATATTTTTGTAACTTGTTTTGTAAAATATTCAGCTCAAAGATTTGAAGTTAATATAATAATGGTATTTTTAAAATCAATTTTTCTTCATTTATTATCTTCAAGATAACCTTGATCAAGTATTTGTAATAAAATATTTAAAACATTTGAAGATCATTTCTCTATTTCATCAAATAATATAACAGAATAAGGTTTTTTTCTAACTGCTTCTGTAAGAATTCATCATTCTTCATAACCTACATATCAAGCTGCAGATCAAGTTAATTTATTTGAAGACATATCTTGAGAATACTCTGACATATTTATTTTTATCAAAGCATTATCATCTTGAAAAAAATGTTTTGCTAAAAGTTGTGCCAAATATGTTTTTCACACTCAAGAAGCTCATAAAAACAAGAAACTACCAATGGGTTTTGATTGTTCTAATGGTGATAATTTATTTCTAATAATA
>Ga0256842_1002188_pt1 | contig 14425 bp, 14 predicted proteins | sample 4559240metaG_FD_185973 | JGI IMG/M metagenome (GOLD analysis project Ga0256842, IMG submission 185973) | Hydrothermal vent microbial communities from Guaymas Basin, Mexico - 4559-240 | ecosystem: Environmental > Aquatic > Marine > Hydrothermal vents | place: Mexico: Guaymas Basin | collected...
ATTATTTACTGATACAAATTAGGGAAATTATTAAGATTTGGGATTCCTATTTTAAAAAACAACGGACAGTAATACCCGTTGGACATAGAAGCAATGTTGTAAAAATATTACATATTCAGAACAATTATTGTTATTCATTTATAATGAATAACAATATTCAATTGTATTGAATAATATATTATCTTTGGCAAAACAATTATAATTATGATACTTCAGGAGCAAATATCCTTCGTAATGAATAACCAAGGGGGTGATTATGAAAATAAATCGAATATTACTATAAGAACATCTTTAAGCAATATTCCTATGAGTGATTCTTTTGCAACCATTATTACCGGAGTTAGGCGTTGTGGCAAAAGCACTTTATTGCAACAACTATTACACAATAAATTTCCTAAAGCAATATTTTTTAATTTTGAAGATATTCGCCTAACCGGCTTTGAGGCAATAGATTTCATGCGATTTCATAACGAAATAGTAAAAAGGGAAATAGAAGTATTATTTCTTGATGAAATACAATTAGTAAGCGGCTGGGAAGTATATGTAAATCAGCTATTAAGAGAAGGTTATAAGGTTTTTGTAACTGGTTCAAATGCATCTATGCTAAGCAAAGAATTAGGAACCAATTTAACTGGTAGACATTTATCAGTAGAATTATTTCCTTTTGATTATAATGAATATTTAACTCTAAAACAGCTACCTAATTCTGCGGAATCGGCAAAGCAGTATATATTTGACGGAGGATTTCCTGAGTATTTAAAAACAGGAAACGGCATGATACTCACTCAATTATTGAATGATATAATAACTAGAGATATCGCTGTTAGATATTCTGTAAAAAATGTAAATTCATTAAAAGCTTTGGTGCTGTATTTACTTTCAAATGTTGGAAAACCTGTTTCTGCCAATAAATTAAAGGGGTTATTTGGCATAAAATCGGTAGCTACTATAACAGAGTTTTTTAGCTATATGCAGGATGCCTATTTACTCCAATTTCTTCCACAATTTAGCTATTCCATAAAGGCACAAATAAGAAATCCCAAAAAAGTTTATGCCATAGACACAGGAATGGTCAATGAGATATCATCGTCATTTTCTATGGACTTGGGAAGAAAACTAGAGAATGTTGTATATTTACATTTAAGGAGAATCTATAAAGAGCTATTCTTTTATAAAAACAAAGGAGAATGTGATTTTATTATAAAAGAAAAAGGCAATATAACACAGGCAATACAGGTATGTTATAAATTAACTGATCTAAATTTAGAACGAGAGGTAAATGGTCTTTTGGAGGCACTAAAAGAGTTTAATCTTAAAGAAGGACTCATAATCACAATGAATCAGCAGGACGAGTACAATATAGATTCAAAGAAAATAACAGTTATACCGCTAAATAATTATCTGTAAGCATTTGTAAAATTCGTCAATTCGTATTCTACTAAGATATGCCTAAATCATTTTACTCCCTTACAAACTTACCATTAAAACCTTTTCCTTTTGAGGTATAGCCCTCAACAATATATACGCCTTTGGCTAGGGCACTTACATCCAACTTAGTTTGCTTATCATCCACTTGCTTTTGCAGTACTACCTTGCCTTGTATATCAATAATACTAAGCCGAGCAATACGCTCATTTGCTTGTTTTAGGCTTATATTTATTTCAGTTGTGGCTGGGTTGGGGTAGATATTTACAGCCACCTTTGGTAAATTAATATTCTTCAACCAAGTACTAATACCATTTGAATCAATTTTTATAAGAAAAATATTACTTTGCGGTGGATTACTATGATCAAAATAAATTCCATTTGCAATACAACCACCGTCTTTGCTACTACAAATGTTAATTAAATTATAACTACCATCCCCTCCAAAGCGTTTCTTCCACACATATTCATTATCCGATCCTATTCTAGCAATCATATACCAAGAATCATATCCAACAAAACCACTAAAAGGGTTTTTATTATAGGTACCTCCAATATATATACTTTTATACTTTATAGCTATACTATTAGATGAATAGGTAGTAATATTATTGGTATCATTAAATGGAGCAGGTGTTGCACCTCCAAAATTAAGATGTGTTATTGTATCAAACTGATAATTATAAATACCCAATATTACATCTTTAAAATTTTTATTACTATTTACTCTTGAAAAAATATAATATTGCTCTAATACTGGACTATAGTTAATACTAGCATGATTTCCTATGGGATATTTCAGAGATAAAATATTATCAACACCTAATGTATCATTAAAAGTAACCCTACCCATTTTTCCAATACTTGCACTAAAAACACACCCAGTAAGCTTACCATTATTATCCAAAACAACATTATTAAACGACCCTGAAAAATTATCTGGCGTAAAAGATAAACTCATATTCTTATTTATTAGATTAAAATCTCTATCGAATTTCATAATAAAAGGGAATGTATATTTACCACCTACAACATCATATTTATATTTGGTTGCCTCTCCAGATATTATTACCAAACTATCTTTAATAATATAATTATAGAAAGAAGTTCCCCATATTGAATCAGAGAAATAAATGCAAGTTCGACTTAATTCATTTAAAGAAAAATCTCTGCGTGTAAAAATTATTGAGTCGTTTTGCAAACCAATAAAGACCATATCCGTATCATTCATTATTATATCTTTTGGCATTGGCATAATATTAAACGCTGTATCGTAAATTTCAGTTTTTACTACCCCTTCCTTATCAAGAATCATATAATATGGATAATATATCGAATTTATATTTTGCTTTATCATTACCAATAGAATGTCTTCATTGGGCAACTCTACGGCATTAAATGTTTGCACAGTTTGTGTTGATATTATCCTTTTTTGAAAACTCGTTTGCGAATAACCTAATAGATAGATTTGAAGAACAATTGCTAATAATAAATATTTCATAATATATTTTCTGACAGTAAATGGAGTAGTACTATCTCAATACTACTCCCTATTTTTAATTATTGTATATAATCTATTTCTTGATCAAGTAATCGTGGATGCATAATACCAAATTTAAACGTTGCGTAATAATAATTTTGAAGATAATAACCAGGATTAGGATCTGGAGGATTTACAACTTTACTCCTAAACTGCTGTTCAAAATAAACTGACATAACAGTTTTATTGTTCAGATTTACAAAATAATCTCCAACTATAAAAGCATTTGCTATATATCTATTCATATAATTAAGTGATATATACTCTGGGTATGGCCAAGGGGTGACATACGAATCAACCCAATTTTCAAGATAAAACCAGTTTTTTAAGTAGGGAGAATAGTTAAACTGGTTAGCTTGGGGATAATCAGCTATATTTGGTCCATAGTTTTCACCTTCAACACTAGTAAAACAAACATTCAAATCATGAAAATAATGGTTATAAGCATCTTGAGAGATTTTGTCTTTTGCATCATAATTAAGAAAAGGGCGTGGTGAGCCAACATTATAGATTCCTCCTACCCCATTAATTCCTCCACCAACAGCCCAATCTCCATCTGGCAAAGATACATTATTACCTTTACTAAAGTAATAATAAAACATCATACTAATTTTATTATCCACAATACTCAACATCTTATAGTCTGCTAATACAAAGAACTTATGTTCAGACTCAATAGAGTTAAACTTTGCAGTTAATAGCACCCTTGTTACATCAAAAGCCGTTTTAATAGCAATAATATTAGTATTACCATCACCGTTTAAATCAACATCTACTAATGCACTATCACATAATAGATGCCCTCTTTCTCTATTTGGAAAAGCATATTTATAATTAATAGCAGCTTCTATATACCATACAGTACTATCTTTGGAGTAATTCCAATTCACAGCATCTTGACATACAGAATCCTCTCGAACCATATCCATCAAAGCAATAAATCTAATTATCTTATCCTCTGTATTATCATAAGTAGCTCGTTGCAATTGACTATTACTACTTACATTATTATTTTTTTGTATCTCATCTTTCTTACAGGATTGTACAATAAATATGATTATTAATAGTATTCATATACATTTTTTCATCCTTTTTATTTTAAAATTTATAATTCATTTATTTTAATACTTTTATCTTAAGGTTTGCCACTATAAATTATATAAATTTAGTGAGTGGCAAAAGTTCCCCTGATGGCAAAAAGATTATAAAATCATAAATTCTAAGAACAAATATGCTTTTTAATAATAATTTTTTATCTTTAAAAACTATACTATAGCAATTAGCAAACAACCAAATAATAATAGGTAACTTCCTATGCCCCCCCCAAATTACGTGTTTGCCCGTTTAACTTCATAATATTGAAAATAGTTATAGCTTTCATTTTAATATATTTACACGGCTAATATATATAATTCACCAATACAAATAATAATTAATACGCAAAACTGTTGTTATAAACAAAATAATAAGCACAAAAAAAAGGCGAACCATAGGGTTCGCCTTTTCTATATAATATTTGAAATAATATTCAGATTACAAGATTCCTTGATCTAACATTGAATCAGCAACTTTAATGAAACCTGCGATATTAGCACCTTTCATATAGTTAACATAACCATCACTGTCAGTACCATACTTAACACAAGCTTCGTGGATATCGCGCATAATTTGGTGAAGTTTTTCATCAACTTCTTCTGCAGTCCAAGAGTACTTCATAGAGTTTTGGCTCATTTCAAGACCAGAAGTAGCAACACCACCAGCGTTAGAAGCTTTTCCTGGAGAGAAAAGAATCTTATGCTCAAGGAATATCTCAATAGCCTCAGGAGTACAAGGCATATTAGCACCTTCTCCAACACACATACAACCATTATCCATTAATGACTTAGCATCATCTTCGTTAAGCTCGTTTTGAGTAGCACAAGGAAGAGCTACATCAACTTTAACTTCCCAAGGACGTTTTCCAGCGAAAAATTTAGCACCATCAAACTCATCAGCGTAAGGCTTAACAACATCGTTATTAGAAGCACGAAGCTCTAACATATAGTCGATTTTCTCACCAGAGATACCAGCCTCATCGTAAATATAACCATCAGGTCCAGAAATAGTAACAACTTTTCCACCTAGCTCAGTTACTTTTAGAGCAGCACCCCAAGCAACATTACCAAAACCAGAGATAGCAACAGTTTTACCTTCGAAAGTCTCACCTTTAGTAGCAAGCATTTCCTTAGCAAAATATACGTTACCATAACCTGTAGCCTCAGCACGAACTAAAGAACCACCCCAGTTAAGACCTTTACCAGTCAATACACCTGTGTGCTCTTTACGTAATTTCTTATACATACCGTAAAGGAATCCGATCTCACGACCACCAACTCCGATATCACCAGCAGGTACATCAGTCTCAGGTCCAATCATTGCATGAAGCTCCATCATAAAGCTCTGGCAAAAACGCATAACCTCGTTATCAGACTTACCTTTAGGATCAAAATCAGAACCACCTTTACCACCACCCATAGGAAGAGTAGTTAAAGAGTTTTTGAAAATTTGCTCAAAACCTAAAAATTTAAGGATAGACAAGTTTACACTTGGGTGAAAACGAAGACCACCTTTATAAGGTCCAATAGCATTGTTAAACTGAACACGGTAACCTAGGTTTACATTAACTTTTCCGTCATCTCCAACCCATGGAATTTTGAAAGTAAGAATACGATCTGGCTCAACTACACGGTTTATAATACCTGCAGCCTCATATTGAGGATTCTCATTAACGATATCTTCGATAGACTCTAGCACTTCGCGTACTGCTTGAAGATACTCTACTTCACCTGGATGCTTTTGCTCCAAGCCGTTCATCATTTGTTCAACATTCATAATTATATGTTTTTATAAATAAGTTTATACTGTATAAGGAACATTAAATAAATTCAATATTCCGTTCTTAAAATTCTGTTAGCAAAAGTACATTGACCCTATACACTATCGTTAAATTGATATTCGTATTTTATCAAGATAATCATGAGAATTGTCAAAATATTAACAATCATTTTCACAACATTAATTATCAAATATCAAACCTATGGCCTTCACATTAATAAGCACCTGTAATCCGCTATAATTTACACTAACAGAAAATAGAGCAAAAGCAAAATCTCTAAATAAAATTACACTAAATTTGCACTATAATTATTAGATAAAATGCAGGACACAAAAACCAAAAAGCGTAAGGAATTATATGAGTACCCAACTAAAGTAATTTTGGCTACTATTGAAGCTGTGAAAGGCGATATAAAATTCCATCAATGGCTCTTAAAAGGAGGCTATCCAGAGTTAGCTGCTTTAATTTCTGCAATTAGGCATGATCTGCAAGCTTTTAATTGGCTAATGCAAAATGGATATAATCATTATGCTGCATTTAGTAATGCCATTGATGATGATGAGCAAGCAATAAAATGGCTGAATGTCCATAACTTCAATTTTTTTCTCGTACTTATTGATGCTATTGAAGAAAAACCTGCTGCAATAGACTGGCTAATAAAGCATAAACTACATATCTTTATTATTATGTCGAAAAATATTCTTAAGCTCAAGCAAGAGCAAAACTTGAACTACGCCGACTACCATACTATTAACTTTCGATAATTATTTAATGGTTAATTCCTCAGCCTTCGGTACAATTTTTTCCATTGCATTTCAAAAATCACTCAGTCTGACGAATTCCTAATTTAACCTAAACTTGACAAGAATCAATTAAAAATTAATGTTTTGATACAGTGTTTTTGGATTAACAATTGCTAAAGTAAATTACTTTTGTAGCGTTATATAATAATGTATATAAGTTCATTAATTATAACACAAAGAATATTAATATAATAATAATATCAGCAATGAAACCAACACATATTGAACATATAGGAATTGCAGTAGAGAATTTAGACGAAAGTATAAAGTACTACGAAAGTGTACTTGGACTTAAATGCTATGCTGTAGAAGAAGTATTGGACCAAAAGGTACGTACTGCATTTTTCCAAGTAGGAGATACTAAAATTGAGCTTTTGGAATCAACAAGTGAAGATGGACCAATTGGAAAATTTGTGGCAAAAAAAGGACCAGGAATGCACCATATTGCTTTTGCAGTTGAAGACGCAACACAAGCCCTTAAAGACGCAGAGGATAATGGCATTAGACTAATTGATAAGGTTAGCAGAAAAGGTGCTGAGGGACTCGACATAGGATTCCTTCACCCAAAATCTACTAATGGCGTATTAACCGAATTATGTAGCAAAGGAAAGTAATTAACGATATTAGGGGCAGTAGCCCCTTTTCTATTAATCGAGTTGTTACTAAATTAACAATAAAATTTATTTAAGTGTAAGATAAAAAATCATTATGAATAATCAAGAAAAAATAAACGACTTAATTTCAAAGCGCGAAGAAGCAGCATTGGGAGGTGGACAGAAAAGAATTGATTCGCAACATAAGAAAGGTAAATACACAGCCCGAGAGCGAATAGAGATGGTATTAGATGAAGGTAGTTTCGAAGAATTTGACATGTTTGTTCAGCACCGAAGCACTAACCTTGGAATTGACAAACAACACTTTCTTGGTGATGGAGTTGTTACTGGACATGGTACTATCGATGGTAGAATAGTATTTATATACGCACAAGATTTCACTATTTTTGGAGGATCACTTTCCGAAACCTTTGCCAACAAAATATGCAAGGTAATGGATTTAGCAATGAAGGTTGGCGCACCAATTATCGGTATAAATGATAGTGGTGGAGCTCGTATTCAAGAAGGTGTAAATAGCCTTGCTGGCTATGCCGAAATCTTTCAACGTAATATTATGGCATCAGGCGTAATTCCACAAATATCTGCAATATTTGGACCTTGTGCCGGCGGAGCAGTATACTCCCCAGCCCTTACTGATGTTGTGATTATGAGCAACGAAACTAGTTATATGTTCGTAACCGGCCCTAAGGTTGTTAAAACTGTAACTGGAGAAATAATTAGTACTGAGGACCTTGGTGGAGCAAGTGTACATGCATCAAAATCGGGAGTTGCACATTTCCGTGCCGATGATGAGGACGAAGGCATAATGCTTATTCGTAAATCTCTTGAATATCTTCCACAGAACAATTTAGAAGATCCTATTCAAACAGAATGTAGCGACCCAATAGATAGATTAGACGATATACTAAACGAAATTATTCCCGAAAATGCTACCGAGGCATACGATGTTAAGGATGTTATATATACTATAGTTGATAATCAAGAATTTCTAGAATTTCAGCGACATTATGCCAAGAATATAGTTACTGGATTTGCCAAATTCGACGGAATGCCTGTTGGAATAGTCGCTAATCAGCCAAACTATCTTGCTGGAGTTTTGGATGTAGACGCTTCACGAAAAGCTGCCCGCTTTGTACGTTTTTGTGATGCATTTAATGTACCTGTTATTACCTTGGTAGATGTACCGGGCTTTATGCCAGGAAGTCGTCAGGAGCATAATGGCATAATTACTCACGGTGCTAAACTACTATTTGCTTATGGTGAGGCCACGGTTCCTAAAATAACTATTACACTTCGTAAATCTTATGGTGGAGCGCATGATGTAATGAGTAGCAAACAATTGCGAGGAGATTTAAATTACGCATGGCCATCAGCAGAAATTGCTGTAATGGGGCCTAAGGGCGCTGTGGAAGTACTTGAAGCTAGAACCATTAGTGGCTTGAGCAATGAGGAAGCAATAAAATACATTTCGGAGAAAGAGAAAGAATATACCGAGAAGTTTGCCAACCCATATGAAGCAGCTCGTTATGGTTATATTGATGATGTAATAGAACCTCGTAATACACGATTCAGAATTATTAGAGGATTGAAAACTTTATCGACAAAGAAGGATACAAATCCACCAAAGAAACACTCTAATATTCCATTATAAAAATTCTAAAATTTAGAAATTATGCAAACAATATTATTAGCAAATATGGAATTCGGAATAATGGTAAGCGTTGTAGGTTACGTAATTGTACTTGCAGCACTATCATTTCTTTTCGCTATTTATTCTTTAATTCCAAAGCTGCTCAACTCATATACAAAATATCAGTTGCGAATTGCAGGAAAGAAAGAATGTGCAAAAAAAGATTCCTTGCAACTTACTGGTAACGAAAGTGCAGCTATAGCAGCGGCAATTTCTATCATTCTGAACCAACAACACGATTTGGAAAGTGGGAAAATTACCATTAAAAAAATATCGAAAAGCTACTCACCATGGAGCTCAAAGATATACGCAATGAACGAATACAGTAAGTAACAATAATTCCAACAAAAGGGATAATTAAACAAGAAATATAATGAAGAATTTTAGTTTTAAAATACGAGGACATAAATACGATGTTGATGTTTATAACCAAGATGGTAAAACCATTGATTTAGAGATTAATGGATCTAAATACCATATTGAACTTGAGCACGAAATTAAAACCAAAAAGACACCAACATTAGTGCGACAAGCAGTAAAAACAAATAAAAGCATACAACAGAATGTGACTTCTGGACCACATAAAGTTCAATGTCCACTGCCAGGCAATATAGTTGCTCTACACGTAAAAGAAGGCGATACTGTAAAAGTTGGCGATAAACTTTTCGTTTACGAAGCAATGAAAATGGAAAATGTACTTGAAGCTGAGAAGGCTGGTACTGTTGCAAAAGTACTTGCAAATGTCGGCGATGCTGTTTTGCAAGATCAAGTTATTATTGAAATTAATTTATAATACATAATTATGAATAATTGGAGAAAATTAATAACCATAGTAGCTGCCTTAGGACTAATAATGTTCGTATCGCACACATTTGGTCTCAGTTTTTCTGATACCGAAACCACCACTTTAAACACAGCCATTAGCTCAGAAAACGTAATTCCTGCTGAGCATAATAATATGGACGGCGTGATGAAGTTTTTAGAATACTCAGGATTTACAAATGCCCAAACAGGTCACTTTGTAATGATATTTGTAGGTTTATTCTTTATATTCCTTGCAATAAAATACGATTACGAACCTCTGCTGCTTATACCTATTGGCTTCGGTGTACTAATAGGAAACATACCTTTTTTGGAAGGCGCTGGACTAAAGCTAGGTATTTATGAAGATGGTAGTGTACTTAATTACCTATATATGGGAGTAACAAAGGGAATATATCCACCTCTTATTTTCTTAGGAATTGGTGCCATGACAGACTTTTCGTCCCTAATATCTAATCCTAAGCTAATGCTTCTTGGTGCAGCAGCGCAAATAGGCATTTTCATAACCTTCCTTGGCTCTTTGGCAATGGGATTTTTACCACCTGAAGCAGGTGCTATTGGTATTATTGGAGGTGCAGATGGACCAACGGCAATATTCCTAAGTTCAAAATTAGCCAATGGAATAAATATGTATAATGGTGTTCAAGTAAAAAATCTTATTGGACCAATTGCGATTGCAGCATACTCTTATATGGCATTGGTACCTGTAATACAACCACCTATAATGCGCCTTTTGGTAAATAAGAAAGAGAGAGTGATTAGAATGAAACCTCCACGTGTGGTACCTCGATTTGAAAAAATTCTATTTCCCATAATTGGATTCCTACTTACAGGATTTATTTCACCTAGTTCAATTCCATTATTGGGAATGCTATTCTTTGGTAATTTACTTAAGGAAAGTGGTGTAACTAAGCGTCTTGCTGACACTGCTCGTAATTCGTTAATCGATATAGTTACAATACTATTAGGAGTTACGGTAGGTGCTTCAACTCAAGCAACTGTGTTCCTAAATACATCATCTCTTATGATATTTGGACTTGGTGCAGCAAGCTTTATTGTTGCTACTGCAGGAGGTATAACTTTTGCTAAAATAATGAACCTATTCCTTAAAGAAGGTAATAAGATAAACCCACTTATTGGAGCGGCAGGAGTTTCTGCAGTACCTGATAGCGCAAGGGTTGTACATGCCGAAGGTCTCAAATATGACAAAAATAATCACCTACTTATGCATGCAATGGCTCCTAATGTTTCTGGAGTAATTGGTAGCGCTGTAGCAGCAGGTATACTACTAAGTTTTTTACTATAAATACAACAGCTAAATCTATTTAAAGGCGTTACTGTTTATTCAGCAACGCCTTTTGCTTTTTATATCAAAATATCATTTATTGTTGATTATAATGCGAATTTTCTCACTATTCCAAATTTAACTCGCTTTTTCTCCAAATAGGACGAATTATTAAAAACCTAAAACATATAACTATTTATAGTATTGCAAATTATAGTTATTGGCATGATATTTAGTAATAGTATCCCATATTATTTATACTTACAAAAAATATTATAATGAAAGCGATTAGAAAAGATGTAGAAACCAATGATTCTCAAGGAATCTATTTTTACGTTTATGCAGTGGTTATTTCTTTAGCAGTTATTTTAACTGTACTTACTGCATAGGGATAAGAGAACAATAATTAATAAAGTTAAGGTTAGCCGTGGGTACAAATGTATTTGCGGCTTTTTTTTACAAATCACTTTCGTAGTTAATATTCTGGAAAGGATTATCCTTTAATAACTTAGCCTGAACTTCGTTATACTTAATACGAAGTTCATTTAAAAACACTCTGATAGCATAACTATTTCCTTTTTCAATAAAACTTTCTAATTTCCCTAAAATACTAGAGCTATAAATTGCAAATAAAGGTTCAATATTACCATTATGAATAGGAATAATTGCATCATAATCATCAATTATAGAAATCATTTCTTCAATTAAATCTTTAGATACATTGGGCATATCGCTCGCAGCAATAAATATATAATCAGCAGATGAACTAGCCAATGCAGTATGTATTCCTGCAATTGGACCAATATTTTTATACTTATCAGAAATTAAGTTTATTCCATTATTTTTATAATCAATAAATCTATCTGCATTATTTGTGATAATACCAATCTCCGAAAAAAGCGATTTATAAATCCTAAGGTTTTTATCAATAATTCTCTCACCATCTATTTCAATAAAAGCTTTAAGACGGCCATTCATGCGTTTGGCCTTACCTCCAGCAGTAATATAGCACGCAATGCTTTTAATATCTTCCATACTAATTATTTTTCAATAATAATACAACAGCATCAACACTAATAACCTCTCCCCTGCCAATAATGCCAACCTTTTCACCAGTTTTGGCCTTTATTGATACCTGAGATTTATTTATCTTCAATATTTCAGATAAGCGTGCTTGCATTTTCTCAATATGAGGGTTCATTTTAGGAGCTTGTATATGTATTGTAGTATCAATATTTGCAATTTTATATTTTTGCTCCTTAATTAAATTCGACACATATATAAGAAACTCTGCCGAATTTCTATCCTTATTTTGTGCGGAATTATCAGGGAAATGATAGCCAATATCGCGCAAAGCCAAAGCACCTAGCATAGAGTCGCAAATAGCATGAATCAAAGCATCACCATCCGAATGACCATCACAACCCTTTTCATTCGCTATTTCTATGCCTCCAACAATTAGCTTTTTACCAATTACTAATCTGTGAGTATCTGTTCCAAATCCTATGCGCATATTTATTGTCTTTAATATTATAAAGTGTAAAAGTAGCTATTAATGATGAATTATTAATGATGAATTATTAATTGAAGTATCTGATGGTTCAATAATTCATAAATCAAAAAAAAAGCGATATCGTTGTTAGATATCGCTTTTTTGTATTTTATAAAATAAACTTCAGATATTACATACTACCACTTGAGGCATCATCAAAGTTAAATATTAGAGTAAAACGTAATGTGTTCTCCAATGGGTTACGCTGAGTTGTTGGAATTAAGTATGAAAAATCTAGTGTAAATACATTATACTTAAATCCAGCTCCTAGAGTAAAATATTTTCTATTTCCCTTGGTTGCGTGCTCATAAAAATAACCACCTCGAACAAAGAATTTTTGATCGTAAGCATATTCAATACCTGATCCAATATAAAATTCGTGCATCTCCTCAGTAAATCCACCTGGAGCATCGTACCAAGAAGTAAATATTGCATTACCAACACTTCTATCAGGATCCATACCATCAGTTATTTCTCCATTATCATCATATACTGGAGGAGTTGGAACTAATAATTTATTAATATCCACTGAGAAAGTTAGTTGATTATACTCATCAAGCTCAACCATTACACTAGGACCAAAGCGGAAATTCATTGGTAAAAAATCTGTTTCTAAACCTTCAGAATAAGAAATTTTATTACCTACATTAGACATTTGAGCTCCGAAAGCTACATTACCTTTAGTTTTACCAAACTTAACTTTTTTGGTATAAAACACCGCAACATCAGCAGCAATCGCTTGCCCAGCTACAGTAGCTTGTCCAGCAACTGTTTGCCCTAAGGTAAGATTAGAATTTACATATCTAAGAGTAACCGATCCCGAAAGGTGATCGCCCAACTTACGAATATAGGCAGCATCAATAGCAAACTCATTTGGAGAATATGTTCCTTGGTCAATACCAAATTTATCTTTAAAGTTAATTTCTCCCAAGCTAAAATACCTTAACGAACCCGAAATTGCCGACATATCGTTAATTTTGTAATAACCTGTAATATAGCTCAAGCCAATATCACTTGTAAGTTGACGTAGCCATGGACTATACGAAACTGTAAATCCCATTTTGCTATCAATAAAAGCATATTTAGCGGCATTCCAATGCTGAGAACTCCCATCAGGAGATGTTGCAACACCGATATCACCCATCGAACCCGACCTAGAATCTGGCGCAATCAATAAAAACGGAACCGCAGTTGTAATAGCATTTAAATCGCTAGAGCTTTGAGCCATTGCTTTATTCCCTATTAATAAAGAGATTGCAGCAATTAATATGATAATTCCTTTAGTAAATTTCAATTTTATGAATGTTTATTATTATTAATTAAACGAAATGCAAATATATAAATAAAGTTTACACTTTTTAAACTTCTCTCTTTTAACGATGGTATATTTGATTTATTATATAACTTTATGATTATTTTAATTTAATATCTAAGAAAAATAATATAGCCTAAACACCCTTCTTCTTATCCTCTCCTCATAATTACTGTATTATTAACAATATAAATCACATTAGTTAATAAATCATAAAATTTACACTAAACATCCAAAATAATTAATATATATTTGCGGCCCACTATTTTACATAGTGAAAGCACAAGCATTAAAGGAAAATCAAAGCACAAATTAATTTTGAATGCGCCAATATTGACGGATTTAAGGTTTTATTAATTCTAAAATATCAGATTTAAACTACACCTTATTATATAGGTCTAGTTTAAATTTTGATAAAAATAAAACTCTAAATACTATAATCAAAGCCTATTCGATTGATTATTTGTTATTAATCACAATTATATTAACATGAAAACACTTTTTACT
>Ga0256842_1002189_pt1 | contig 14412 bp, 12 predicted proteins | sample 4559240metaG_FD_185973 | JGI IMG/M metagenome (GOLD analysis project Ga0256842, IMG submission 185973) | Hydrothermal vent microbial communities from Guaymas Basin, Mexico - 4559-240 | ecosystem: Environmental > Aquatic > Marine > Hydrothermal vents | place: Mexico: Guaymas Basin | collected...
AATATTATTATTTTTAACATTTATTGATATAAATTTAGACATTATATTAATTTTCCTTTATTGTATATATTTTTTTTTAACATTATTAATGACCATTGCTATGTTGTCCACTACCTGTACCATCATTATTAAATAAAAATGAAGTAGTAATAACATAATTAAATAATTTATATAAATTGGATTGCTTTTTTTCAATAATTTTAATTGCCTTCGATTCAAATAAATCAGATTTTTTTATTTTTATTATTTCATCTAAATTATTACCTGTAATTTGTTCTTGGTCATGTGTTGAATTATAACTACTTATTAATGTATGTAATTTATCATCCGAAATATTATTACTCGTAAATCAAGCATTTTGTACTTCAATTACTTTACTGAGACTTTCTATTTGGGTATTAATTACATTAGTTAATGAAGTAATTAACGGAAGATTAGTAACAGAGTTATTAGTTATTGCATCATAATTAATTGAACCATAATCAATATTACCATCGTCATTATTGGTATTACCGTTTACATTATAATAATAACTACCATAATTATAATCATCATTTTTTCATACTTCAGAACTTTTATCAACTATATCTTTATACATTTTTTTTAAATTTTGCAAATATCGTATATCATCATTATGTTCCATATGTTCATCAGTATAGTATTTCGATAAATTAATTAACATTTGCATTATAAAATTAAATTTCATCAAATGTGAAAGATTATCAAAACTTTTAAAATTATTAATTTCGATAAATCTATTATTACCATTACTATCTTTATCAACGATTACCGAAATTGGTTTATATTCATTAATATAATATTTAACAACGGAATTATTTGTATCAGTCAAATCATCTGAAAAATTATAAACAGAATTTAATATATCAATAACAATATTAGGAATTTTAGTTGATTCAGTTATTAGTAATTTATTTATATCATTATTACCAATTTCACCTTTTATTATTTCTGTACTACAAATAGTATCAATAAATTTCTCTTTAAATTTAATATTTGTAATATTATTAACAATGTTTAACATATCATGTATAAAAATATTTATATCGTCATGTGTCACTATGATAGTATTTGTTGCATCAATATTCCCAATATTATTAATAACAGTTTGATAATTATTAAAAATATAATAAGATTTATCACTTATTGTAATTTCTAATCTATTTACTAAATTTTGTAATGTAATATCACTATTATTATTTATTAAATTAGTAATAAAATTTATAATATTAACAATAATTTCTGATGTATAAATAGATGATAATAATAATTTATTATTGTACGCATCTAAAAATATTTCATTATTGTTTTCATCATATGCCATTAATGAATTTAATAAACTTTGTAATAATTCTTCATTTTTAACTTTATCATTGTCAATTAACTGTCTAACCTCTTTAATCAACGCTTCAATATATGATTTTGGAATAAAATATTTAAAATCTGATTTTAAAACTTCTGCAGAATATTCTGAATAATTTTTAGCAGATTTATTTATTTCACCCAATGTTTGACTTAATTTATTAGATTTCATAATTATTCCTTTCAACAACTGCAGAACCATTTATATCTTGTTTATAATATTTAATTTCGAATATCGCAATATCTTTTGGTGGATAAATTACATCATTAACTAATGCACTATCTATTGAATACCCTACACCTGAATATTCATAATCCCCATGAGTATTATATATATTTTTAAAATTTAAATAATTAACATTTGTGACATTTGGTAATTCGCTTATAATTGTAGTTTTTAAATCTGATATATTTATTGGAGTATTAATATCAATATGCTCTTTAAAATAATCACGTATTACATTTATTGTATTTAAAATTTCTATATTTTTATTTGCAATTTTTAATATTGCAATTTGAAAAGTTACTTGCACATTTACAATATACGTATCTAATATATTTATAGTATCAGTTAAAATTCTATATTTTTCTAAATAAGTTTTTAAATTTTCTTTTGCAAATTGTGAAACATTAGTATACCCTTCCATATTTTTACTAAGTACATATAAATCAATATTGAAATCTTTTTCATCATTTTTTTTCACATAAACATTTGAAATTTTTCCATATTGACTTGGCATATTCAATACTTTTGTTTTAAAATCATTTATTGAAACCAATCTATTCTGTGATTTAATATTTTTAATAACATTTTCTTTAATGTTTAAATCTGTTTCAACATCACCACCACCGAATGAAGGTTGATTATTTGTTACTTGAATATTTTTTAATGTTAATGGAACTTGATTAGTAATAAATGAACTATATACATTAAAATTTAATTCAGAATCTGATTCATTAAAATCTTCAATTGTGTTTATTGCTACATTACCATTTACACCATCTGAAACATAATATTCAACTACTAATCTCGTATTTCCACTAATGTCACTTGGAGTTGTTCCATATGATTTACTATATAAAAATGTAGAAGGATTTCCATAAAAATTTTGACTACCATTGGTCGGAATATTTAAAAAATTTTCAAAATATGTTGTATCTTCTATTTCTCCGGTTCCGAACATAACATTTATAGTATTTTTATCCTTTACTGTAGTTTTAAATTTATTATTAATTCATTTATTTTTTAATTTACCAGTTTTTTCATCTTGAATCAATATTGTATTTTGTGCTAAACTGTTTACTTCATAAAACCGACTATATTCCGAATCCGTTAAATAAATTTTTTTAATTCCAACTATATTATCATCAGATATATCAAAATTTCAATATTTGATTGGATTACTTGGTAAACTAATTTCATCTTTAACAACCTTTAAATTGAATACCGGAATAGTCGTTGTTAAAATATAATTTTTAATATTATTATTTTCATCAAACTCTCTATCAATTGTTGTGTTATTTCTTTGAAAACTTATCATATTATTTGTTCTAAATTCAATATTTCCAGAATAAAATATTAATCCATTTCCATTTATACTTAATAACGGAGTATCTGATGGTGAATTATATCATTCATTAAATGCAGTTACTACAGATGTATTATTATTTTCATCAACTGGTATTGTTAATGTGACACTCAACTCGCATATTGAAGTTGTGTTTAAAATTGGTTTATATCCATGTGAATTTGCTAACGCATATATATTTTTGTCGACAGTAGCAGATGATAACATTGATTCATTAAATGCTGAATTAATATAAAATGTCAACATTTCAGAAACTGAACTCAATGAATTAATATATAGCATTCCTAAAGAATTATCTGAAAAATTATTAAAATTATCAGAATAATATGATTTAATTAAAGTTTTTAATTCTTCTTTTATATCATTATAATTTGTTGATAAGACATTAAATTTTTTAGTCATTAATATAATTCCTTTAGATTGTTGTAAATATTATTACTTCATTATGTACAATTTTTTGGTTAGTATCTGTTGTTACTCAGACAGGAACAAATTTATACGTTCTATTTTTTTTAAAAATTGAAGAATCCAATTCATAAAATAATTTATTATTTATACATTTAATTGTATTATATTCAAAATCCGGATTTATTATTGTTATATTCGAAAAATAATCAATTATCTTATAACTCGACATTGCACTTGGATAAATCTGTTTTTTTGTATTATTAATATCAACTAATTTAACATTAAAAAATATCGGGTATTGTAAATCATATGTTCCAATATTGTCTACATATGTTACTATTGAATTTAATTTATCAGTTGTCAAATATGAATTATTATCAATATTAATATTTTCATTAAAAATATCATTTTCTTTAATTACTGTATAAAATCCAGATGAAACCGGTAATGATTCGTCAGTGTTAATTGCTGAATGAAAATTAAATGATGCAACACTTGAATCAACCGTTTCTAAGTCTTCACTAAATTTAATTATAAAACCATTATTGATTAATTCAATATAAGTACTATTTCGGACTAAACTGGTTATATCTAAATCAATATAATAATTTTCTTCCATATTATCACCGATAATATCAATGTTTAATGTTAAATAATCATTTGAATAATCAATATCACCACCTTCATTATCTCAAGGTTTATTTGTGTCATAATTATTCCAAGTTACTCCTGTTTCATTAACTGTATCATAATCACCTAAACCACGTTTTCAAGGTTTTGTTAATTTATGAATTTCAATATCAACTGTTGAAATTGCAGTTGTAAATTTATTTATGTTTATATCCGCAATTGCTAATCTATATATAAATTTAGCATTCGGGTCATTTAACAAATTTTGAAAATTATAATCAATATTATAATCATCTAATTTGAATAGTATCCTCGTGTTTGATTTAATTACATCAATTCCATTTGAATTAATTACTTCAGATTCTAACGTTGTAATTGTATCTAAACTATAATTATTGTTTGGTTCTATATTTTTTATGTACGTATCAATCGTATTAATTAATTTTATCATTATTCTTTCCCCACTATTATTTACTTTCAATATTAAATAGTGGGGAAAATATTTTTTTTAAAATGTTTTATAATTATTTTTATTATTTTTTATTATTTTGTTTTATTTCAAAATTAATTTCATATGTCCTAAATGTAAATAATAAATTAATAATTACAATATTACCCTGACTTGATAATTTAATATTTTCTTCTTTAAGTTTAACGTCTGGCAATCATTTAGCTAATTGTTGTGATATATCATTATAAATTATAGATGTAATTTCACTATTACTATAATTTGTAAATACTATATCAGATATTCTTACACCGAAATCTAAATTAAAAGGAATTTCACCACGATACGTATTTAACAAATGTAATAATTCATTTCGTTTTTCATCAATTAAATTATCAGTTTGATTAAAAGCAATAATATCTGATTTAATTGGATACGCCAATCCTATTTTTTTATTTAGAATATTCATAATAATTTATTTTGAAAACATTTTTTTAAATCGTGGGTCATCAAGCACTGAATTTCCGTCTAATCCGCCTTCAACGTCCACAAATGAATTATTGGGTTTAACATTTTCATTTAATTGATTATCGTCTGCAACTGTTGTATTAAATGTTTCAAACATTTCTTTATATTGTAAATCTTGTTGTTTTGCCATAGCTAATGGACTAATACTTCCATTTTTATTGGTATCATCAGTTATATAATGTTTAGATGTGCTAATACTTGATATTTTTTTATCTAATGTTTTGTTAATATCTTGTTTAAATTCCTTGAATTGTTTTTCCATTTCAATTAATTTATTATATAAAACTTTAATATTATTATTAATAGTTTCTAATTCAGAAAGTTTAGTATTAGTATGCTCTATTGATTTATACAAGTTATTGCTAAATTTTAATATATTATTATTTACAACTTTTAAATTTTTATTAAATGTTTCAAAAGATTGATTTGTTGATTGATTTTCTGAATGGTTATTTTGTCTTGACCGTAATTCTTTTGGAATAAAATTTGGTTTTTTACTTCGCGGTTCATTTCTAAAATTTCTTTCACCAATACCTCTTTCAATTGGTCGTTCAACTGAACATGGTTTATCACGTTTCATTCTTATTGGTCTTTCTTTATTTGCTAAACGTCTATTATCTCTTTCTCTATCTCTCATTTGTAATCCTCCTAAATTGTTAATTAAATTATTTTTATTTTATTTTTATTTTATTTTTATTTATTCAATTTCAATTTTTCTTGACAATATTTTATCAAGTTTCATTATTATACTTTTAATTTTCACACTATTTAAAGGTGTTGAACTAATTGAACCCGCTGCAACAACTTTAATATTAATTATTTCAGTAATTAATTCATTTAATATTTTTTTTAATTCATCACCCAAAACTGCTTTATTTTTTGTATGATTTCCAAATAATATTTTTTTACCATCAACAGTTACATTATTTTTTGATTGTATATTTAGCATATTATTACTTGAAACATTAATATTATTATCTGAAGATAAATATAAACTTTCGGATGATTGTAAAACAACATTATCAGATTCTATTACGGTAACGCCACTATTTGAAATTTCTTTTGCACTATAATTATTATTACTTAAATTTGAAAATAACTCATAATTTGAAATTTCAGTTGTTTGAATTAATTTATTATTATCAATACTTAAACTAATTTCTGGTTTATCATTCTCATTAAATGTAAATATTAAATGTTGTCCTAATCTACCATTTAAAACTGAATCACCATTTTTAAAATCTTGTTGATATTCTTTTTCTTTACTATTTTCAATTGTTAATAATTTATTATTTTTACCAGATTCAAAATTAAAAAAATTATTATTTAAATTATGCCCAATTTTAAATGTATTTAATCAATAATTAGTAACTAATAAATTACTTGATTGTTCATATTCTCCAACTAAAACAACTTCACCAATAAGTGGATATGTAATAAAACCAATATGAGAAGGTTTACATCAAATTAATTTATCTGGATTATGAATTAATTTTACTTGTACAAATCCAATATTATTTAATTCTGAATTATAAGATTTATGATTTGTTGTTTCAATAATATCAATAACTTCACCTAATTCTAACTCATAAAATAAACTTGGTTCATTAAGTACATCTTGTATCGACATTGCAATATCATATGGAGTACTTAATGAATCATAGTTTAATGCTGATGTTAATGATATATCTCTATTTTTAATATATGACATTTTATGTTTCCAATTTATCAGAATCAGTTAAATTATTATTAAGTTTATCATTTAATTCTTTCTTAATATTTTCTAACTTATCATTTGTTTGACCAATAGATTTATAATATTTATCCAATAAAGTAATTTTATCATTTATATCCATTGAATCTTCAGTTTCAATATCGTCGTTTTTTGGTTTAGATGTTTTAGAAGTAATTTTAGTAATCATATCAGTTTTAACTTTAATTAATTTTGTTATTTCTGAATTATTACTTATATTTGAATTTACTAATTGAACAAGTAAATTACCAATTAATTGTACATCAAATTTATTTTCAATTTTTGATGTTAAATTTTCAATTAATGTTGAAATTTCATTATTAACATGTTTATTTCGTTCATATAAATCTTTGGTATAAATATCAATTTCTTTATTAACTTTTGCAATATCAATAATTTTATTTTCATCATCAACATCTTCAATTTCTGAATTTAAATCTGGTTCTTGTTTAACTTCATTTTCTGAATCAAATGGGTCATTATAATATGGCATAATCATTTTCTCGTCATTATTATTTGATGGCATAATAATATTTTTCCAAAATTTTATTTTTAATTTCTTTATATATTGTAGTCATTGTTTGTAATGTTTTAATAATATAATATCTTGAAACATTAATATTGTCTTGAAGATAATATATTAAAAATTTTTTATTAACTAACTCCAAATCATAATTAGAATTTTTATTCTGATGTAAAAAATTTAAAGTAAAATCAATAATATCCCGTTCTACTGGAGTTTTAAATCTACTTTCAATAAATAATAATGAATCAAATACATCTAAAAATTCTTGTAAAATTTGTTTATATAATTCTTCTTTTGAAATGTTATTAAAAATTTTACTTTTTGATGGTTTAGAATTTTTATGAAATGTAAATTCACTACCATGTTCTATAGCATCTATTTTAACTGTTTTGTTATTATCTTTAATTTGACCATACGATAATTGTGTTAAATAATTTTTCGCAATAATTGAAAAATATGAAAATGCTTTACCTTTAGTATTATTATATTTTGGAATTTTCATATATAATTCTGAAACTGTATCATTAACTATTTGTTCAATTGTATAATTATGTATCGCTTCATAATATTTATATTTTGTAACTAAACCAGTTGCTATAAACTTGAATGGTGTATAAATTTTTGTATAAAATATTGTATCAATTTTTACCGAATTATCAATATTAGTTTCAAGCATTAATTTCTGAACATTAATAATAGCATTTTCTGTTTCATTATTAAATACATTAGTTAATTGTTTTTTTGGAGTTTTAAGTTTTTTATGTATTAAAGTTAAATCATCATTAATTAAATCATCATCATTAATCAAATCATCGTTAATTAAATTTTCATTAATCAAACTATTAAATGATTTTTTTATTTTTTTAGTCGATTTTGGTTTTGGTTTTGATTTTATACTATTTTTCATTTTTATTTTTGTTTTCATTTTTTGATATTCCATATAATTTTGAAATTTCTGAGAAATAAATTGATATTATACGTTTCAAACCATTAAATACTGCTTCAACTTCATCATCAGTTTGAAATGTTCCTTTGCTATCAATTTCTTGCATATTGTGCCATGTTTCTATAGTTAAATTGTATGCCATATTAAGTATCGCAATTAATGCGTTTACTTTTCTATACAGATTTACAATAATATAGACCAATACAATACTTAATAATAATAATCCAGTAATAAATCAAGTTTGAATTGAAATATTACTGAATCATATTGTTAAGTTTAATATCAAATTTTTAATTATAAGCATAAATTAATATATGTTATGCGTCTAACAAATCACCATGATGATTAATGATTCCTATAATTTTTGAATCAGTTACTGCATTAATTTCATAATCATCAAATAATGATTTAGCATAGTTGTTTGCTAATTTTTCTGCATTGCCAATGTTGTTAGTATAAACAACATATTCATATTTAATTTTTTTAATTTTGATTTTTCCATTAGCACTTTCTTCCTCTCGCATCTCAGTGATTTTAACCTTAAAAAATTGGTTAACTGTAATTTCATTTTCCATAATCATCTCCTTTTTTTTATTAATTTTTAAATTTCGTAAATTTTTTATAATATTATAATCAAAAAAATAAGTTTTTAAAATTTATTTAATTTTTTTTTAATTTATTTTAAAATAAATTTTATATAAATATTTAAATAAAAGAAATAATTAAAAAAATTTTAAAAAAACAAAGGAAATAATTAAAATGATACCAAACATATATGTGTACGCAGTTAATCATTTAATTCTTATAGTCGGTTCAAATATAATATTTTTATTAGTATTTTATTTAGTATTATACCGATTAATAACAAAATCATTAAATAAACAAATGAGTATTTTAACATCATTTAAACAAACATTCACATCTTATACTAAAGAAGATAAAGAAATACACCAAAAACTTATAGATTGGTTTGGAATTGAAAAATCAAATGATGTTTATATTGATTATATGAAGCAAGTTAAAAAACATAATATTGATATTATTAATGATATTACAATTAGAAAAATGACTAATTTTAAAGCGGATATATTTATTGATTTCGTTAAAAGTATGTTAAATCGTAAAAATTTGGATATTGCTTATGTCAATAAATTTATATCAGATGTTGATTTGTCAGTTAATTTTGTTAAAGAAGCAATGGAAAAACAATTTGATAAAGATAAAATTAAAGCATTTTGAATATTTCATACTGCGAATACTGAAAATTATAAACAAAATATTATTAAAATATTATCTGAAATAAGTAATAATAAACGTGCAAAAATAACTTCAGAATCAACAAGATTTATGATTGAATTTATTTATAATTTTAAAGAATACGAAAATTATTTAGTAGAATTAAAACAAATAAAAACATTAGCAGAGTCAAAGCATAAATAAAATAATCAAGATATTTAATTAATAACATAATTTAAAATATCTTGATTAAACTTTTGATATATCTTGATTAAATTTTGAACTATAAATTTCAAATACTTTGAAATATCTTGATTAAACTTTAAATTTCTAAGTACCTTTTTCTTTAATTTTTTTCATTTTATAACTCCTTTTTAATTTATTCAATTTATTATAATCAAATAATTAAAATTTTAAAATTTATTTTAATTTTTTTCTAAAATTTTTTAAATTAATTTAATTTTACAACGTAATAATACTGTAACTTAATAATGTAATAACTTAATAATTTAATAATTTAATAATTTAATAATTTAATAATTTAATAATTTAATAACTTAATAACTTAATAACATAGTAACCCAATAATTATTAGATATTAGAATGTATATCAATATTTTTAGTATTCATATTTAATGTTGATTTTATCTTATTAATTTTTCGTTGTTTTTCTGATAAAATTATATTCTCATCATTATAATCAATTTCAGGTACTTTACAATATGTATTATAATAATTTCTAATTAAATCATCAGTAATTAAATCCGGATGCATTTTTCTATCAACTTCTTTAAAAAATTTAATCAATGCAGCAATATTTTTATTTCTATTGTATGATTTTAAATGTTTATAATATTGTTCAACAACAGATTCAACAATAACTATTTTATTGTTAGATATAATTTTATCTCTATCTGGTAATTTTAATGAATATTTTTTAAACATTTTATAAACTATACTTGTAACTTCAAATCTAATTGCTGAAACATTTTTAATTTTTGAATAAATAGTTACTCGTTTATTATCAATAAATTCGCTAAATACTTTTATACTATATTTATATGTTATATTATCAGTAATATGAAATCTACTTTTAAAATTTTCGATTGCATAATGAAAATCTTTTATTGCAATAATATAATCATTTGATTTATATGGTTGAGCAACTTTAAGTAATTCATCTACTAAACTTGATTTATAATCTTTTGCGTGTTGTCTTGCATAATTTAAATCTTTACAATATTTCTGAGTAGTTACAAAGGTTTTAAATACTTTTTTATAATTAGTATATACATATTCAATCATAAGTTTATATTTTACATTATCAAAACCCTTAAATTTTTCAATTCCATTAAATGTATAATTATTTTTTTTAAAAAAATCTGAATATTTCTTAAATTCTATATTATTATTAATATAATATGATTCACCATTTTTAATTGCTGTTTCTTTTTTCTTTAAATATGTTGGTAAAATATCAATACCAGTATTATCCCATTCTGAAATATTTATTGCATTATCACCATAAAAACTTTGTAATGATTTATATTTTTCAATACTAATAAATTTATCAATTTCAAATAAATTTTCATTAACTTTAAATCGTTTATTATTGTTATTAGTGTCTATTGTATATGATATAAAATCATGTTTATATCATCTTAATAAATCATCATATGACTCATCTTCTTTAAGATTTTTAATTTTATGGTTTAAATCTGTATGTAATTTAATTAATGATTGTCGTTTTTTATTAATAATTTCTGTTATTTTATTTTGTGTTAAATTTGTTTTAGGATGATTATATAAAAATAGACCTGAACCGAAAAATGGATTATTCCTATTTCTATTTCTACTAAATGCTTGAATTAAATCATATTCTTTTAACATTAATGTATAAGATATTGTGTCATTTATTGTTTTATTTTTTGGTAAACTCGATACTCCGACAGTTAACGCATCTTCTGAATTCAAATCAATACCATCATAAGCAACTGATGTACAGAATGTATATTTTTTAACTTCACCAGTTGTTGAAATATTATATGGATATGCTGTTCGTTTATTTCTTGCTGTATTACTTGCAATAATTGAAACGTCATTTATATATAATTTATTTTTATTAATTATTTTCATTATATCAGTTAAACTATTAATAAAAATAATTGCTTTAGTAAATATTGTATCATTATTTGTTACAATTGCGCCATGATTCATTAACGGATATATTATTTTATTATTAATATACGCCATCGGATATTTTACTTTAACTGTAATTGGTTTAATAGGTTTAATCTTTTCCCATTCAAATCTATATTGTGGTAATGATTGTAAATTTTTAGGTAGTAAACGAATAGGAACTGGAGTTGCTGATATAAATGAAACTCTATCTTTGTATCGTGCGACAAATTCATATAAATTATCAATTACAGATTTTTCTGATACGTGTGTTAAACTTTTATTTTTTAATTTAGTAAAAAATATTAATTTATTTGATTCATCTATTATTAATTTTGTTTCAAGTGATGTCATATTAAAATATTTCTGTAATTTATATATACTATCGTATGTTACTAATATTTTAAAAGGTTTATTTGCTTGTATACATTCATAAACATAATCATCAATTTGGGATTTAGTTACTTTACCATATACACCAAATAATTTATAATCAACTCTATCATTTGGATATTGAGCAACTTTATTATCAATTAAAACCTTCGTTGGCATTGCTATTACAACATTTTTATCATTTTCTAATGCAACTGTTGTAAATCCTGAACCACAAGCAACTTTATTAATATATCCAGTTGGTAATTCTTTTAATATTTGACTTCCATATAATGCTGATGATTTAAGTGTTATAATATTATTATTTGAATCATCTTTGGTTAATGAAATATTTAAATTATAATCTGAAATAGAATTGTCAGTTAATACATTAGTAAGACTTGTTATATCTGATTTAATCTTATTTAATATTTCTGAATTGTTTGATGTTAAATGTCTTTTTTCTTTTCTGGTAAATTTACCTAATTCAATTAAACTATCAGAAGTTGTTAAACTTGCTAAATAATCTTGAACATTCGATTTATCAAAATTTTTAATTGTTTTATTTTTTGTAGTCTTTGTAATTTCTGTGGTATTCATAATGAATATTCCTCCTTTTTGGTTTAATGTTTAATGTTTAATTCTAATCTTTATTATTTACTATTATTACCTTTAACTTTCTATTAATTACATTTCATAATTTAAAATATTTTAAAAGATTAAAATAGTGTAACTAATATTCATTATGAAATGTAATTTCTTACATTCATTATTAAATATGTAGCTACATGCTGTTTTTTAAAAATATTTTAGTTTTTTTTCATTTTTTTTTATTTTTAAAAAATACACAATGTTATAACTTATTCACTCTATAGCTTTTATACTCATTTAATGCCGATTTAATTATTTTTATTTATTTTTTATTTATACTTTAAAATAATTATTTCGAATAATTAAAATAGTATAACTAATATGTATTATGAAATGTAATTTCTTACATTCATTATTAAATATGTAACTATTATTTTTTTAAAAAATTTTTTCATTTTTTTTAATTTTTTTTTCATTTTTTTAAAAAATATAATATCACAATTTATTCACTCTTTAACTTTTTTTATATTATAATAAAATAATTGTATTTTTAAAATTTTTTTTATAAAAAATTAATTATCTTAAAAATGAGTAAAATGCTTTAAAAAATGAGTTCTAAGCACTTCTAAAGTTACAGATGAGTATTTATACTAATTTTTTATTTTAACGATTCTTAAAAAATGTAAGTCATTGATATATAAGGATTTATAAAAAACGAGGACTTGAAAATTGAAATGATGTAAGTTATTGATATATAAAGATTTATAAAATATCGTTGAAAAAATAAAATATAGTTAGTGTATGTAATTATTAATGAAATAATATAATATTGAAGTTTCACTTTCCTGGTAGTTATTTTATTGAATTACTCAATATATTTTATTTGTTTTTAAATTTTCATTTTATATTTTTAATAATTTAATAATTTGATATTTTGGTAATTTGATATTTTGATAATTTGATAATTTTTAATATGCTGGTAATATGTTAATAATTGATTATTCTAATAATTTAATATTTTGATAATTTAATAATTTTAATATTTTATTCTAATATACTTTATTCTGATATGTTTTATTCTTTTATTTTTTAATTTTTAATTCAATGCTTTTAATAGTAAAAATAAAATTAAGCATTAATCTAAAGTTTTAATAGTAAAAATAAGATTAAAAAATCTGATATATTTTTATTCTTATTAATTTAAAAAATTTAAATATTCTGATATACTTTATTTTTTACTTTTTTAATTTTTGATTTTTAATTCAATGCTTTTAATAGTAAAAATAAGATTAAAAAATCTGATATACTTTATTCTTTACTTTATTTTTTTTATTTTTTAATTTAAAATTTTTAAATATTCTGATATATTTTTTTTAGTTTTTTACTTTTTAATTTTTAATTTGATACTTTTAATAGTAAAAATAAAATTAAATTCTGATATATTTAATAATCTGATATATTTTAGTTTTTTACTTTTATTCTTTTTTAATTTAAAATTTTTAAATAATCTGATATATTTTAATTCTTTACTTTTTAATTTTTGATTTGATACTTTTAATAGTAAAAATAAAATTAAATTCTGATATATTTTGTTTTTTACTTTATTTCTTTTATTCTTTTTTAATTTAAAATTTTTAAATATTCTGATATGGTTTATTTTTTATTTTTTTAATTTTTGATTTAACACTTTTAATAGTAAAAATAAAATTAAATTCTGATATACTTTAGTTTTTATTTTCTTTTACTTTAAAATTTTTAAATATTCTGATATACTTTATTCTTTTTCTTTTTTATTTTTTTTTTTTAAAAATTTTTAAATATTCTGAT
>Ga0256842_1002190_pt1 | contig 14405 bp, 15 predicted proteins | sample 4559240metaG_FD_185973 | JGI IMG/M metagenome (GOLD analysis project Ga0256842, IMG submission 185973) | Hydrothermal vent microbial communities from Guaymas Basin, Mexico - 4559-240 | ecosystem: Environmental > Aquatic > Marine > Hydrothermal vents | place: Mexico: Guaymas Basin | collected...
GTTCGTAGTTTATAGATTATTTTCTTTATGAAGTTTATCATTTTAGTTGTAATTATGGGTGTAATTTATCCTAAAAATACTCTAGGAGATGTTGGCGACACTTTTAAAGAGAATTTATTCAACTATATAGCATCTTGCTATATTTCAGAGAGTAAGGAGTCATCTTCTTTATATTTTTGAGTATTATCTTTATCCCACGAAGGAGATTTAAATCCTGTTATTTCTCACTTGTCATTTGTTATAGGAGTAAGTGTTATATTATCCATAATGATAAGGTTTGTACTCTTTTGACGATAGAAAAAATATATTTTTGGAACTCTGTTTTTTGGAAAAAGCTCTACAATTGATTCAAAAGTTTCCCTTTCTTGCTTATATGCAAGAGAGACTATCTGCTCAATGGTATTGATAACACTTGCTCTTCACTCTTGTCAAATGCAATCAAGATCATTGATATAAAAACTGTTTTTTAAAAAATCATAATAGTAAAGATAATAAGCTCATCTGTTTCATACAGCAGCATTTGGAACAAATATAGCTTTTATAAGATGCTTTTTTTTCTTGGTTTTTATTTGTAATAAATTTTCAAATAGACTCATAAATATAATGTTAAGTTGTAAAAAGCTTTTTTAGCTTGTAGTCTTATTACATCATATCTTTTTATATATTGCAAATATTTGATCAGACTATTTTTATGTAGCTATTTTTTTTAAAATCACTATCGATTTAATAAATATTTTAATTCAATATATTTTAGGGTGGCAAGTCTTGGCTTTATAGAGAGACTAAAAGAAGTCAAAGTACCCATTTATGGGTAGCTTTTTAGAGATAAGACCACTTTTATGGGTGCAAAAGTATCCCTTTATGGGGATTTTGATACTTTTGATTTTATTATTAGACAATATTTTAGAGATAAGTGTCAAGTAAAAATATTTGCATTTTGTAGTCTTTTACATATACTTGATTACAGAACACTCCACAAAGCATTTATCTGTAAAAAAATAATTATCTACTCATAAATACATTTTCATTCTAATGACTCTTTCATTGAAAGAATTATTTTTAAATATTATCGGAGTGTTCTATTATTTAAATATTATGACGAAAACTATAAACGACAATTTAATAAAAAACTCTGCCGTAGTTGCCATCTCAAACAAAATATCACTTTTGCAAAGAAAACTTTTTAATTTTCTTATTGCATTCGCATATATAGATTTAAAAGAAAAAGAGAGTTTTACCATAGAGTTACATTACCTCAAACTCATAGTAGGGTTTAATTCTAAAAACCTCTCTTATTTAAAAGAAGCTCTTAAAGGGCTTATGGCAAGTGTAGTGGAGTTTAATATCCTTTCAAAAGATAAAGAGGCTTGGAGTGCAACAACACTTCTCTCATCTGTAGAGTTTAGTGAGTGAAGATGCACTTACTCTTTTTCACCAGTGCTAAGACGAAGACTCCATGAGCCAAATATCTATGCGAAGATAAAACTCTCCACTATGAAACTTTTCTCTTCTAAATACTCCCTGTGTCTTTATGAAATATTTGTCGATTATCAAAACATCGGACAAACTCCCATCATTGAACTTGATGATTTTAAAAAACTTATGGGAGTAGAAAAAGAGAAGTACAAAGAGTTTAAAAGGTTTTCTGCAAGAGTTATTAAACCTGCCATAGAGGAACTAAGCTCCATTGGATGATATGATGTAAAAGTCTCTTACACCAAAGCAAACAAAAGAGTAACTGCTCTAAAGTTTCACTTTAAAGAGTTACATAAATGAACGAAACCACTCCAAGAGATGAAAGTGTTTAAAAACCTAGACCTACAAAAAAGACTTATAGATGAGTTTTGACTCACACTCAGACAAGCCAAAAAAGTCATCACTACTTACCCAGTGCCATACATAAAAGAATCCCTTGAAATCATCAAACATAAAATCCACCAAAAACTTATAAAAAATATACCTGCTTATACTCTAACAGTTTTAAAAAATGACTACTGTGCCACTATCAAAGATAAACAAAAAATCTCCCTACTATCCAATCCTAAAGAAGATGCAAGATGCCAAGTCTCCAACCGAAACAGACTGGAAAATAATGAAAGTACAACTAGCATGAATCTACTATATAATGCAGACAATTATCCTCTACCTAAAACTCAAACAAAAGCTCTTAAAAGTTTTTACACCCTCAAAGAAGAGAAGCAACAAGAACTTATAGCCGAGTTTAAAAAAGATAAAATATCAAGTGATATTTTACAAACTATCTATAAAAAAGAGGGAATTACAGGAACACTTATACAGACTATGTTTGTTTGATGGCTTGAAAAAAAGAGGGCAGAGCCTCTTTTGTCTAATAATTCATAATATAAAGTTCATTTACGATTTTTCTTCTGTTTTTAGATGATCCTCCAAGTGTATAAGTAATCTCTTTTGAGGAGATAATTTTAAAATCCTTATAAAGCTCTCTAACCTCTGAACAGTCGTTATAAGAGAGTAAGAATTTTCACTCTATATCTTTAAGAGTATCTCTTAGCAGTGTATGTTGTTCTTTTTTAAAACCTCATGCATAGTAGTTTTCATACTTATAATATGGTGGATCAAGGTAGAAAAAAGTATCTTTTTTATCATACTTTTTTAAGATCTCCTCAAAACTCATATTTTCAATAGTGACAAATTTAAACCTATCACTCCATCTTGTAAAACTTTTCCATAAGTTTTTAGGTTTTCTTCAAGACTTGGAACTCATTGCAAAATTATTTCCTCTGCTTCAGAAGCTTTGTGAAACCAAATAGTAAAAGTATGCTGCTTTTTCAATATGATTTCTTGGTGTATAGTTTTTTAATCTGATATTGTTAAAAATTACACGGCTGACAAACAAGAGGTTTATATAGTGCGATAAACTTTGTGGATAATTTTTTATAACTTGCCAAAGATTAATAAGGTCATTATTAATGTCATTGACTGTTTCTAGCTTTGAAGGCTCTTTTGCAAAAAAGACACTCAGCCCTCATCCAAACACTTCCACATAATGTTTATGCTTAGGGAAAAGAGATATTATCTCTTGTTTGAGTTTACTCTTACCACCAACCCAGCCTATTGGGCTTTTTAAAGGTGGTAATTTTTTTAAGGTTACTTTATTCATATGTGTATAGTTAAGATATAAAGTAACTCCATTATAAATAAAAAATGCACTTTGTCAAATAAAAAAGATATTTTATTGAGCTCCATTATTCCATTCTTAATCAAAAGTTGTTTTATGACACAGCCAAATCAAGCCTCATCCATTACATCATCTTCCATACTTCCTGATTTACACAAGATTTTTTATAACTTTATAGATATAAAAGAAAAATAAAAAATATCAAATATTTAAAAGTAAAAAATACAACATCCCCTCGTGGGAGGTGTAGGATGTTGTATTTTTGTACTGTTTAAATATAACTACCTATATTTTATATTTTTACTTTTATACTATGAGAAAAAAGTTACAAAAAATGCTTGATGAAAATCAAGGAACTATTACAGCTGCTGTAATAGAAGATGCACTAGATTATGGATATGATGAACCACAACAGTTTTTCGAAGATTTACTTTGATGTGGATGTCAGTGAGGTACTGTTTCATCAATGATATATTACAGTGATACTCATAAGTTTTATGATACATACTATGATGAAATCGAAGATATCAGATTGGAACTTCAAGATGAGTGAATCTTATCACCTGCATTAATTGATATGGATCTTAAAAACTATTATGCATGGTTAGCATATGAACATGTTGCATATAAGATATATAATGAACTTGAAATGGAAGGCAGTTAAGCCTTTCATTTTTTTATACTTAAAATTTATACTTGCAGAAATATGTGTGGTATCAAAGGTCGACTAAATCAAAAATTATGGCTTATAAATCGTAAAAATGGGAAAACAAGAAAAAGAGAGAGGCAAGTTTGCACAGAGTTACAATATTCTCCTAAAGTCGACTATTGTATACCTAGTGCAACTTGCTCAGGGACGCTGTCCCTAAGAACCCTAAAAGAGTTGTGAGCTACTTTATGCTACAATTTAAATGATAAAAAAGGGACTAAAGATGTTAAACGATTATGAGAAAATACAAATATTAATAAAGAGAAATTTTTTTATATCAGACTATGATAAGCCAACTAAAATAGCAGAAGATGTGGCACAACAGGTTGTCAATAAGATAATAAATGATTTTACAAGTGAGCTGTCTTCCCTAGATATTAATATTGATTTTTATGAATATGGAGCTTCTGGTACAGGAGCTGAAAATTGGAATGCTTATTTACAGAATTTAAATACTCAAATCAAGCCTTATGAAAAACGATTAAACTTAAAAAAATTAAAACTGACAAGTTTGTATAAAGATTACTTTGGGACAAAAGGAAAAAATATATTTTCCTATATGAATCAAATCACTACAAAATCATCGACAGAGCATACAAAGCTTATTACACTTGATAGTTTATTTCATGCTAAATGCAGGGAAAAAATATCATTTCTTACAGGTGTATCAATAGATGTACTAAAACTAAAGGATGAAAACCTTTTTCAACAGCATCTAGATGCTATGATTGAAGAAAAAAATCTATTTGAGAAACAAGAAAAAGTATTTACAGAAAATAAAGTTTTTATTAGTAAAGAATTTGAACTCTTCCGTTTAAAATATTTGTTAGAACTGAATAATGAAATACATCATAAAATTGGTTTGCAACAACTGCTAAAGTTTCCAGGACTTACTCCATGTTTTTTTAAAGAAGATATTATACATGACAATATACTTCTGAAACATATTTTTATTGAAGGCTACCATGGTACAGGAAAAACTACACTAGCACAACAAATAGCTGTTGCAGTAAGTTTAGAAAATAGTTTTTACATTAATTTAACAGAACTAAAAAATGATATTCTTACTGAAGAAGAGGAAAATAAGATTAAAAGATTTCTAGAATCAATAAAATATCTTAATGGTACAGTAATTTTAGATAATATCAATTCTAGTGCATATGCCAAACTATTTACAAGAGTATGTCTAAAAATAGCAGATAAAATAAACTTAAAAATGATTTTTATTTCAACATTAGAACAACACAACACAATACAAAACTTACAAACATTTACAGAATTGTTTCATGAAAACTGGGATGAGATAAAACGGCATAACTTATATATTGAGATATCTTTATCAAAAACAGCAAAAAAACATCGTCTGAATATTTTAGATAATATGGTGAGTAATTACTCTTCTATTATCAGTAAAAGAAAAAAATTCCAATTCACATCTGCTGCATTAGAATATTTAGACAATGAATTTAATGGAATGCTTTATCTTATCAAGCTTGCACTTGATAATCAAAATGTAGCCACACTTGAAGAATTGAAAGTTAAAAAAGCAAAAGAATTTATAATCACCCAATATAAGCCTTTACTTGAAAATGGAAATCTAGAACTAATATATCTCTCCGCACATGATATTTATTTTAGAATACAAGAAGATTTATATTATGAAGAGTACTTGTTGAATCATGAAGAGATTGATGAACTTTTTAAACAAAAACATATCTATGTAGTAAAAGATGATTCTTTTAATAAAAATATAGTGATATTTTTTCCAAACCAACTTATTCCACTACAATTAGCTGAATATCTTGATAGAATCAATAATACCTCTTTTAATATTTTTACATCAAAAGAATCAATTGCAAAATTAAATACATTTAGCAAAAATAATATAATGAATATGCTGCGATACTTAATTTTGAGAAGAGAAAAAAAATATTTATATGAAATTATACAATTTGTACTATATCCAGATGGTTATATAGTCAACTCGGAGCAAAAAATCAATCTTTATGAACTGAATTTACTTGTTGCGACATTAACAAAACGTGACTATACATATCTCAAAACACTTTCGTTATCGCGACAACAATTAATCTTACTCAGAGAATTAAAAAATAGTTTATTTGTAAATGGTAGTGATGAGTATATGATTTTTTTAATGTTTAGTACACATCTAAACATCGTAAAAGATTGGATTATAATGTTAAGCAGAGTAATAAACAATTATAAAAAATTTAAACCAACAAATAGAAATGTTAAATACATACAAAATCAATATATAGAAGTATTAGTCTATTTCTTAAGAAGGACATTAAAAATAATAACTTATCCAAAATATTCAAAAAAAATATCTCTGTCAAGAACATTTCTAATAAGTATTATAGAGATAATGGAAAGATATTCACTCGAGACAATTTTTACTTCAGAATATGAAAAAATTTATCGACTATCTCAAAAAATAGATATTTCCACCTAACATCCAAACCTCTATAATTTTTTTTCAAAATAGTTTCGGATTATTTTCGGACTATTTTTAGATTCTATTAGATACTCCTTTGCTACCGTAGTTATATCTATATTATCATAGACATTTCTTCATAAAAAAATACCTGTATTACTGTAAAAATCGGCTGTTATTTATAAAAAAAACAATATACCATTTCACCATATCAATACGAGGAGATATGATGAAATCAGATATTAAAAACATATCAGATAGAGAAATTCTATTTAATTCTATTGTTACTCAATATGGAACCCATAATTTAAACAAGTCCCAAGCTTCAAGAGTTTTAAACAGAAGCATACCTTCGCTTGACAGAGATAGAGCGAACTCAAAAGGTCCAGCATACAAAAAAGATAAGTCTGGAAATGTCTACTACCCAGTGATATCGATTATAGATTGGCTTTTAAAAGTGGAGCATACTTATGAATCTCAAGGCTTTAATTATGAGTAAGCCAACGAAAAATATCAAGATAACAATCAGTATAAGCCAAAAATTCTACTCTCAGCTTCAAAAGCAGGCGGAGGCACTTGATCTGACAGTCAATACACTCTTAAAGCAGAGTGCACTTTCAGCTTTTAATAAAGCAGATGTGGCATTTTTGACATCAGAGCAAAGAATTGTCATTAAAGATTTTACTCTAAATCAGATAAAGCTATCACAATTGCTACAACAAATCAGCCACAAATTTGATACTGATGGTAAAAATGCTTTTCCACTAGAGCAACTCTTAGAGTATATGAAACAATATCATGAACTCTTTGTGAAGCTTATTGAAGATTTAAAGGCTTCCAAATGATTAATACATACCAAGGAATTAAAAGTACAGCTGGTGTTAGTGGGAGACTAAAGTACATTAATAAACCTGATGCGCTCGTTTATACAAAAAATATATTCTCCTTTGCAGATGATATTGATGGACTCAATAATGAATTTACAGAAAATGCAAAATATTTAGATGGAGCAAGAGGTAAAAACCTTGCATTCTCAGAGATACTTAGCCTTCCTCCATCAAACAATATATCTAAAGAAGAAGAGGTACAGGCACTTAAAACTTTAGTAGATGAACATATTAGATTGAGAGGCTTAGAAAATCATTTGGCAGTTATTGCTATTCATACTGATGCCAAGCAGACTCATGCACACTGCCTTTTTTCAAGTAATGCTTTATTTGGTACTCACAGACACAGAGTCTCAAATAAAGCATTTTTGCATTCACAACAAGAACTAGAGCGAATACGAAACGAAAAGTTTCCACATTTTACCCAAACTAATCACTATAGCAAAAAGCTGGAACGACGCATTAAATTAGCAGAAGGAAAAATGAAATATCTTCGTGGTGCTATTACCCAGAAGCAAAAACTTACAGCTACTTTTAAATATGCACTTACAAAGCAAACTAAAAAAGAGTTCCAAACTTTTTTAAAATTTAAAAACCTCATTATCTATAAAAGAGGAGTAAAAACAATTGGTATTCGAGATCTCTCAAAGAAGAAAAACTATCGATTGGAGACACTTGAAAAAGGTTTGAGAGCCAAATACCTAAGTTATGAAAAGAAGCTTAATGTTACTCAGAGAAAACAACATGATATTCAAAAAACAAAACAAGTTAAAAAGATTCCATCGCAGGAGTTGCAACTCAAAAAAGGAGGTCAGGGTCGTGGCAGAAGATAGACTTAAAGAGCAATTGGAGCGAAAAACACAAGAGGTGCAGAGGTTAAAAAACTTAAATAAAAAGATCTCTCAAAGAAAATCTAAAAAGAAAGAGAAGTCATCAACATCAGATGATTTGTTTCTGAGCTTTTTTTCATTTTTGAAATTTGGATAGAGGAGGAATATTATGGAACAATTATTTGCACTACTACTGTTTACAGTTGTAATGTATGTCATTATTATCAGCTTTTTTAAAAGATTTTTGGGATTATCACAACAGAGTGAACAACTCCTTATTCTTGGCATTTTAAAAGGTTTATTCTATCCATTTAAACGGATACTGGGGTCTATGTATGGAATATTTCATCTTCAAGGCTTTCTTGGCAGTCGTGATAGAAAAAAGCTTATAAGCAGATATAACAAAGGGCTCTTAATCGATGCAAAAAGTGTCTTGAAATTAAGTGAAGAACACTCTTTTCAAAACCTACTCATTCATGCAACTACAGGTCTTGGGAAAACTACATCTATGATTATCCCAATGGTTTTAGACAAGGCCAGTGATAGAAAAAACAGTATGTTCATTTTAGACCCTAAAGGGGAGATATATAACATAACAGGAGGCTATCTTCAAAGAAAAGGGTATGAAGTAGTTGTTCTTGATCCTAATAATCTTGATATGAGCATTGGGTTTAATCCTCTTGAGTTTGTAAAAAACTCTGCAGATGTTGAATATATTATGCGCTCTCTTTTATACTCCTCTACCAATGGGAACAGTGGTGGTCAGGATCGCTTTTGGAACGAAAGTGCTGTAGCACTCCTTACACTACTTGGAAATCTACTCCTTGCAATTGGAGATAAACGATATTCAAACCTTGCCAATGTTAAATATCTACTAAATAGTTTTTCAAGTCAGTCAAATACTGAAATGGATAACTTGGTCATCAAGTATGGCGATGCTGATATGATAATGGAGTACAGACAGTTTAAAGCTTATGATGATGCTGTAAAACTCTCTGTACTTGCAACAGCAAATATGGCTCTCTCATCTATTGCAAATAATGATGCACTAAAAAGAATAATGGCAAGTACATCATATGATCTCAAACAGATGAGAACTAAAAGAGTGGCTCTATTTTTGTCAATCCCAGTACAATCATCTTCTCAGTACAGTTTTTTAGTATCAAGCTTTATATCTTCATTGATGTATAACGCATTTCTCAACGAAATTCCTACGAAACGAGAGAACTCTGTTTATATGTTCTTAGATGAGATAGGCAACTTTAAAATTAATGATCTTGATAAATATATAACGGTCACGAGAGGCTATCAAATAAGTGTAATTTTAGCCATACAGTCAGTAAATCAGGTTGAAAATCTGTATGGAAAAGCTGCTGCAGAGACCATTTTAAATGGCGGTGTAGGTTCAAAAATCTTCTTTGGTGGTGCCAATAATAATCTTGCTCAACAGATAAGTAGCATGATTGGTAAAAAACAGACACTTATCCAAAATAGAGTGGTGCTACAAGATGTGATGCAGGCTTCTGAAATACGAACCCTTAAAAATGGAGAAGTGCTTGTTTTTATTCAAAACAACAAGCCATTTAAGCAAAAACTTACACCATATTTTAAACTCGCAAAATTCAAACGAGCAACAAAAATCAAGTTTTATTCTAATCATACACCACATATTGTGGATTATGTTGAGTATATCGACTTAAGGAGTATATGATGGAGTGGTTACTAGATTATGATAGTTCTTTAGCTGGAGCAGTTTGGCTACTAAAATATGATGCGTGGTGGGTTTTAACTGCTTTTGGTGTTATTTTCTTCACATTTATCAAAAAACTATTAAGTTATTCGTGGCAAAAACTGTTATTTTTATATGTGATTAAATATATAACTTTTTATCTTGTATATATTTCAGGTATTGATAATTACACACCAAATATAGAGAGTAGAATTTTTATAATGTCTATATTGGTGTTTTTTTACCTTTTCTCATGTATCGCTATTAAGCTTCTATGGCTAAATATACTTATGTTTAGTGGAGATGAAGTATTGTGGGATATAAAAGACTTATGGAGTGGTCTTAAAAATCTATTTTCTAAAATTAGATTTGCATCAAAAAGTAATAAAATTGTAGCAGGCTCAAGGGGATATCAAAAAACATTTTTGAAACAAAAATCAACACAACAGCCAAAAGTAAAAATCAAAGCACAGGTAAAAACTCAACAACCTCAATCTAAAGATTTAATCCTTCCAAAAAATACAAATACAGTTATGAATAGTAAAGGAGAAAAAGTCTACACAGATAAAGGGTATTCCTACACTTTAAAAAATAAAATCTCTCAAGGTGGCGAAGGGGAAGTTTATGTCGTAACAGATCGTCTTTTAGTAAAAATCTTTTTAGAAAACAAGGCAACAACTGAGAAATTTTCCAAGCTTCAAAAACTCCTATCAATAAAAAAATTTTCTGGTGTAGTATTTCCAGAGAAAATAGTTTATGATCAGAATAATAAATTTGTTGGTTTTACAATGCCTCGAATTTTTGGAGTAAAAGAATTATCTATTCTTCATATTCCATCAAATAGAGCAAAATATTGTCCACACTGGACATATATTGATCTTCTTGATTTGTCCATCACTATTGCAAATACTTTAAAAAAGATTCATGAAGCAAAAATTATTGTTGCGGATTTTAACCCTCGCAATGTGTTGGTAAAATCTCCTAAAAAAGTCTATTTTATTGATATTGACAGTTATCAGATCCAAAGACAACCTTCAACTGTTGGTATGAAGATATATATTCGTCCAATACACTTTAACAAGTCCCATCGAGAATATTTAAAAAATCAGGGTGATGATATCTATGCGCTCAGTGTCATTATATTCCAAAATTTAATGTCAGGAGGAAATCCATATGCAAAAACAGGGATATCAAATGAGAACGACTTACTGGAACTACATGAGTTTTCATTTGATGTATATGAACCACAAAAGTCCAATGTAAGCAATGCACTTATTAATGCATGGTCAAATCTGTCTATTGATCTTCGAAAGTTTTTTGAGGATGTGTTTAGATATCAAAAACCAGTATTAATAAGTACATTAACTCAGGCTCTTTCAGCTTACAAAAGAACTTTGATACGTGTACAAACTAACACAAGGAGGAAATAATTTTTAGATTTTTAGTGTGAGTCAAATATTTTAATAAACATTTAAAAGGATATATTATGGCACAAACATTTGATTTAGATAAGCCATTTAAAATTGAGTTGAATGATACAGTAGATAATACTACTAAAAATCCAGTAATACTTTTAGCAGATATAAGTGTTTCTATGAAGGGTTTAGCTTTACAGGAGCAGGGTGATGCTATACAAACTTTTATAGAAGTTATAGCAGATGATGATTATACTCGTCCTTGTGTGGAGCTTTCAATCATAACATTTAGTCATCTAGTTAAAGTAATACATGATTTTTCATTTGTTGATGACATCTACTTTAAAAACAATTTTGAGGCAGAGGCAGAAACCAATATGGCTAAAGCAGTAGATTATGGTATTGATGCTTTAGAAGCAAAAATCAAAGAATACAAAGAAGAAGGGTTTTTATATAGAGCACCTTTGTTAGTACTTATAACTGATGGAGTACCATCTGATGATATTACAGATGCTGCCAAGAGATGTGCAGACTTAGTTGCAAGACGAAAGCTGAATTTTTTAGGTATAGGAGTTGGTGATAAGGCTGATATGCGGGAGCTTAAACGCTTTAACCCTAATGGAAAAGTGCTTAAGTCTCCAACATTTGAAGATTTAAAAGAGGTGCTTATATGGGTTTCATATGCACTCTCTGCAGCAAGTCAAGCTGGACCAGATGAAGAGGTAGAAATACATGCAGAACTTGAAAGTAAATTCAAATGGTATTAACAAGATGAATTTAGCAACTGCATATGCAACACAACAAGGAGTATCACATAAAATTAGTGATACTCCTTGCCAAGATTCAATTTTAGTAAAACAGGAGGATGGTTATTTATTTCTTGGATTGGCAGATGGTGCCGGTAGTGCAAAACATAGTGATATCGGCTCGAGTCTAATACTCAAGTTCTTAGCAATGCATATGCAGATATCTTTTGATTATTACCTAAAGGATATTGAGATGTCCAATAGAAAGTTACTTGATAAAATTCATTTGGCATTAGTTGCCATTGCAAAAATGAAAAATGTAGAAATAAAGGATTTATCATCCACTTTACAGTTCATTGTAGTATATTATGATGAATTTATCATAGTTCATATTGGAGATGGAGTAATTGGTATGTTGGATGAAAATGATACTTTATCAGTTCTATCAGAACCTGAAAATGGAGAGTTTTCACATATGACATATTTTACTACAACACTTGATGCAAAAAGAGTTCGTATATACAGAGGAAGTATGAAAGAGTTGAATGGTTTAATCTTAATGAGTGACGGTATCGAGGAGTCACTATATAACTATGAAACAGCTTCTCTTGTACCAATCACAAAAGACATAATCCAATGGCTCGATTATGGTAGTGAAGAGGAAGTGTCATCTGCATTAGATGAGAATTTAAAAAATGTCTTTGCAATCAAATCATCAGATGATTTAAGCATTGCAATTTTAAGAAAAAATCAAATAAAGGATAAGTCGTGAAAAGTTTTAACATACGAGGCAATAGAGTAAATATCCATAATGACAATAGAATTTATGTCAATGGAAAAGATACCAAAATGAAAGTATGGAGTAACAGTTCAACAAGATACAGTAATGTAAATTCTGGTGCTGAAATTAAAGAGATATCTGGAATGGATTTAGAGTCTGCATTATACCTAAAAGGTTGGCTGTGAGTTCTTCGTTTTTTGTAATTAAATAGATAGATATAGGGTTTATTCTCTGCTCTATATCTATAAAATGTTAAGATTGTAAAATTTGAAAATAATAGGGAATACTACAAATTGTGTTGATAACTATTTATAAAGTTTTATGACTTGTGCATATCCAGCATCTGGAGCGAGGTGTGCATATCTCATGGTCATATCTAAACTTGAGTGGTTCATAAGTGTTTTTATTGCTAATATTGGAGTGCCGTTGATGGCTAAATGTGAAGCAAAAGTATGTCGCAGTGAGTGGATAACAATTCTGTTTTTTCTATCATCTGAATCTAACTCTTTGTTAAATAAGTGATCTAATATTGGTCTTATTTTAGTTTCAATCCAGTAGCGTTTTCTTAATAAAATATAGTCATTGGCTTTGAGATTTTTCATTCTATCTTTTAAAAACTCTTTTAATTCATCATCACAAATATAACCTTTATAAGTTCTTGTATTTTTAAAATCTTTTAGTGTAATTGTGTTTGTAGTTAAATTAATATCTTTCTTTTTAAGTTCTGTAATAGTGCCAATTCTGCCTCCAGTAGATAAACTCAGTTTTACAAACAGCCATAGTTCTAAAGAGACTTCTTTTGTAGCAAGGAGAAGCTGTTTAATCTCTGAGAGTTCCAAGTAGTTTTCTCGTTTATTATCAACTTTAAGACCATCAAGGGCGACAGTGGGTGAAGTACCTTTATAGAGTTCTTTTTTATTGGCATATTTAAAAATAGTGCCTATTAAGAAGATAAGATGGTTTGTAGTTCTTGGCGAGAATTTTTTTCTAAAATTTGATTGCATTTTTAGAAGTTGATCTGATGAAATATTTTCTGGAAGCATATGTCCGATATCTTTTTTTATATGATTTAAATATCTAGCCTTTTCTTTTTGAGCCTCTTTTGTAGTGTGTGTTTTATCCTCAAAGTACTTGTTGGCCAAATCGTCAAAGGTAAGTTTGGACTTTTGTCTTGCAATATGGGGTAGTTCTTCCCCAAGTTTAATACGGGTAGTTATTTCGCTCAGTTTTGCTTTGCAGTAAGCCTCTGTAATCCCGTCTGATTTTTTCCCTACAGTCTTTAGTCGCTGTTTATTGTTTGCATCTGTATATCTGATCATAAAGACTTTATCAACAACTTTATTATTTTTCGATATAATCTCTTTATAAAAGACGCCTGCTGTGTTGGTAGGAATACGTTTTAATAGTGTTTTCATAGGTGGCTCCTTGATTGATTTGAGTCCCAAAAAAGTCCAAATGATATGAGTAAATTGGACTTTTTTTGCAAAGATATGATAACATAGAAAATCCTTGAAACTCCCTAAAACAGGGAAATTTAGGCGATTTGATGAGAGATGATAAAATATGAAAAAGGATGAATATGGAGTGTGAATTTCCGACAGTAAACTCAAATATGGATGAGATTAAAGAGATCTTTGATAGTGTGAAAACCATTGCAGTGATAGGTCTTTCACCAGATGAGAGTAAAGCAAGTCAC
>Ga0256842_1002191_pt1:0-5000 | contig 14403 bp, 10 predicted proteins | sample 4559240metaG_FD_185973 | JGI IMG/M metagenome (GOLD analysis project Ga0256842, IMG submission 185973) | Hydrothermal vent microbial communities from Guaymas Basin, Mexico - 4559-240 | ecosystem: Environmental > Aquatic > Marine > Hydrothermal vents | place: Mexico: Guaymas Basin...
AATTGCCGTAACAACATAAAGCCCGAGCAACGAAACCTCCCTCTAAAAAAACACCGATCAATGGCGCGAAAAAATACTTTTCAATATCAGCAGCAGTAATCCTGCAGCAATCCCCTGCATTAAAATGGTATCGGTTGCTATCCCGGAATCACCAATCCAGCGTGATATATCAAGATCAAAACCGACATAAATGCGATTGGTCAGCCAGCCAAAAAACAGGGAGCACAGGGCAATAGAGAAAAGATAAACAGACAGTGCCGCTTTGCCAAAATAACGGGCAATCACTGTCATCGTGGCAACATTCGTCGCCGGTCCAGCAAGCAGAAAAACCAATGCCGCCCCGGGAGAGAGTCCTTTTAAGACCAACGCTGCAGCAACGGGGGTAGAGGCACTGGCACAAATGTAGATAGGGATTCCCACCCCCAGCATGATGAGCAGTGAAAGGATTTCATTATCCATAGTACGGATAAAAAAATCTTCCGGAACCAGATAGGTAATCAGCCCGGCAGCGATGATTCCGAGAAGCAGCCATTTACCGATATCACCGAGCAGATCACCAAAAGCGTAAGCCAACCCGGAACGAATCCGCTGAACATGAGATTGTTTCGTTTGAGACGGGGAACCCCCGTCGTTTTCTCCCGGTCAGCCACAGCCCGGTTCTTTTTCAACCTCGACAGGTTGCGGTTCAGAATCACTCGGTAAACGATTTATCAAAAGGCCGGTTAAAATTGCGGTAAAAAATGCTGTCACAGGGCGAATGACGGTCATAATCGGATCAAGCAATGCCCAGGTGATCGCCATAGAATCAACACCGGTTTCGGGAACAGATACCAGAAATCCCGCCGTTGCCCCTTTGCTCGCCCCCTGCTTACGCAACTCAATCGCTGCAGGAATGACCCCGCACGAACAAAGCGGCAAAGGAATCCCAAAGAGAGACGCCTTCACCACCGATGCCGCATTGTTCGCCCCTAGGTGCCGTGCGACTAATTGCTCCGGAAGGTAAGCCTTGAGAATTCCCGCAGCAAAAAAACCAAACAGAACATAAGGAGCTGATTCTACAAATATATTCCAGGATTCCAGTAAAATCCCGACAAGAGTATTCATACCAACTCCTTACGCCCCCCCCCCGCAAACAGTGAGTTATTTTTTTAAACTCTGCTTGCGGGGAAGATTCATGACAACTACCAGTTTTCACCCAAAAGTTCGAAATGTGCCTGTGGATGGATACAGGCCGGACAAATTTCGGGAGCTTCATCCCCCATGTGCAAATAACCACAATTTCGGCAACGCCAGATAACTTCATCATCACGTTTGAAAACTTTACCCGATTCGATGTTTGCCAACAGATCTCGATAACGCTTTTCGTGCTGTTTTTCGGCAACTGAAATAGCATTCCAGGCCGCCGCGATGTCAGCAAAACCTTCTTTCAAGGCAACTGCAGCAAAGGCAGGATAAAGCTCAGTGTGCTCCTCATTTTCACCGTTTGCAGCAGCCAGAAGATTCTCGGAAGTTGTCCCCATTTTTCCCGCCGGATACATTGCGGTAATTTCAAGATCGCCACCTTCAAGAAACTTGAAGAAACGTTTTGCGTGTTCCTTCTCCTGATTCGCCGTTTCCTCGAAGATATCGGCAATCTGAACATAGCCTTCCTTCTTGGCAATGCTGGCAAAATAAGTATAGCGAGTCCGAGCCTGAGACTCACCGGCAAATGATTTCAACAGATTTTTTTCGGTTTCGGTTCCTTTGATACTTTGTGACATTTTTTCCTCCATGTCGATTGAGTGGAATCCCCTTTCATGGGCGGCCACGGTAAGTATTTCTTGTATTTAAGAATATTTCTTATGGATATAAGAAAAAAAGCAGGCTATACCAAACATTTACGGCATGTCCCATAAACAACAATATTTTTACGCTCAACATGTCCCCAGGCTTGGACCTCTTCCGGTAACGAAGCCTGATCAATATATTGCCACTGGAAATCGATAATTTCTTTGCATTTTCGACAGATCAAGTGATGGTGCTGAATATGCGCCACTTCAAAATGGGCCTGACTTTCAGAAGTCTCGACCCGGTTCACCAAATCAGCTTTTGCAAAAGTCCCCAAGGTACGATAAACCGTATCCAGAGAAAGAGTCGGCATCCGTTCAACCAGACGCTGATGAAGCACTTCTGCTGTCGGATGGTCTGTCGCTTTTGCCAGCTCCTTGAAAATTTCAATTCGCTGGGGCGTTACACGTAAATCGTGCTTGCGACATTGTTCAACAAAACCATTCAGCTGTTCAGCAGTATCCATACAAAGAAGCCCTATTAATAATTATTCTTAAGTAGGAAAATATCACACATTAAATGCAACATCAATAGTTATATTTAAAAACGTTTCTCAAAACGATGACGCAACGATTGACTCATCCGAAATTTTAGGGTAAAAAATCACACTCCCATGCCACCCTAGCTCAGTTGGTAGAGCAGTTCACTCGTAATGATCAGGTCAGCGGTTCAATTCCGCTGGGTGGCTCCAGTAAAATCAGGGACTTGCTGAAAGGCAGGTCCCTTTTTGTTTTTTAACCTAGTTAAATTCACCATTTCACCACGCCATACTTGTTTTGTTGCGGGCTATTCAATAGAATCCTATGAACTCAACATGTTGCTCACACTGCTGGACTCATAAATGGCAATAGAACCTTCCAACCAATTACAGGAGAAAAAGCCTCGCGGCAAACGGCGCGAGTGGATTCTGATACTGTTTGCAGTCTTCCTGCTCATTCTGATTCCACAAATGGAAAACCGCCTTGTTGAGTTGACCCACCAGCTTCCTATCAGCAACAGTATCATCACGCTGGCGATCATCAATCTGAACATTCTGTTGGTTCTACTCTTTCTCTTTCTTATCTTCCGCAATCTATTCAAACTGATCCTCGAACGCCGCCGTGGTGTCCCCGGGGCAAAGTTGCGGAGCAAGCTGGTTGGTGCCTTCATCGCACTCTCTCTTGTCCCGACAATGTTGCTCTTCTTTGTTTCTGCAGGTTTTATCAGTAGCAGTATCGACAGTTGGTTCAATAATCAGGTTGAGAAGGCGTTGGATGAGTCACTCGAAGTCGCCCAGACCTACTACCGCAATTCAGAAGCAAACGCCCTTTATTATGCCGATCAACTAAGCAACCGTATCAAAGAGGGGAAGCTTCTCAATGAAGAGAATCTTCCAAAGCTGAAACAACTCATCAAAGAAAAACAGGAAGAATATAACCTCGGCATTGTTGAAGTCTTCTCTTCAACCCACGAAGAATTGGTCCGGGTCGCCAACCCGAAGCTGCCAATTATCGAAATCACGACTGCAACATCCGACCCGGTACGTGAAGGTCTGCAGGGAATTCGCTTTTCGCAGATTACCCCAGTAGGTAAAGCTGATCTGATTCGCGGTATTGTTCCGGTTCAATCAAACTGGAATCCTAAGGACATTGTGGGTGTCGTTGTTGTTAATTACTACGTCCCCTATTCTTTGATTAACAAAATGAAAGAGATTTCTGCTTCTGTTGATCAGTACAAACAGACCCGGTCGATTAAAGGGCAGATTCAGCAGAGCTACGTCATTGTCCTATTGCTGATAGCACTGATTATTATCTTTCTGGCAACATGGTTCGGTTTCCATTTGGCGCGCGGGATCACCGTCCCCATACAGGAACTGGCAACTGCAACAACTCAGGTTGCATCCGGTGATCTCGACATTCACCTACAGACCCGCAGTACTGATGAAATTGGGACACTGGTGAACGCCTTTAATAAAATGACTGCCGATTTACGGCAGGGGCGAATCGAGGTTATCAATGCCAATCAGGAGCTGCAAAACTCCAACCTCGAACTCGACCGGCGACGTGACTATATGGAAATTGTCCTCGCTAACGTAACAGCGGGAGTCATCTCTATTGATCGAACAGGAAAATTGACGACCATCAACAAATCGGCTGAGCGGATGCTGAACCTCAGCACAGAACGAATGTTGGGAAAAGACTTCCGTGATATTATTCCCGCGACCTATATGCCCAAAATCATGAAGCTCTTAAAAGAGCTGTTCTATTCAGAAAAGGGGACGGTGCGGCAGCAAACAACCATTCCCATTGGTAACGATAAATACACTCTGATGCTCAACCTGACGACCCTAAGGGATAAGCACAACAACTTCCTCGGGACCGTTGTCGTTTTTGATGATTTGACCCAATTGTATAAAGCCCAGCGAATGGCGGCATGGCGCGAAGTTGCTCGACGTATTGCCCATGAAATCAAAAACCCGCTGACCCCGATTCAGCTCTCGGCTCAACGTTTGCGTCGCCGTTATCTGGACCGTTTTTCCGATGATGACCATGTTTTTGATGACTGTACCCGGATGATCAGTAATCAGGTCGATGAATTAAAAAACCTGGTTAACGAATTCTCCAGCTTCGCCCGAATGCCGGCAACCAAACCAAGTATTAATAACCTCAATGGCGTCATTGAGGAGTGCCTTACTCTCTATCGTGAAGCACATAAACACATTACCTTTGAAAGCTCCCTCGATAAGAACCTTCCGGACACAAGATTTGATCGCGAACAAATCAAACGCGTACTTATAAACCTGTTGGAAAATTCGGTTGCAGCAATGGCAGGAAATGGAACCATTGCCCTCGGGTCTATCTATAATCGTGAGTTACAGATTATTTCACTAACAATTTCAGATAGTGGCTGCGGTATTCCGGCAGAAGACAAAACAAGACTTTTCGAACCCTACTTTTCGACTAAAAAAACAGGAACAGGGCTGGGATTAGCCATTGTTTCAACGATCATTGCCGACCATAACGGCTATATCCGGGTTCGGGACAACCAGCCAGAAGGCTCAATCTTTATTATTGAGCTTCCGGCGTCAGACAGTTAGCAGTAAAGGATACATAATGAAAAGTATACTTATCGTCGATGATGAAGACAGCATTCGCCTGAGCCTTGAAGGGATTCTGGAAGATGAAGGCTTTAAA
>Ga0256842_1002191_pt1:12500-14403 | contig 14403 bp, 10 predicted proteins | sample 4559240metaG_FD_185973 | JGI IMG/M metagenome (GOLD analysis project Ga0256842, IMG submission 185973) | Hydrothermal vent microbial communities from Guaymas Basin, Mexico - 4559-240 | ecosystem: Environmental > Aquatic > Marine > Hydrothermal vents | place: Mexico: Guaymas Basin...
CAGAACTGATAAAACTTATATGGCGTGGTCAGCTTCGGATCGAGCCAGACATTGCCACTTTCGGTTTTCCCAAACTTACCACCGTCCGCCTTGGTAATCAGAGGACACGTCAAGGCGAAAGCTTCACCGCGCTCTTTGCGGCGGATCAACTCGGTTCCTGTTGTGATATTTCCCCACTGGTCAGAGCCACCCATTTGCAATTTGCAATTCTTCTCACGATAAAGGTGCAAAAAATCGGTCCCTTGGACCAACTGATACGAAAACTCGGTAAACGAAAGACCCGTTTTGGCTTCTTCACCTAGACGCTTTTTGACGCTGTCCTTGGCCATCATATAGTTGACGGTAATATGCTTGCCGATATCGCGAATAAACTCCAAAAAACTGAAATCTTTCATCCAGTCGTAGTTATTGACCAGCTCAGCAGCATTCGGCTCCCCCGATTCAAAATCGAGGAACTTCATCAACTGTTTTTTCAAACACGCTTCGTTATGATGGAGCGTCTCTTCATCGAGAAGATTACGCTCAGCCGACTTCCCCGATGGATCACCGATCATCCCAGTCGCACCGCCAACAAGGACAATCGGCTTGTGACCGGCGATCTGAAGGTGCTTGAGCATCATCACTCCGACCAGATGGCCGATATGCAGAGAATCGGCCGTCGGGTCTATACCGACATAGGCTGATGTCATCTCTTTTTGCAGCTGTTCTTCGGTACCGGGCATAATGTCGTGAATCATGCCGCGCCAGGTCAACTCTTCAACAAAGTTCATTTTCAATACCCATTCTTGGTTATCCCATCACAAACCGGACAATCTTACCGCCCTGCCTGAATACGCTCAATCTGTTCGCAGCGACCAGTTGCCTCATCAATCGTCAATAGTACCGCCGAAAGTTGCGGATCTTTCTTGGCAACCTCAAGCCGCACCGGTAATTGAGTAAGAAACCTTTCTAAAGCAGATTCCTTTTCGTTGCCGATGATCGCATCTTGGCTCCCCGACATACCGACATCAGTCAGGTAACCCGTCCCTCCGGCGAGAATCCGTTCATCAGCCGTTTGGACGTGTGTATGAGTCCCAACGACAGCCGACACCCGGCCGTCAAGATAAAAGCCCATTGCCTGCTTCTCACTGGTTGCCTCGGCATGAAAATCGACAAAAACAATCGGGGTCTCTCGTTTCAATTCTTCAACCAGAGAATCAGCCGCACGAAACGGGCAGTCGAGATTCTTCATAAAAACCCGTCCTTCAAGATTCATCACCCCCACTTTAATTCCAGCAGCAGTCTCATACACCCCACACCCCACACCGGGAAGTTCGGGCGGATAATTTGCCGGGCGCAACAGTCGGGACTCTCGATCAAGGATCGACATAATCTCTTTTTTGTCCCAAATATGATTTCCGCTGGTCACGACATCGGCACCTGCGTCAAACAGCTCTTTTAGAACCGACCCGGTCAACCCATACCCTGCCGCAGCATTTTCACCGTTTACAACAACTAGGTCAACCAAGTGGCGATCAATCAAACGGTCAAGGTGATCAACCAATGTCCGACGCCCTGCCCGACCAACGATATCGCCAATAAATAATAACTTCACCAATAAACTCCAAACAGACAAGCAGGACTTCGATTGCATTCCCCTTCAAGGAATAAGCACGCGAGTCCTGCTTTAATTTCTATCGAACTTCGAGGGTCCGCCTATTTAGCGTATTCAACCGCCCGTGTTTCACGAATCACATTGACCCGGATTTGGCCCGGATAGGTCATCTCCTGCTCAATTCTGCCGGCAATATCTTTTGCCAGGACATGAGAATAATCATCACTCACCTGATCACTGGAAACCATCACACGGATTTCACGTCCAGCCTGAATTGCAAAGCATCCCGTAACGCCATCAAACGAGCTG
>Ga0256842_1002192_pt1 | contig 14403 bp, 12 predicted proteins | sample 4559240metaG_FD_185973 | JGI IMG/M metagenome (GOLD analysis project Ga0256842, IMG submission 185973) | Hydrothermal vent microbial communities from Guaymas Basin, Mexico - 4559-240 | ecosystem: Environmental > Aquatic > Marine > Hydrothermal vents | place: Mexico: Guaymas Basin | collected...
AATTAAAAAAGGCGAAACATTTACCGAAGAAAATGTAAAGTCAATACGTCCGGGGTACGGTCTTCATCCAAAACACCTGCCTCAAATTCTCGGTAAAAAAGCCTGTAAAAATTTACAAAAAGGTGATAGATTAAAATGGGAAGATGTAATATGAAAAAATTATTTTTTTTATATACTATTTATTTGCATAAAAATCTTAAGGATGCTTTAAAAAAATTAGGAGATAATAAAAAAAAATTTTTAATTGTTTTAAATAAAGAACAAAAAGTAATTGGAACTTTAACAGATGGAGATATTAGAAGAGGGTTATTAAATGGTTTAACATTGGATAATAAAATTAATAAAATAGTTAATCAAAATTTTAAATTTTTAACATTAGCTTCAACATTTGATGAAGTTTGTGAGTTGTTTAAAAGTGAGAGAATAGATTTTTTACCTGTTTTAGATAAAAACAATAGATTAAAAAATATTATTACTAAAAAACAATTTCATTTATTACTTTTAGAAGATGTAAAGTTTAATTTATTATATGATTTTAGTAAATTAGATAATAAGATATTAGAACATGAAATTTATAATCGTCCTTGGGGCTTTTATAAAAGTACATTGTTATCTCCTTATGCCCAGTCAAAAATAATTACTGTGTTTCCAGAGGGTGAATTAAGTTTGCAAGAACATAAAAAAAGAGAAGAACATTGGGTAATTATAAAAGGAAAAGGTAAAGTTATTTTAGGAGAATCAGAGTTAAACATATATCCTGGAAAATATATTTATATTCCAAAAGGTTGTAAACATCAAATTATTAATACATCTAAAGATGAAAATCTAATATTTACAGAAGTCCAACTTGGAGAATATTTTGGAGAAGATGATATTGTTAGATATTCTGATAAATATGGAAGAATAAAAAATAATAAAAAGGAATAGAGATGAGATTTAATTTTGATTATAAAAAACCAAAAGTAGTAGCAGAAATTGGATGTAATCATATGGGTAATTTTGAAATAGCAAAAGAGCTTATTAAATTAGCAAAAGATACAGGTGTAGGGTATGTTAAGTTTCAAAAAAGAGATAATGATTGGTGGAGGAGCATTAGACCAGAATGGGATAAGCCACATCCAAATCCTTTGAATAGTTATGGAGATACTTATTATGAACATAGAGTTGCACTTGAATTTAGCTTTGAACAACATAATGAACTTAAAAAGTATTGTGAAGAATTAGGAATAGTTTATTCAACATCAGTTTGGGATGTAAACAGTGCAAAGGGTATAATTAAACTTAATCCAGAGTTTATAAAGGTTCCAAGTGCTTGTAATACAAACTTTGAAATGTTAAAAGTTTTAAGAGATGAATATAATGGACAAGTACAACTCTCAGTTGGAATGACCACAAGAGAAGAAATTGAAGAAATAGTAAAATTCTTTGAAGAAGCAAATAAGGCAAAAGATAGACTTATGATATATTCTTGCACATCAGGTTATCCAGTTCCGCCAGAAGATGTAGCTCTTTTAGAAATAAATTGGTTGTATGAAAATTATGGGGATAGAGTAAGTGAAATTGGATTTTCAGGACATCATTTAGGAATTGCTCTTGACATTGCGGCTTATACACTTGGAGCAAGATGGATAGAAAGACACTTTACAAAAGATAGGACATGGAAAGGAACAGACCATGCAGCATCACTTGAACCTCAGGGACTTCAAAAACTTTGCAGGGATTTAGATAATGTATATAAAGCTTTAAGATATAAAGATAAAGATTTACTTGAAATAGAAGTAGTTCAAAGAAAAAAATTAAAGGCGGTTATTAAATGAATATAGCATTTATCCCGGTTAGATGCGGAAGTAAATCAATTCCTTTTAAAAATATAAAAGATTTTTGTGGAAAACCACTTCTTTATTGGAATTTATTAGCATTAGAAAATTCTAAAAAAATAGATAAAGTAATAGTAGCAACTGATTGTAAAGAGATAAAAGAAGTAGTAAAAGAATTTTGTTTTAAAAAAGTTAAAGTATATGATAGAGAAGAAAAAAATGCAACCGATACTGCTTCAACAGAGGATGTAATGATAGAATATATAGATAAATCTAATTTAAAAGATAATGATTTATTTATTTTAGTTCAAGCCACTTCTCCTTTTACTCAGAGCGAAGATTTTGATAAAGCGATAGAAAAACTAAAAAAAGAAAAAGCAGATTCACTTTTAACTTGTGCAAGGATAAAAAGATTTTTTTGGAATGAGAATGGGACTCCTGTAAATTATGATTATAAAAACAGACCAAGAAGACAAGATTTTAAAGGTATATTAGTTGAAAACGGAGCTTTTTATATAAACAGTGTGGGAAATATTAAAAAATATAAAAATAGATTAAATGGAAAAATATTAATTTATGAGATGTCGGAATGGACATTTATTGAACTTGATGAAGAGGATGATTGGTTTATAGCTGAAAGGTTAATGAGAAAATATGTTTTAAAACAAAAAAAAGTAAAAATAAAACTATTTGTAAGTGATGTAGATGGAACGCTTACAGATGCTGGAATGTATTATAGTGAAAATGGAGATGAACTTAAAAAATTTAATACAAGAGATGGAAAAGGATTTGATCTTTTAAGAAAAGCTGGAATTAAAACTGCTATTATTACAAGTGAAAATACAAAAATTGTAGAAAATAGAGCAAAAAAACTAAAAGTAGATTATTTAAATCAAGGTTTAGAACATAAGGATAAATTGGAAGCAATAAAAAATATTTGTAAAAAAGAAAATATTTCTTTAAATGAAGTGGCTTTTATTGGAGATGATATAAATGACAAAGAAGCACTTGAAAGTGTTGGAATTGCAGGTTGTCCCGCTGATGCAGTAGAAGACATAAAACAAATTCCTAATATAAGAATTATGAGTAAAAAAGGTGGAGAAGGTGCTGTGAGAGAATTTATTGAAAGGATAATATTGGTATGAGAAATAAGAAAATTTTAGTAACTGGCGGAGCAGGATTTATAGGTAGTCATTTGTGTGAAAAATTGTTTAAACTTGGAAATGAAGTTGTTTCATTAGATAACTATTTTACGGGTAATGAGATTAATCATGTTGATGGAGTAAGATATATAAAAGGTAATACAAAAGATATTTTTAAATTGATTGATTTTATTCCTGATATAATTTATCATCTTGGAGAATATAGTAGAGTTGAACAAAGCTTTGATGATATAAGGCTTGTATATGAGTATAATAAAATTGGAACATTTGAAGTGCTTGAATTTGTTAGAAGAACGGGTGCAAAACTAATTTATGCTGGTAGTAGTACTAAATTTGGCGATGGTGGAATAGCAAAAAATACGAGTCCATATGCATGGACAAAAGCAAGTAATACTGAGCTTGTGATTAATTATGGAAATTGGTATGGAATAAATTATGCAATAACTTATTTTTATAATGTATATGGTCTAAGAGAAATTTCAACTGGTAAATATGCAACTTTAATAGCTTTGTTTAAAGAAAAAATGAAAAAAAATGAACCTTTAACAATTGTTAGTCCAGGCACTCAAAAAAGAAATTTTACTCATATAAATGACATTATAGATGGACTTCTATTAGTTGGAAAAGATGGTTATGGGGATGGATTTGGTATAGGTAGTGATGAATCATATAGTGTTATAGAAGTGGCTGAAATGTTTTTGAATATGTCCATTGAAGAAGCCGTTAAAAAAGGTAAAGTAATTATGTTACCAGAAAGAAGAGGGAATAGAATGAATGCGGAAGTTATGACAGATAAAACAAAAACATTAGGATGGAATGCCAAAAATAGATTAACAACTTATATTGAAAATTTTAGAAAAAGTATTTTATCATGATATTAGATATAAAAAAAATAAAAAAATCAATTTTAATTGTTTTGGAAAGATTTTTTTTAAATTATGAAGTTAAAAGGTATATACAACTTAATAAATTTAGATTTAAAAGAAATAGAAGTGATTTAAAAAACATAATATTAATAGATTTTTTAGATTCCTATCCTATTAATGAAACATATGCTTATATTGCTAATAATTTAGCATTTAAATATAATGCTTCTATTAAATATTTTAGATTCGAATATGACAAATATGATTTATTAACTTTTTTTTTAAATTATAAAACTAAAAAAATTTATAATTCATTTAATGCAAATTATGGTTTTTCTTATAATATAAAATATTTTTTTTCTTCTTTGATTAAAACGTATGAAATTTTTAAAAATATTAAATCCAAACAAGATGTTGTAAATTTAGTAGTAAAAGATTTAAATATAGGTGATTTAGTTTATGATACTTATTTGAGAAAATTTAATCAAAAAACTTTAAATATAAAATCATATAAATTTTTTTTTATATTATTTCAAACAATAATAATTTTAAAAAGTATTGAAAATTATTTTTCAAAAAATAATGTAAAAGCTGTAATACCAGGGGATGTGTCTTATATTTATTCTGGATTAGTGGCTAAATATGCAATAAAAAATAAAATTAAAGTTTACTCAATAATAGAAACTAATGGCTTTTTAATAACTGAATTACAAAATGTAAATTATTATAGAAGAATGCCTTATTGGGAGTATTCAAAAAAATTTGCTAAATTTTCGTATGATGAGCAGAAAGTAAAAATTAAACGAGCTTTGAATTGTTTGGAAAGAAGACTATCTGGAAAAAAAGATAGTACATTAGTATATATGGCAGAATCTACTTATAAAAATTTAAATAATAATAATAATGTATTATTAAATACAAATAAACTGAAAGTGTTAGTTGCATTGCATGATTTTTTTGATAGTCCACATATATATAGATATATGATTTTTCCAGATTTTTGGGAGTGGATTATATATACTTTAAACGTTGCCAAAGATACAGATTTTGAATGGTATATAAAACCTCATCCAAATGCATTGCCTCAAAATAAAAAAATAATTTCAGAATTAAAAGAGAAATATAAGGATTGTGAAAATATATTTTTTATAAGTCCGTTTATTTCAAATTTGCAATTAATAAATGAAGATATTAATGCTGTAGTTACAGTTTATGGATCGATAGGACATGAATTTGCTTATTTTAATAAATTAGTAATTAATGCTGGAGACAATCCTCATATTGCATATAATTTTAATATACATGCGAAAAATTTAGATGATTATACGTTTTATCTTAAAAATATTGATAAATTAAGTTTAATTTTTGATAAAAATGAAATAGGAAGCTTTTTTTATATGCATTATTTGTATTATAGGCCACTTAAACTTTTAAATCCAGTTTATCCACCTACAGATTATATAAATTATGTCAATACAATACAAAATTTAACTAGTAAACAAAAAAGAGTGTTTTATCATAAAAATAGTTTAACATTAAAATATTTTATCGAAAAATATAATGTAAAAAATGATATTTTAATAAATAATTATTTAAATAAAGTTTTAAAATGAAAGAACTTTCTCTTTTAAAAAAACATATTGGGTATTCTTATATTTCAAGAGTTATAAATTTATTGATAGTTCCAATTCAAGTATCTATTTTAACGAAAAATATAAAAACTGATATATATGGTATTCTTGTGCTTTTGCAAAGTTCATTTATGATGTTTACTTTTTTTGCTACTTTAGGTATTCAAAAGTTTATATCTATAAAAATACCTGGTAAATTAAAGTATACTCAATATGTTTACTTTAAGTCTTTATTAGTACTTGAAATGATATTATATGTTTTTTTTTCATTTTTTTTAGTAATTTTTAATGAAAATATATTAAAATTGTTAGATATTGAAGAATATAAAAAAGAATTATTTTTATTTTTACTTGTATATTTCTTTAGTTTGCTTTATAATGAATTTGGTAGATTTTTAAATTATAGAAAAAAAATTACTACAAGAGTAGTTTTAGGAATTTTTGAAAAAATTATGGAACTATTTTTTTTGATTTTTGTTATAAAAATGTTACATAAAAACGATATATTTCATATAGCAATAACTTATTTAGTGTTATATGTTTTGTTAACAATAATATATTCAAAATATTCTTTAAATTATTCAATATTTTTTGATGTTAAAATTAAAAAAATAATTTTAAAAAAAGCAATATTATTTAGTTTACCCTTACTTGTATCAGATATATCATGGAGATTAATGCAAAATATTGATTTTTATTTTTTGTCAGGAATGCATATGAAAAAAGAATTAGGTATTTATGCTTTTATTGTTAAACTTTTAAATTATATTTATTTAGCAGGTTCTCCTATTATTTGGGTAATGTATCCATATGTAACTTCTGCATTTAATCAAAAACATAAAATAAATAAAAAAGTAAAGTTTTTTATTCAAAAGCAGTTTAATTTTTCTTTTTTATTTTTAACATTTTCAATGGGAATTTTACTTACAAATTTAGAATTTTTTGTTTTATTGCTTTCAAAACAAGAATTTTTGAATTTTAAAAAAGCTTATTATTTATATGCTATGTATCCTATATTATTAACAATAATGTATATACAACAACAAATATTGCTATTGAAAGGTAAAACTATATTTATAGGATTAATATATTTTCTTGGCTTATGTTTAAATATCTTTTTAAATTTTTTGTTAGTTAAAGTTCTAAATATGTATGGTATTATAATAGGGACTATTATTTCTATTTTATTTATTGTTTTCATTCAACAAAAAGATAATATTTTAATAAATTTTAAAACTATAATTTTTCCATTTTTAGTGTTATTTTTAATATATTTAATTAAATTTTATTTAATTAATAATATTATTTTGCTTAATGTTATGTTTTTTATCATTTTTATTTTATTTGCATTTTTTTTTAAAGTAATAAGAATTAAAGATATTAAGATAATTCAGAACAAACTGATAAGCAAAGGTTAAGAATTGAAGAAAAAAGTTTTAATAAGTATAGACCACAAATGGAGAGATTTACCTGGCTATGTATATTTGGGAAAATTATTAGAAGAAAAAGGCTTTAAAGTAGAATATTGTAGAAATGGATTAGAGAAATTTTATATTCATGGTTTTAAACCGCATATTGTGATTATTAACCATTTATACGATAAAAAAAGACAAGAGTATTTTAAAAAAGTTGCAAGTTGGGGAATTAAGGTTGTAATATTGCCAACAGAAGGTATTCCTACATTAGAAAAATATAGAGAATTCGCGGCTGGAGTTGATAATGATTTAAGTAGTGTTTCTCTTCATTTTGTATGGAATGAACCTATGGGAAAAATAACCGCTAAAAATTGTACAATTTCAAATGAAAAAATAAAAGTTGTTGGAGTTCCTCGATTTGATTTTTATAAAGAACCTTTAAAAAAACTATTAATTTCAAAAGAAGAGTTTATAAAAAAATATAATTTAAAAAAAAATTTGCCAATAATTACATTTGCTACAAATTATACTCAAGCACAGTTTGCAATACAAAATCAAACGTTTTTTAAAAAGGATTCTAAAACATTGGGTTATGATAAATTAATAGATGAGAATATACCGCAAAAAGATTTTAAATCAAGAGACATTGCTATAAAAGCTTTTATAAAGTTAGTAAAAGAATTAGAAAATGTGAATTTTGTATTAAAGCTTCATCCTTCAGAAGAACATACTTATTATTTTAAATTATTAGATAATGAATTAAAAAATTATAAAGATAGAGTTGCAATCATAGTCCAAGAATATATTTGGGATGTATTGGCAGTTACTGATATAGAGGTTAAAAGATCTTGTACCACCGGTATAGAAAGTTGGATATTGGGTCATCCTACAATTGAAATGAAATTAAATCCTAATGAATGGTATTTTTCACTAGAGCATACTGTAGGTAGTGATATTGTGACTACCTATGATGAATTAAAAAACACGATTTTGCAATATTTAAATGGGAAAAAAATTAGCAAAGAAAAATTACAAAAAAGAAAAGAATTTTTAGATACTTGGTGTTATAAAGTTGATGGTAAATCTACTATAAGAGTAGTTGATAACTTGATTAAATTAGATGTTGCTGAATTAAGTATACCATTAAACTTGAAATGTCTTATTATATATTATATTTTAAAAATTAGTAATTATAAAATTCATGACATTAAAGTTTATGGGTGGAAAATTTTATTTAGAAATTCTAATATAGATAAATTAGGTAGAATAGATAAATATTTTACTAAAAAAGATTTTATATTTTGGCAAAAGAAACTTGAAAATATAAGGAGATAAGTTTGTATAATAGTATTATAGATATAATATCGGTATTTTTTTTTACTATTTTAATAGTTTATTTATATAAAAAAAATTTTGCTATTTTTACAGTATTGCTATTGATTTTATTTAGTTTTATTTGGAGATTAATTTCTTCTCTATATTTAGATTTAAATAAAGTGTATGCTGTTGAGTTATTTAAATATATTGGTGGAAAATATTTTAGTTCATTTTTTTTATGTTTGTATTATATATTAGTTATATTAGCTTTTTTGTTAGTTTTTAGAAGAAAAAATATTTATTATATGAATAAAAAATATAAAATAAAAAAAATAGTTAATATTAATATTTTACATATAGGAACATTTCTTATTGCATTATTTTTATTTTTCTTATATGTGAACCTATTGAAATCTGGAAATATTCCATTGTTTACAGGAATAGAAAGATATATTTATAAAGTTCAGTATAGTAATTTTTTTCTTAAAAACTTTCTGATATATCAAACATTCATTTTTATGGCTATGGGAATTTTATTTGTATATTATAAATTAGAAAATAATAGAATTTTTATAAAAATGATCCTTATAATTTTTATAATGTACTTATTGTACCTAATTTTAATAGGTAATAAATTTTCTGCACTTTTTTTAAATATTTGTTTTTTTTTAATACCTATTTCATTACTTATATTTTTAGGATATTATAAAAATATAAATTTATTTTCAAAAAAAATTATCTATATCCTTATTATGGTATTACTATTTTACAAATTTATCATGTATATTTTAATAGATTTAAGAGGTTATGAAGTGGATTATGCTTTTGAGTATTTGAAACATAGAATATTAGTTCAACAAGCACAATTATGGTGGTCTGGTTATGAAAGATGTTTTATTTATAATAATTTTAATTCATTAAGTGCAATTGATAAAGTTTTTATCGAACCAATAAAAATTGGCAATACATCACTGTTTTATTTAATGGAAAAAGAATTAGGAGACTATGTTTATATTGCTTTAGCTAAAGGAAGTCAATATACAGGTGCGTTTCCTATAATTTATGCTGAAATTTTCGGACCTATTATTTCATATTTTATTATTTTCTTAATGAGTCTTATTCTTGCTAGTTTGATAAAATTATTTTTTAAATTAATTTTATTACAAAAATATTTTAGTATGCTATCTATAATGTTTTTATTTCAACCAATTTATTTAAGTATGGTAAGTGGAAAGCTGATTTTTTTAACATTGCCATTTTATTATGTAAAAATAATATTATTTTTACTAATATTTATTTTTGAAAATTATAATTATAGGAGAAGTTGATTTGAAAAGGTTAATGATATTTGCACCAATAGCTAAAAGAGAATCAATATTTTATTTAAATATTGCTAAACAAATAGTCCGACAAACTCGAGATATAAATATCAAATTTATTTCATTTTTTCAACCTTATAATAATGTTATTAAAGATAGTGGTTTTGAAGTTTTTGATATTTATAAATATTTATCAAATAAAAATTTTAATGTAAAAGAATATGAAAATAAATTCGATATAGATAATATGAATAAAAAGTTAATTCATGAAAAATTAACATTTGCTATTTATGATACACAAAAGCTTCAAAATAAATTTTGTAATTATCTTGATATACTTGATAAGTATTTGATTAAATTAAAAAATCAATACAAAAATATATGTGTTTATCAGGAGCTTGGCGGGTTTATAGCTCCATTATCATTATATTATGCAAGTAGAAAAAATGATATTGAGCATATTTTTTTTGAACCTGCATTTTTTAAAGGAAGACTGCATTTTGTTAAAAATTCATTAGATCCAATAAATATTGCTATAGATAAAAACAATACTAAAACTTTGCCTGAAGTTGAACAATATTTAAAAAAAAGTTTGTCTAATAAAGAAGTAGTAATACCTGATAAAGATAAACATCATTTTAAAGATATGGGATTTTTTAAAATTATAAATAATGAAAATTTAAAAAAAATTTATTATAAAATTTATTATAAATATATTAAAAAACAAAAGCAAGAATATGAACATATATATAATCACATAAAAAGATATATAAAAATGTATATTAATAGAAAAAGAACAAATAAATTATATACAAAATATCTTAATTCTAAAGAAGAATATATTTATTTCCCTTTTCATGTTCAGCTTGATTATTCTTTAACAATCAGAAGTTTAGAATATTTAAATCAATTAGCATTGGTAGAATATATTGCTCAAATATTACCTAATAATATTAAATTATATATTAAAGAACATCCAGCTTCTATCGGAGGGTTTGATTATTATGATATAAAAAAGCTACTAAAAAAATATGATAATATCAAATTAATTTACCCAACTATTAATTCTTATGATATTATTAATAATGCATTAGGAATTATAACTATCAATTCTAAAACCGGTGCAGAAGCATTAGTGGCAGGAAAAGAAGTGATAGTATTAGGTAATGCGTTTTATAAAAATTTTCCAAATGTTCATAAGGTTGAAAGTATTAGAGAACTTCAAAAGTGTATTTTTGATATAATTAACCATAAATTGAAAAATAATAATAATTTTAATTATCTATTTAATGACATATGGAAGAAATCTTATCCAATTGAACTATATAAAAATAATAATGATAATATAAATAGATTCGTAAATATTATATTGAAAGGTTAAATTATGAAAGTTTTATTTTTAAATCCACCATTTTTCGAAATGTTTTCAAGAGAATCTAGGAGTCCGGCTGTTACAAAAAGTGGTACGTTATATATGCCGAAGTGGTTGTGTTATGCAGCTGGTGTAGCTATAAAAGAAGGATTTGATGTAGAAGTCATAGATGCACCGGCTCCAAGTTGTCCAGTTAAAAATATTTATTCTTATATAAAAGAAAAAGAATTTGATGCAGTAGTTTGCGATACTTCTACTCCTAGTATTGTGAATGACTTAAAGGTAATAGAAAAAATTCAAAAGGAAAATCCTGATATTTATATAATATTAGTTGGTAGGCATGTATCTGCTATGCCACAAGAAACTTTTAAAATGTCAGAAAGTTTAAAATTTATTGCAGTAAGAGAGTATGAATATATTGTTAGAGATTGGTTATATGCAATAAAAGATAATAAAGACTTTTCTGCAGTTAAAGGATTGGTTTGGAGAAATAACTCTGGAGAAATAATAACAAATGAACCTATGCCAGTAATTGAAAACCTTGATGAATTACCTTTTGTAACAAGTGTATATAAAAAATTTTTAACTATAGAAGATTATTATTATGGACATTCGTTATATCCTTTGGTTGTGTTTGATACAAGTAGAGGATGTCCATATCATTGTACATTTTGTGCTTATCCACAGACTTTTAGTGGTCATAAGGTTAGATACAGAAGTGTTGAAAATGTAGCAGATGAATTTGAATATGTAGCAAAAAATTTTCCTCAGGTTAAAACTATTATGTTAGAAGATGATACTTTTATAGTTGATGTGAAAAGAACGGAAAGATTGGCTGATGAACTTATAAAAAGAAATAATAAAATACCTTTTGATTGTAATTGTAGATATGATGTAAAAGCAGATGAAAAATTTTTTAAAAAGCTTCATAAAGCTGGATGTAGATTGTTTTGTGTTGGTTTTGAAAGTGGAGATAATGAAGTTTTGAAAAAGATGAAAAAGGGAGAAACGGTTGATAAAGCAAAAACATTTGTCAAAAAGGTTCAAAAAGCAGGTATTATGATTCATGGTTGTTTTATGTTAGGTAATTTAAATGAAACAAGAGAAACATTAAATAAAACATTGAATATGGCATTAGATATTTTACCTGATACGGCACAATTTTATCCTATAATGGTATATCCTGGAACTGAAGCATACAATGAAGCAAAAGAAAAAGGTTGGTTGGTTACTGAGGATTTTTCAAAATGGCTTACAGAAGAAGGACTTCACAATAGTGTAGTAAATTTACCTAATTTAACTAATAAAGAATTAGTGGAATTTGCTGATTATGCAAGAAGAAAATTTTATACAAATCCAAAATATTTAGTAAAAAAAGTAATTCAATCATTTAAAAATTTTGATGAATTTAAAAGAAATTTAAAAGGATTTAAAACATTAATAAAATATTTATGGAGAGGAACATTTGGAAAAAAAAAGTAATATGAGTTTGGTATCTATTATAATGCCAAATTACAATGGGCAAGACTATATAGCTGATACAATTGAATCAATTATAAATCAAACATATAGAAATTTTGAATTAATTATAATAGATGATTGTTCAACTGATGATTCGATTAATATTATAAAAAGATTTCAAAAAAAAGATAGTAGAATAAAACTATTCCAATTAAATCAAAATAGTGGTAGACCTGCAATTCCAAGAAATTATGGGATTAAATATGCAAATGGAGACTATATCGCATTTATCGATTCTGATGATATATGGCATAAACAAAAATTAGAAATTCAATTAAGTATTATGAAAAAAAATGGTGTTTCATTTAGTTGCACATCTTTAAAAAATTTCAAAAATATTAAAGATATTGAAAAAATATATTTAAAAAAATTTAATGAAAAAATTTCTATAGAATATTTATCATTTAATAAACTATTGAAAAAAAACACTATTCCTAATTCATCAGTTATTATAAAAAAAAATATATTAAAAAATGTAAAATTTATTGAAGACATGAGATATAAAGCTATCGAAGATTATCATTTATGGTTAAAAATTAGTGAAAAAGGAATAAAAATTTTAAAAATTAATAATACTTTATTGTTTTATAGATTATCGCAAAATTCAATATCTAAATCAAAATTATCAATGTTAAAAAAAATATATATGTTATATTCTGAATATGAAAAATGTAATGGTGAAAAATTAGGAATTTATAAGTATTATTTTTTTTTAAATTATATATATTTTTCAATTATTAGAGTTATAAAAGGTAAATTATAAACTTTTAAAGTCCTTTTCTGCTTATCATCACCCAGATAGTTTTATAAACAGTCTTAATTTCAAGCCAAAGCGACCAGTTTTTTATATAGTAGAGGTCATACATTAGTTTTTGATATGCGTCTTCTTCATTCGCTCCATATGGGTAGCATACCTGAGCCCAGCCTGTAATACCGGGTTTTACGATATGTCTGAGGTTGTAATAAGGAATGTTTTTTTCAAAAATTTCAATCCAATATTTTCTCTCAGGTCTTGGACCAATCATATGCATATCGCCTTTTATTACATTCCAAAGCTGTGGAAGTTCATCAATTCTTGTTTTGCGCATTATGGCACCCCATTTAAAAACTCTTGGATCGTCTTCACTTGCAAACTGGGGTTTACCTTTTTCGGCATCCGGGACCATGCTTCTGAATTTGTAGCATACAAATTCTTTCCCGTTTAATCCAACTCTTTTTTGTTTAAATATCACAGGTCCCTGAGGCGATTCTTTTTTGATTCTGTATGCGGCATAAAGCATAATCGGTGAAGAAATTATTCCAAGAGGAATTGCTATGGAAAAATCAATAACTCTTTTTATAAAATACCGGGTTTTGCTGTAAGGTTTTATATCATCTAAAAAATCGATGTTGCTTCCGTCTTTTGGAATATATATTTTGTTGAGGTACTTTTCCAGAAAATGTTCGATAGTTAAAAATTTAATTCCTTTTAATTCAAGAGATGTTAAATAAGAAATAAGTTGTTGGGATATTTGGAAATTGGTGTTTAATATAACCAGTTTGTATTTTTCTTTTTTTAGAAGCGAATCAATTTGATTTATGAGTTTTTGTTCCTGGGTGGGTTTTAAATATGTTAAATTATAATTTTTAAGTTTTTTTGTTTCAAAGGGGGTCAGTTTGTATTTATCTCCTAATATTATCATCAGTTTTTAGTCCTTTTACAAATTCGAAAAAAAACACTAAAAATATTGATAAAATAAATCCCGTGATAAAGGCCACTGTTATAATAAGTTTCTTTTTTGGTTTTATAGGATGATTTTTTGTTTGGATTTGGCCTATTACATTTGTTCTTGTGATATTTAGGGGCGAAATTTTTGCTTTTAAATTGTTTATTTGTAATTTTGTTCTGACTATATCGTTTTGAAAATCGTTTATTTTATTTAATGTAATCTGGTAAATGTTCGGATCTTTTATATATTTTAAATTTTTATTTAAAGTTTCTA
>Ga0256842_1002193_pt1 | contig 14397 bp, 12 predicted proteins | sample 4559240metaG_FD_185973 | JGI IMG/M metagenome (GOLD analysis project Ga0256842, IMG submission 185973) | Hydrothermal vent microbial communities from Guaymas Basin, Mexico - 4559-240 | ecosystem: Environmental > Aquatic > Marine > Hydrothermal vents | place: Mexico: Guaymas Basin | collected...
TCAAAAGCTGTACAATTGGCCAAAAATGCCAATTCCAAACTGCCTATTGGACCATTTCTCTGTTTTCCAATAATTATTTCAGCAATACCCTTTTTGGGGTTATCTTCCTTTTTATTGTACACTTCATCTCTATATAAAAATATTATCACATCTGCATCCTGTTCTATTGCTCCAGATTCCCTTAAATCAGAGAGCATTGGCCTTTTGTCCTTTCTCTCTTCCACCTTTCTATTTAGCTGTGCTAAGGCTATTACAGGCACATCTACTTCCTTTGCCAAGGCCTTTAAATTTCTGGATATATAGGAAATTTCTTGTTCCCTTGAATCTCTTTTTTGGGGAACGTGCATGAGCTGCAAATAATCAATTATAACAAGCCCCAGCCCCTTTTCACTTTTAAGTCTTCTGCACCTTGCCCTGAGTTCCAGAGGTTCAAGTGCAGGTGTGTCGTCTATATATATGGGGGCCTTGGATAATTCATCTGCTGCCACATATAGTCTGGCCCAATCTTCGTCCTTTAAATATCCTGTCCTCAGTTTTTTTAGATCCACCTTGGCCCTGGCACAGAGCATCCTCATCATGAGTTGCTCCATGGACATCTCAAGTGAAAAGATTGCTGTTGGTATATTTTCTTCACAAGCAGCCCTCATCCCAATGTTCAGTCCAAAGGCAGTTTTTCCCATACTGGGCCTACCTGCAATAATAATCAAATCTGTTTTCTGGAGGCCAGCAGTTAATTGGTCTAATTTTTTGTAGCCTGTAGGAACCCCGGTTACGAGTTCTTTTTTTTCATATCTTGTAGCGAGCTTTTCAAAAATTTCATCAACAAGCTGTTTACTGGATTTGAATCGGGGTAAAACCCTGCTTTCAGATATCTGAAATATAGATTGCTCTGCCTGATCTAAAAGGGTATCAGTGTCCTCATCGAATTCATATGCAAGGTTAATAATTTTTGCACCACCACTTATAAGCTCCCTTTTTATTGCCTTTTCTCTTACTATTTCAGCATAATGTATAGCACTTGCTGAGGGAACTATTTGCTCACTTAAACTGGCGAGATATACAACGCCCCCTACCTGTTCCAACTTCCCAGCCTTTTCTAACGCATCTTTAACAGTAATAAGATCTATTGGGACATTCTTTGAGTACAGGTCCAAAAAGGTTTGAAAAATAATTTTATGGGCGGGATTGTAAAAATCCTCTGGTTTTAAGATTTCCAATATTGAATGAAAAACTGAATTATCTATTAAAATCCCCCCCAAAACTGCCTGTTCAGCCTCTAGGTTATGGGGGGGAACCCTTTTTATAAGTTCTGGCAAGATTTTTTCAGGAGAGGAGACAAAGGGCCTTCTCTCATAATTATTCACCTTGGCTTGCCTGTTCATCACCTTCTTCCTGGTACCTCACCACAGAGACATTTAAAGTGGCCACTACACCAGGATAGAGTTTCACAGGAATCTGATATTCACCAAGTGATCTAATTGGTTTATCCAACTCCACTTTCTTTCTATCGATTTCAAAACCTCTCTTTGCAAGCTCATCAACAATATTTGAAGAAGTAACAGACCCATAGAGTTTATCACCTTCACCAACTCTTACCTGGATCTCAATTTTTTCCTTCTCTAATTTCTCGGCCAATTCCTTTGCCTTAAATCTCTCAGCATTAAGCTTTTCCTCTAATTTTTTCTTTTCATGCTCAAATATCTTTAAATTTGACGGAGTAGCCAGCATGGCCAATTTTTTGGGCAAAAGATAATTTCTCGCATATCCGGGCTTAACATCCACCACCTCGCCAAGCTTACCTAATTTTTCAATATCTGTCCTAAGTATAACCCTCATCTCTCAACTCCTTTAATTTTCTTATTCACTTCCACACTGTGTATTGTGGTGTAGTACATAAGGGCCATTTGTCTCGCCTTTTTTATCTCTCTGGTCAATTTTCTCTGGTGCTTTGCACAGGTGCCAGTAATTCTTCTGCCAATTATCTTGCCCCTTTCAGTAACAAAATCCTTTAATATATCAGGCCTTTTATAATCCAAAGGCAAATTTTTGTCTGCGCAGAAGCGACAGAATTTTTTACGGGGTGTGAATTTAAATGCCATAACTATTCCTCCTCTATCTCAAATTTATCTTGTAATTTAACTGTAAGAAATTTAAACACATCTTCGTTTAATCTCAATTTTCTCTCTATTTCCTGAATTGCATTTCCTGGCACCCCGTACTCAATTCGCACATAGTGCCCTCTTGTATGCTTTGCTACAGGATATGCCAATTCCCTCACGCCCCAATCATCAGTTACAAGCCACTTTCCTTTATACTCCTGTTCCACAACATTGGTAAGATCTTCAAGCACCTCCTGACGTTCACTATTTCCCATGTCAGGATTAAATAAAATCAAGGTCTCATACTTCCTGAGTTTCATAATACCTCCTTTTGGTCTCTTGGCCCTCTGACATGAAATTCAGAGAACAAGGGATAATTTTTTTGAAGGCATTTAGGGTATAAACATAAAAAAAACATGTCAAGACTAAACCCCATAATAAAATTTGCTTAAATTCTCTTCATCTCCTCAATAAGGTTATTAAGCTGCTGGGCAAGCCCATTTAAATCCGTAATTGCTTGAACAGACTGATTCATAGTCTCTCTTATTTCTTGAGAAATTACATTGACCTCTTCAGTAGATCTGGATATTTGCTCAGTGGTGGCAGATTGTTCTTCTGCTGCTGTGGCTATGTTTTAACTTGATCATGTGCAAGGGATTTTATTCTGATTTTTTCTAATTGTGCTTGACATTTTGTTTTAAATTTTGCTAAACGGAACGTGAATGAATATTCATTCAGTATTTTTTTTAAAAAAATTAATAAATTAGAAAAAATTATTCATGCAAAATAGAGAAACAAAAAGAAATGAAAAATACGAAAAGATTTTAGAAGCAGCAATAAAAATCTTTTCAAAGCATGGTTACTATAAGGCCACTATATCTCAAATAGCGAGAGAAGCAGGTGTGGCAGATGGCACCATCTACCTGTATTTTAAAAATAAGGACGATATTTTAAAGAGTTTTTTTACCTACAGGACAAGGGAAGTCTTTGCAAAATTCAAGGATGAGGTAAAAAAAGGCAAAAATGCCCTTGATAAACTCAGAAGATTAATCCACGCCCATTTAACTGCCTTTGAAAAGAGCCGGGAGATGGCAATTGTATATCAGGTTGAATGTAAAAAACGTAGTCATTTATCAAAGGACAAGATTAAAGAAATGTCCAATATGTATATGGAATTAGTAAAAGAAATTATACAACTTGGGCAAAAGGAAGGGACTATTAGAAAAGACCTTTCCATTCCCCTAGTGAGACAACTTATGGTAGGTGCTATTGATGAAGTGATAACCACCTGGGTTTACACTTCAAAAAAATATAGTTTGTCTTCTATGACCGATCCCTTAATGGATTTAATTGTTAAGGGTATTGGCAACGACAAAGAAAAATAATTAAAAAAAGGAGTTGGTTATGGCACAACAACTAGCAGATCGCAGGGATGTAGATTTTGTACTTTTTGAACAATTAAAGGTTCAAGAACTGAGTGAAAAGTATGAAAAGTACTCAGATTTCAACAAAAAGACCATTGAGCTGATTTTAAAAGAAGCTAGAAACCTAGCAATCAAAGAAATGCTCCCTACAAACAAAATTGGTGATGAGGTAGGAGTCAAGTTTGAAGACGGTAAAGTCATTGTTCCAGAAGAGTTCCACAGGATATATGATCTATTAAAAGAGGGTGAGTGGATAGGGATGTCTGAGAATCCTGAATGGGGTGGACAGGGTATGCCCCGCTCAGTGGCAATGGCTGCTGGGGACTATTTTATAGGTGCAAATTGCGCCCTTCAACTTTACATTGGATTAACAGTAGGTGCAGGACACTTAATAGAGGCCTTTGGAACAGAAGAGCAGAAAAAATTATTTTTAAAGAAACTCTACACAGGCGAATGGGGCGGCACAATGCTTCTTACAGAGCCCCAGGCAGGCTCAGATGTAGGTGCCCTTACAACCACTGCTGTAAAAAATGAAGATGGCACATATTCTATTACTGGAAATAAAATTTTTATTACTGGTGGAGAACAAGATTTAACAGAAAATATAATCCATCCAGTTTTAGCCAGGATTGAAGGAGCTCCTCCAGGAACCGATGGTATTTCCCTTTTTATTGTACCAAAATATTGGGTAAATGAAGACGGATCTTTGGGTGAGTTCAATGATGTGGTATGTACTGGTATTGAAGAAAAAATGGGAATTCATGGCAGTTCCACATGCTCACTCTCCTTGGGAAGCAAAGGCAAATGCCGTGGTCTCCTCTTAGGTCAGGAAAATAAGGGCATGAGGGAAATGTTCCTCATGATGAATCAGGCAAGGCTGCTTGTTGGCTCCCAAGGCGCAGCACTGGCATCTGCCTCTTACATTGAAGCAGTTAATTATGCTAGAGAAAGGGTACAGGGACGCCACCTTAAAGACTTGCGGGATAAGAGTGCATCTCCAGTACCAATTATTCAACATCCTGATGTTAGAAGGATGCTTATGCAGATGAAGGTATTTGTTGAGGGTCTGCGTTCCTTACTCTGGTACGTAGGACTTTTGGAAGACCTAAAGAGAGTAACAGACAAAGAAGAAGAAAAAGAGAAATATCAGAATATAATTGATGTATTGATTCCAATTTGTAAAGGATATGGGACAGATAGGTCTTATGAAGCAACCAACCTGGGTGTACAGGTATTTGGTGGATATGGATATACTAAAGAGTATCCCATGGAACAGTTTGTAAGAGATTGCAGGATTACCATGATTTACGAGGGTACCAATGGTATCCAGGCAATGGATCTTTTGGGCAGGAAGTTAGGCCTAAAGAAGGGTAAGGCTATGATGGATGTAATGGGCGAAATCCAGAAGACCCTAGCCGAGGCAAAATCTATTGACGCTCTTAAAGGTTATGCTGAAGAATTAGAAAAGGCATTAAAAAAGCTTGGCGAAGTTGCAATGACCATTGGTGGTAAGGCCATGAGCGCTGAAATTTTGACTGCATTTGCCCATGCTTATCCATTTATGGAAGTTGTTGGAGATATAATTATGGCATGGATGCTCCTCTGGAGGGCAGCTGTTGCAGCCAAGGCCCTGGAAAAGGCCAAGAAAAAAGATATTGCTTTTTATAACGGACAGCTCAAAAATATTGAATTCTTCACCCATTATATCCTTCCTGTAACAATGGGCAAGATGAACATGATAATGAATATGAAGGATACTGTAGTATCAATTGATGAAAATTCCTTTGGTGGTAAATAATACATTTACAAATCCTTAAATAAAGGGGGCGAATTTTGCCCCCAAAAAATTTAATGAGGTGAGTTTATGGAAATGGCATTAACACCTGTAGCAAAGGTAACTATATTGGGAATACCCCTCTCACTATTTGCGGTGCTTATTCCCTTAATAGGTATTTCAGCCTTTTGCTATATAATGGCCAGGAGATTGATTCCACTGGCAAAGGCACAACCTGATCCCAGATTTGACAGGCCTAAACAAAGGTTAAAGTATGTGTTAAAATTTTGGTTAGGCCAATATAAACAGCCAAGATACCTAGTTGCCGGCGTAATACATATAGTGATTTTCGCTGGCTTTCTTATTCTATCAATTCGCTCCACTTCACTTGTTATCGAAGGATTTAAGCCACACTTTGTTTTTCCAGGTCTTGGTGGATTTTTAGGCGATGTCTACAATTTTCTGAAGGACTATGCTGCAACCTTTGTATTAATAGCTTGTATTGTGGCAGGTATAAGAAGAGGAATCTTTACCCCAGAAAGATACAAAGTGCCTCCAAAATATGGCAAAGACCACACCTTTGAAGCTATTTTTGTTTTAGGGCTAATTGGTACACTCATGATATTTGAAAGCCTCTACAGCGCCTCTATTGTAGCTGCGCAAAAACAGCAAGGACTCCATGCTGAATTTCTACCTCCTTTGACACTTTCATGGATTTTTGCCAAAATGCTAGGTGGCACATCAAAGGGTTTTCTGCAATTTATCAACACCACCTCCTATTTCATTCATGATTCAGTCTTCTTTTTCTTCCTCTGTTTTTTGCCTTTTGGAAAACATTTTCACGTTATTACTTCTATCTTTAACGTATTTTTCGCTAAACTGGATCGTGGCACAGTAAAGCCTGTAAAATATGGGGTAACTGAAGAGGAGCTGGATAACCTGCCTTATTTTGGAGTCAAATACCTAGAAGACTTTACATGGAAAAATATATTGGACTTTTATACATGCGTTGACTGTGGTAGGTGTGCAGATGTATGTCCTGCAAATGCAGCAGGAAGGCCATTAATACCCAGATTTTTAACCATTAAAGCAAGAGAATACATCTTTGATAGATTTCCTGTACTTGGAGAAATAAAACCAAAGGAACCACTAATTGGAACTATTTATGAAGAAGATGAAATCTGGTCCTGCACCACATGCGGCTCTTGTGAAGAAGAATGCCCAGTATTAAATGAATATATCAATAAAATCGTTGATCTAAGACGTGGCATGGTGGACGAGGGAATGGTGCCCCAGACCCTGCAAAAACCACTTAATGCCCTGGCCAAAAGGGGAAATCCCTATGGCAAGATGGAAAAGAAGAGGGCTGAGTGGACCAAGTCCCTTGAGGACATAGATGTGAAAATAATAGGCAAAAAGGCCCAGGCAGAGACATTGTATTTTGTTGATAGTGCCACATCCTATGACGAACGTGCAAATGAAATAGCAAGGGCAGTGGTAAAAATTCTCAATGCATGTGGAGAAGACTTTGGTATTCTTGGCAAAGCAGAAAAGGACTCTGGACATGAGGTGAGGAGATTTGGAGAAGAGATGCTCTTTCTCACCTTAAGGGATCAAAACATAGATGCAATTTTGAACTCTGGTTGTAAGAGGATAGTAACTGCTGATCCACATGCATACAATGCCTTAAAAAAGGATTATGATGGAATTCCGCCAGTAGAACACATATCAGAATATATCTTGAGAAAAATAAACGAGGGGAAACTAAGGTTTAAACCAATAGAAGATCCAAACCTTGTATTCACTTATCACGATCCATGCTATTTAGGCAGACACAATCTCATTTATGACGCACCAAGAAAGGTCTTAGATGCAATACCAGGGCTAAAAAGAGTTGAAATGGAAAGGCACAAGGACAGATCCTTCTGCTGCGGTGGTGGTGGACTGATGCTCTTTTATGAACCACCAGAAGAAGAGCAGCGTATGGGACAAATTAGGGTGAAGATGGCAAATGAAGCCGGGGCTAATGCAATAGTTGTGTGTTGTCCATTCTGTTTAACTCATTTGGAAGATGGTGTAAAAACTACTGGATTTGAGGGTAAAATTCAGGTAATGGACTTAACAGAATTAATAGTTAAACAATTAATTATAGAATAATTTGTGGGAGGTGAGTATGGAAATTTTAGTTTGTGTAAAAAGGGTGCCTGATCCTGCGGAAAATGAAATTGAGATCAACAGCGACGGAACTGATATTGAGAGAGATGATTTAGTTTACTCAGTAAACGAGTGGGACAACTATGCTGTTGAAGAAGCAATTCAAATCAAAGACAAAGTTGGTGGATCAGTTACAGTTGTAACTGTTGGTGATGAGGAAGCAGATGAGGTGCTTAGACGTGAAATGGCAATGGGTGCAGACAAGGGTATTCACATAAATGACGAAACACTGGAAGAAACCGATGGCCTAGGTGTAGCCAAGGCACTCAAGGCAGTTGTTGAAAAGGGGAATTATGACCTTATCTTAACTGGTGCACAGGCAGATGACGGTGCGGCTCAGGTAGGTGGGATGCTGGCTGCGCTTTTAGATCTCCCCTATGCATCCCTAGTAAATTACATTGAAATAATAGATGATAATACTCTAAAGATTGGAAGGGAAATTGAAGGTGGGAATCAAGAAATTAGTGAGATTAAACTTCCATGTGTTCTTTCAATTCAGACTGGTATAAATGAACCTAGATATGTTGGTATTAGAGGAATCAGAAAGGTTGCAGGAGTTGAGATTCCAGAAATGGAACTTTCAGACCTTGGGCTTTCAGAAGATGAGGTCGCACCAAGGGTCAAGAGGCTAGACTACTTTATTCCTGAGATGGGAGAAGGTGCTGAGATCTTGGAAGGTGATATGGAAGAAGTAGCTGAAAAGTTGGTTGAACTCTTGAAAGCCAAAGGAGGAATCAAATAATGAGTAAGGAAATTTTTGCATATATTGAACACCATGATGGCGTATTAGACGACTCTGCACTTGAGCTCATTAATGCAGCCAAAAAAATAGATGAGTCAGCCAATGTTGTTGCATTGGTGTTTGGAACTGGCGATAATCTAAACAAGGCATGTGAAGAGGCTGCAAAGACCTACAATACAGTGTGGAAAATAGACAAAGCTGACCTTGCCTATCCCAATGCAGAACTTATCAGGCCAATGCTAGTAAATATCCTACCCAAAGGATCTGTATGTTTGGTTCCACATGATACCTTTGGAATTGATTTGGCCCCTGGACTTTCAGTAAAAATGGATGTTCCATATATTCCTGATGTAGTTGGAATTGATAAGGTGGAAGGTGATAAGATCGTTGCAATTCGCCAGGAATTTAGTGGACAGGTTCATACCCATGTTGAGACTGATATGGCAAATGGTATTGTTATCACCATAAGACCTGGTACCTTTGAACCAGATGAGTCAAAAGGTGCCAGTGGCGAGATAGTTGATAAGAGCGCTGATGCTGGCGATGTAGAAGCAAAGAGAAAATTTATTGAAGTAAAAGAGGCTGAAGCTGGTGACGTTGACATCACCCAGGCAGACATATTGGTATCTGTTGGTCGTGGTATTGGAGAGGAAGAAAATATTGAGCTAGCAGAAGAGTTGGCTGAGGCCCTTGGTGGTGTGGTTTCCTGTTCAAGACCAGTTGTTGACGCAAAATGGCTTGATCATTCTAGACAGGTTGGAACATCTGGTAAAACTGTAAAACCAAAGGTATATATTGCAGTTGGTATCAGCGGTGCCTTCCAGCACGTTGCTGGAATCAAGGGAAATCCATTTATTGTAGCTATCAACACAAATCCAAAGGCTCCTATATTCCAGGTTGCTGATGTTGGTGTAGTTGAAGACTGTATTGAGTTCTTGCCAGTGCTTACTGAAAAAGTAAAAGAAATGAAATAATTAACACATGGGTGGGCCTATAGCCCACCCACTTACCTAAGTTGGTCAAAAATTTTGACAAACTTGGGTTAAAAAATGAAATTTAAACTTCAATTAAAAAACCATTGCATAGAAACTGCGCTAAGACGTTTATATAACAAGTCCATCTCTGAGTATTTTAAAAATCCCTCAAAAACAAATGAGGCAAAAATAGCTCTCCTAGAAATAGCCCTAGGTAACATAAATTTCCCAGAGCTTAGAACAAAATATCCAGAATTAAATGGAAGTTTGCAAAGGGAAATCGAGATTGATATCAAACATGAGAAAATCTCAATAAAAATCCCTAGTTATGCCCACCCAATAGAGATTAATATTGTTCATAAAAATCCATAAATCGATTTCTTGGAATTTTGTGAGAGTTGGTTTAATAATTTTCAAAATAATACATCCAACATCTTGGGAGCCATGCCCCCTAAAAATTTTTATAAAATTTTTTTTATGAACGAGCATTATAATTTTTGACAATATATTTACTTTTATCCTGCAAATTATTATACTCCTTTCAAAACTAATCTATCCTTAATATCTAAATTTTCTATAGGAGAGTTTTGATGTTAACAGATAAATGTCCAGTTAATAGCCTGTATAGAGAACTTTTGTCTAAACAAAATAGAGTGTCAAGTCCCGAAGAAATTTTATATTTAGATGAAATAAAACAGGTCTTGCTGAATATCACTCGGGGGATAGGGAATAAAGATACTATTGAAAAGTTGTTAAATAAGATATCGAATTTTACAAAATATGCAAAAGAGGCAAAAGAATTCTTATTAAGGGCATCAAGTGTAATAGAAAACAACATAGAGATCTTTGAAGATCATTTGTTGTACAAAGTGTGTCTGTTTGAGGAATGTCCTTTACTCGCTATTCCCCCATGTCAAAAGGCATGCCCTGCAAATATAGATATTCCCACCTTTATAACACTAATAGGCAAAGGTAAATATGAAGAGGCGATTAAAGTAATTAGAAAGGACAATCCTTTCCCCTGGGTTTGTGGTTTAATTTGCACCCATCCCTGTGAATTGAATTGTGTACGTGGGCGGATAGATTCGCCTTTGTCTATAATGTCTTTAAAAGCCTTTGTAGCAAATGAAGTTTTTAAAAAGGGCCTTTTCTTTAAGAACCCTGAAAATATAACTTTAAATGGCAAAAAGGTTGCGATAATTGGAAGTGGCCCTGCTGGGCTCTCTTGTGCATATTATCTGGCTCTTATGGGATATGAGGTATGTGTTATAGATAGTTTTTCCAGTCCAGGAGGAATGCTTAGGGTTGGAATTCCTGAATTCAGGTTGCCCAGAGAAATTCTGGATGCTGAGATTGAATTTATAAAATCTTTGGGCGTTAAATTCAGATTAAACACCACTTTTGGAAAAGATGTTGATATTGAGTCTTTGAAGGAAGAAGGTTTTGAAGCCTTTTTTATAGGAATTGGTGCTCACGATTCTATATCTCTGGGAATTGAAGGAGTGGAACAATATTCTCCAGTAATATCAGCACTGGATTTTTTACGGGATATAAATCAGGGTAAAAAGGTTTTTCCAGGGAATAGGGTAGTTATAATAGGGGGAGGAAATGTTGCCATTGATGCTGCCAGGACATGTGTGCGGCTGGGTTGTAGAGAAGTTATAGTAGCTTACAGACGATCAAGAGAAGAGATGCCAGCCCATGAATATGAAATAAAAGAGGCTATAGAAGAAGGGATAATTTTTAAATTTCTTACTATTCCCAGGAAGATTTCAGGAACAAATGGAAAGGTTGAGGCAATAGAATGTTTAAAGGCAGAGCTTGGTGATATGGACAAGTCCGGAAGGAGAAAACCCATACCTATACAAGGAAGCGAATTTACAATACCTGCAGATGCCATTATCTTTGCCATAGGGCAACGAATTGAAAAAAATTGTTTAAAAGATATTTGTGGCGAATCCTGGTCTAAACAGGGAGTAATTGAGCCTTTAAAATGGGAAAATAATGCTATTTATTTGATAGATCCAATAAATATGCGTACCAACATAAAAGGAATTTTTGCTGCTGGAGATGCGGTTTTGGGTCCAGCAACTGTTGTTGAGGCAATAGGAGGAGGGAAAAAAGCTGCCCATGGAATAGATACTTATTTATCTCAAAAAAAATTTAAACAAACTCCTCTTTTTCCACGAAGAAGAGGAAGAGAATCCTTTTTGTCCATATCTATGGATAAGAAGATTTCTATTAAAAGAAAAGAGCTATTATCTTCTAAAAATAACGGGATAAATCAAAGATGGGAACAAGACGTAGTGCATCAGGAATGCGCTAGATGTTTGAGATGTGATTTGTGCATTAGATGCGGAAGATGTGTAGAGGTATGTGAAAACGAGGTAAAAATAGGAGCGTTGTCTTTAGGTTATCTAAAAGAAGACGGGAACAGGGATGTGCAAATTAATCAAGAATTATGTGTGGGATGTGGTGCCTGCGCTAGAAATTGTCCCACAGGAGCCATGCAAGTCCAAGATGTCAGGGATAAAAGAATATTGAGTTTGTGTGGTGCTGAGTTGTGTAGGTTTGAGCTTGTATTTTGTGAAAGATGTAATGGAATAATTGGCACAAAAAAACAAATGAAAAAAATAAAAGAAAAAGTCCCTTTTCTTGAGGATAAAGTTTTATGTGATAAGTGTTTGAAAGAGATATCGGTAAAGGGTCTTTATAGGTAACATTCAATCTTTTTAATTTTTTTGGGGGGGATATATGAGTAAAGAGCTTAGTTTTGATAGGGCAGCCAACCAGATGATTGAGCTTGCCCACAAGAAAAACTATGAAATTGTGTGGGATAGGCTCAAAGAACAACAACCTCAGTGTGGATTTGGGCAACTGGGTGTGTGTTGTAGAAATTGCGTAATGGGACCATGCAGGATTGATCCCTATGGAGAAGGGCCACAAAAGGGAGTTTGCGGTGCTGAAGCAGATACCATTGTGGCCAGAAATCTTGTGAGAATGATTGCAGCAGGCGCAGCAGCCCATTCTGATCACGGGAGAAGACCTGCAATGCTACTCAAGGAGGTGGCAGAAGGAAAGAATACTCACTATGAGATAAAAGACGAGGGAAAATTAAAAGAGGTGGCAAAGAGATTGGGAATAGATGTAAAGGACAAGGATAAATTCCAGATAGCTAAAGAGGTGGCAGATGTAGCATTGAATGATTATGGGAAACAGGATTCAAAACCTATAAGATTTCTTGAAGGGTATGCGGCAAAGAAATTAAAGGAAAAATGGTTAAAAATAGAGGAGAGTTTATATCAGAACACAGGGAAGATTTTTGGAGTCCTGCCAAGGAATATAGATAGAGAAATTGTGGATATCATGCACAGGACCCATATTGGAGTGGATAACCATCCTCTATCTATAATAATGCAGGGGATTAGAGCGTCCTTAGGAGATGGATGGGGAGGTTCTTTAATTGCCACTGAATGTCAGGATATATTGTTTGGTACTCCTAAAGTTCATGCTGTTTATGCCAATCTGGGAGTCCTTAAAAAGGATAGGGTAAATCTGGTAATACATGGACATGAACCAGTTCTTTCTGAACAGATTGTGGCTGCAGCTCAGGATCCTGAGCTCATTGAATACGCAAAGAGCAAAGGGGCAAAGGGAATTAATATAGCTGGAATGTGTTGTACTGGAAATGAGATTTTAATGAGACATAATGTCCCAGTGGCTGGAAATGAACTTCATCAGGAACTTGCTGTGATTACAGGTGCTGTTGAAGCAATGGTGGTGGATGTTCAGTGTATTTTCCCTGCTCTTGCCAATTTGAGCAAATGTTTTCATACAAAATTTATTTCCACCAGTGACCAGGCACTCTTCCCTGGTGCTATGCATGTTCAATTTGAAGAGGATAATGCTGAAGAGGTTGCGAGACGGATTGTTAAAATTGCAATAGACAATTTTGAAAACAGGGATGAGTCAAAGGTAAATATCCCAGAAGAAAACAAAGAGGCGCTGGTTGGTTTTAGTGTGGAACAGATTTTATCTGCCCTGGGTGGTAATGTAACTCCACTGGTAGAGGCTATAAAACAGGGGAAAATCAAAGGAGTAGTTGGAATAGTTGGATGTAACAATCCAAAGGTAAAGCAAGATTATTATCATGTAAATCTGGCAAAGGAGCTTATAAAAAGAGATATCTTAGTAATAGGAACAGGATGCTGGGCAATAGCACTGGCTAAGGCAGGTCTTTTATCTGTAGATGCGGCTAAAGAAGCTGGAGAAGGTCTAAAAAGCGTATGTGAAGCCCTTAATATCCCGCCTTTTTTGCACATGGGGAGCTGTGTGGATTGCAGTAGAATACTGGTTCTTGCAGCCGGTTTGGCTGATTATCTGGATGTGGATATATCTGATTTGCCTTTATTTGGGTCTGCTCCAGAGTGGATGACAGAAAAGGCTGTTTCCATTGGCACTTATTTTGTGGCATCAGGTGTTCCAGTTCATCTCTGGCCAGTTCCCCCTGTACTTGGAGGTAAGGAGGTGGTGAAAATATTAACTCAAACAGCCAAAGAGGTATTTGGAGGATTTTTTGTTATAGAAGAAAATATCCAGAAAACTGTGGATATTATGGAAAACCACATTTTAGAAAAAAGAAAATCTCTGGGAATATAATTTAAAAACAACTGGAGTAGGAATATGAAGGAACTTTTTGTAAATTTTGATAAATGTCTGGGATGTCTTTCCTGTGAGATAGCCTGCAGGGTTGAACATTCCCTTACTAAAAACATATTTACATCTATCTTTGAATCAAAACCTCCACGTAAAAGAGTATTTGTTCAGTTTTACCAAAACAAAAATATCCCTCTTCAATGTAGAAATTGTGACGATTCCCCATGTATTAAAGTCTGTCCTACAGGTGCAATGCACAAAGACGAAAGAAATGTTACTATATGCGATGAAGAGAAGTGCATAGGTTGTTTTATGTGTGTGCTTGCATGCCCCTTTGGGGTAATTTCAGCAGACAGAAAAAAGGTAATAAAGTGTGATAGATGTCCTGATAGAGAGACCCCAGCGTGTGTTGAAGCATGCCCTACCAAGGCCCTTACCTTTGAAGAAGTTAAAGAGTTTAGTGCGGAAAAAAGGGAACTTGCCGCAAGTAAGGTGATTTAAATATGTAGGTAAT
>Ga0256842_1002194_pt1 | contig 14388 bp, 14 predicted proteins | sample 4559240metaG_FD_185973 | JGI IMG/M metagenome (GOLD analysis project Ga0256842, IMG submission 185973) | Hydrothermal vent microbial communities from Guaymas Basin, Mexico - 4559-240 | ecosystem: Environmental > Aquatic > Marine > Hydrothermal vents | place: Mexico: Guaymas Basin | collected...
AATATCGTAATAGACGAAAACGATTTGGTTTGAGGTTTAATCTTATCTGTGCTTTAATCAACTTTGATAGAGGTTTTGCTGTGATTTAAGGGGTTATGCAAGAAGTCTAATCTATTTTTTTCTATTTGGAAATAATAAATTTTCTAGGTTCTTCATTTTAAGCCACATTTTTTAATAGTGTTGGTATAATTTAGACATAAATTGAATCTGTTTTCTGTTAAATTCTTGTGGGAATTTGCAAGTGGTTCTAAAATTTAAAGGATAAAAAAATGGCAAAAAAAATACTTTCATTAGCTGCTTCTGTAGTGATTTGTGGTACGGTAGCTCAAGCTGGAGAAACTTTGGTAGATGCGTTTAAAGATGGTAAAGTAAATGGTCAAATTAGACTTTTTTATATCGATAGAAATTATAATACTGATACACATAGAGCAGGTGTAGCTCTTGGTGGTCACTTGAAGTATGAAACAGCAAAGCTTAAAGGTTTTAGTACGGGCATTGCTTTTTATACTACAAATAGTGTAGGTTTAGATTCTGACAACTTACCAGGTACATCGATAGATCCAACACTTTTTGGTGAAGATAAAGAGAACTATACTGTTACTGGTGAAGCATATTTAAAATACAACTATAACAAACTTATGGTAAAAGCTGGAAGACAAATTATCAATACTCCTATGTTGAAAGCGTTTGATGTAAGAATGGTGCCTAACTTTTATGAAGCATATCTTTTAAACTCTAAAGATTTAGATGGTTTTGATTTTACTTTAGCTCATGTAGTTAAGTTTAATGCTGGTACATTCGCAAACACATATAAAGGTGGGATTAGTGCAGCAACAGGTGGTTATAGTTATATAAATGCTGACATGGGAATCTTTTCAAATATAGGTGAATACTCAATTGGCGTAAGTACAGATGGTATAACTCTAGGTGGTGTAAAATATAGTGGTATAAAAAATCTTAAAGTTGAAGCGTGGGATTACTATGTTCACGACATCTTAAATGCTCTTTATCTTCAATCAAGTTATGCTTTAGAGTTTGGTGTATTAAAACTAACTACTTCTGCACAGTTTATAAAAGAAAATGATGTTGGTAGTGCTTTAGTTAAAGCTAAAGATTTAGGAAACATAGATTTTGATAAAGTAAACTCAACTTATGGAGCTATAAAAGTTGGTGCTAATTATGATAAAAGTTTAAGTGGTTATATAGCATACTCAGTAACAGGTTCAGATGCTAATAATGCAAAGGGTTCGAGTATCATAAATATGTGGGGTTCAACTACTGGTTTTACTGGTGGTATGGTTTCACATCAAGAACTTTATGCTGACACAAAAGCTGTAAAAGTTGCTTTAAAATATGACTTTAAAAAATTAGGTGTAAACTTAAATGCTTTAGTATATCACTGTAACTTTGATATGGGTGAAGATAATGGTTATGTAAATGGAACAGCATGGACAGCAAAAGAGAGTGGTTTTGACATCAAATACAAACCATCAAGTGTAAAAAACTTACAACTTAGATTTAGAGGTAATTTTCCTAGAGATTTCAAAGAAAATCTTGATTGGGATGAGTATCGTTTTATCGTAAATTATAATTTTTAATTAGATAATTTTTTATATTCTCAACTAGATGGAGTAAATGGATGACATTAAAGAAAAAGATGATAGGTTTTGTTGTACTAGCTATAGCAATGATGTCAGTAGGTATGAGTTTAAGCCAATATATCAGTATGGCAAGTTTTAAAAATAAGATGATTGAAAAAAGCGATAAAGATATTTTTGATAATACAAAATCACTTATAAAAAGTAATGTTAGACTAGCAATAGGTGTAACAGAACATATCATCAAAGTTTCCAAAGAGGAACATCTTAGCGAAAAACAGATTGAAAATAAAGTTTTATCAACTCTTAGCAATATGAGATATGGTAAAAATTCAAATGGTTACTTTTTTGCATATAAACAAGATGCAAATGGTAATACATATTTTGCATTTCATGGGATTAAATCACATCTAAACGGTAAAAAAACAGATATTAATAAACCAGATATTAAAGGTAATATTTTTAGATCTAAACTTATAGATGTTGCTAAAAGTGGTGGGGGATTTGTTAAGTATTATTACAAAAAACCATCTTCTGATCAGATAGTACCAAAGATAGCTTATGCACAGATGCTACCTGAGTTAAATTGGGTTATCGTAACTGGTCTTTACCTAGATGCTGTTGAGAAAAAAAGAGAGGAAATTTCTAGTGATATATCTGAACAAATTAGATTAGTTTTAATTGAAAATTTTGCTATCACTATTTCTATGTCTATTATATTGATATTTTTAGTTGTAATTTTTACAAATAAAAATATTTCTACTCCTATTGAAAGACTTAGAGAACTTATATCTTACATAGAACAGAACAAAGATTTTACTAAACGAATAGATATAAAAACAAATGATGAAATCTCTGAGATAGGCAAAAGTATAAATACTTTAGTTGATTTTATGAGTAAACTTTTAGAAGAAACAGCATTAGTTGTAAATAGAAGTTACAGCTCAACAGAGAGTGTAAGCCGAATGTCAAATGAGCTTAAAAAATCATTTAAAGAAGAAAATATTAGATTTGAAAGTACAAAAGAAACTTATGAAGAGATAGACGCATCTATAAAAAGTAACATCAATGAGATTGTAGAAGTTACAAATAAAATTGTAGAGTCAAATAACAAGCTTGAAATAACAAAAAAAGATATAGAAACTTTAAATACTGTTATAGATATTAGTGCACAAAAAGAGGCTGATGTAGCTTTTAAAATGTCAAATCTTACAGGTAATATAAATAACATTAAAGATGTTTTAGGGATTATAAACGATATAGCAGACCAAACAAATCTACTAGCACTAAATGCAGCGATAGAAGCAGCAAGAGCTGGTGAACACGGTAGAGGTTTTGCTGTTGTTGCTGATGAAGTTAGAAAACTAGCAGAGGGAACTCAAAAATCTCTAAGTGAGATAAATGCAAATGTTGGATTGGTTATACAAGAGATAAATGATTCAAATGAAGAGATCTCTCAAACAGCAAAAGAATCTGAAAGATTGAGAGAGATATCAAATAGCACAAAAGATAAAATTGAAGAGGTTAGTCACTCTATGGCAGAAAGTACAGCACTTTTTGAAGATATATCTCAAAAATCAAAAGAGAATGTAAGTAAGTTAGATAAACTAGATAAAATGATGAAAGAACTAGCAAATGAATCTAATGAAAATACAAATAAAGTAGATGAAGTAAGTATAACTATAACTGACTTGAGAGAAGCAATTTTACAACTTGAAGATAGTGTGAAAGAGATAAAAGTTTAAAGGTTTTAAAAGCCTTTTTTTACTTAAGAAGAGTATATTTTACTCTTCTATGTAGTTTTTAAGTTTACGGCCAACTTTAGGGTGTTTTAGCTTTTTGATAGCTGAAGATTCTATCTGTCTTACTCTTTCACGAGTTACAGTTAACTCTTTTCCTATCTCCTCTAAAGTTCTATCACTTTCATCATCCATAATTCCAAAACGAAGTTTTATAACAGCTTTCTCTCTTTCATTTAACTGTTCTAACACTTGTTCTATCTGAACTTTTAAGTCATCTTTTAGTATAGCATCTGCTGGACTAAGTGAAGTTTTATCTTCTATAAAATCTCCAAAACGACCATCATCTTCACTACCTATTGGTGCTTCAAGACTTATAGGCTCTTTTGTGATTTTGATAACATTTTTAACTTTTTCAACTGAAAGACCTACTTCTTTTGCGATTGTATCTACATCTGGTTCTTTACCATGTTCTTGTAGGTGTTTTCTCATAATTTTGTTGATACGGTTTATAGTTTCTATCATATGGATAGGGATACGGATAGTTCTTGCTTGGTCTGCTATGGCACGACTTATTGCTTGACGAATCCACCATGTAGCATAAGTTGAGAACTTATAACCTTTTTCATATTCAAACTTGTCAACAGCTTTCATAAGACCGATATTACCCTCTTGGATAAGGTCAAGGAAAGGTAGTCCACGGTTAGTATATCTTTTTGCTATAGAAACAACAAGTCTAAGATTTGATTTTGCCATCTTTGTTTTAGAGATTTCAGAGATATTTTTACCCCTTTTTATCTGTTCTAAAATATCAGCTAATTTTTCAGGTTCCATATCGAAACTGTTTTTAGAAGCCTCTTTAGTTTGAACAAGTTTTTTAATCTCCATATATGTAGAAACCATAGTCGCTTCTGGTACCATATTGGCTATATCTTCTTTTGTTAGTTCTTGAATTTTATCTACTAAAACTTTATGATTTGCTTTTAGAGTTGCATTGAAAAGTGGTAGTTTATACTCAAGTCTTTTTAACTCTTTGTCATAACCCTCATCACTTTTAAGAGCAGTTTCCATCGCTTTTACAAGTTCATTTATAAGTTTTGAAGTTGGTCCTAAATCTAAAAGAGCTTCTTTTAAAATTCTTTTTTTGAAAGATAAGCTTAGGTAGTAATGGATAACTTCTTCATTTAATTCATCACTATCTCTTACTGGGCATTTTTCAGCTAGTTTTAACCACTCTTTTTTAGCTTTTTCAAGAGCTTTAAATGCAGTTGTTACTTTTGTAACTCTTGTTTTATCTTTTGCAGATAAAGATTTTTCATCTTGTTCTGCTGTTGTTTCTGTTGCAGAGTCATCATCAGCATCCTCTTTTTCATCTTCAAAGCTTTTGAAAAGTTCTTTAACTCTTCTTTCACGATTTATAAGAGGTTCTTTATAATCAAGTATAAAGTCTATAAGATATGGAACAGAACATATCGCATCTATAATGATGCTTTCTCCGTATTTAATCTTTTTTGATATCTCTATCTCTTCCTCTTTAGTTAAAAGAGCGATTTTACCCATCTCACGAAGATACATACGAACAGGGGAATCAGAACGAGACCACTCCAACAATTCGTGTTCTTTTAAGATATCAAAATCATCCATATCGTTGTTAAGTAACATTTTTCTTTGAGCAGTTTTTCTAGCTTCTGCTTCTCTATCATTTAGAAGTTTTGCATGTTCTGATGATGAGTAGAGACAAGTTTTATGTTTAACAACTTGCTTGTAAATATTTTTTGCTTGAGCAAGGGTAGGTTGCTTTTCAAAAAGTTCAATTAGTGATTCGTATGTTAAACAATCTTTGGTTTTATTGTTAGTAAAAAACTCTTCGATTGCTTTATTTAGTTCTTTTGCTGTCATTTAACTGATGCACTCCGTAACTTTAAGTTGTTTTAAGGTTGGATTATACCGAAATTTTCTTGTTTTTAGCTTGTTTACTTTTTATAAAAATATTTCAATAGCTCTTTTTAAGTCTTCTTTAGTGTCTATACCAAAACCTGTACTAGATACTTTTACCATACTTATCTTTTTTTGATGGTATATTGCACGAAGTTGTTCTAATTTTTCTATATCTTCTATAGGTGCATCTCCTAAATTACAAAACTCATTTAAACTTTTTTTATCAAAACCATATATACCTATATGACCAAAGTATTTTGCTCCACCACCTTGGTTGAATGGGATTTGACAACGGGAAAAATATATAGCTTCATCATTTGCATTTAGTACAACTTTTACAAGATTTGGGTCTTTTGCTACCTCTGCATTTATAGCATTGTAACAACTTCCCATTATAAAATCTTCTTTTTTATCTTGTAGTTTTTTAAGTCTTTTTATAAGTGATTCAACAACTTCTGGTTCTATAAATGGTTCATCTGCTTGAACATTTATGATAAGTTCATTTTCATCAAGATTTAAAATATTTGCACATTCATTTATTCTGTCTGTTCCACTTTTATGTGTGTTTGATGTTAGCATTGCATCTATACCGTGTTCTTTACAAACAGATATGATTTTTTCATCATCCCCAGCTATAACAACTTTATCTATATGTTGAACTCTTTTTGCTGTTCTTACAACCATAGGTAAACCACCTATATCTGTCAAAACTTTTTGTGGAAATCTAGTTGAAGCTAATCTTGCAGGTATTATTATCATAATATTAATTCCTTTTGAGTATAATAACGAAATTATATCTAAAAGGTCTTTATGCTTTTATATCAACCATCTTCAGGTTACTGTTTTAACAGTGATTCTTTATTTTTATATGATTTTATATCCTCATTCAAACCTCGAGGTAGGATGCTAGATGTTGGTGCTGGATGTGGTATAGTTGGGCTTTTAGTGGCAAGAGATTATAAAAGAGTTGAACTTGAAGCTGTTGAAAAACAGGATGTTTTCGCTGAATTTGCCACTATAAATGCTAGGGTAAACAAGATAGATTATAAACTTCATAAGTGTAATTTTTTAGATTTGGAAGTTGATGAAAAGTATGATTATATAGTTTCAAACCCACCTTTTTATAATAGTTCTTCAACAAAAAGTGAAAATGAGATGATTTTCAATGCAAGATATAATGTTAATTTACCATTGAAAGATTTTTTCAAAAAAGTATCTCAAGTTTTAAAACCTAAGTCTCATTTTGTTTTTTGTTACGATGCTACACACTTTGGTTTGATTTGTGCTGAATTAGATAGGGTAAATATGAGAGTAGTTGATGTTGCATTTGTACATCCAAAAAAAGATAGAGTGGCTTCAATAGTATTAGTTCATGCAAGAAATGGTTCAAATGCTATGATGAAAGTTTTACCACCAGTTATAACTTTTGATGGTTCAGAATTTTCACAAAAAACACAAGCTATCTATGATAAAGCAAAAACACAGAGTATAAAATGTCAATTATAAAAAAAGAAAACTATCCATATATGTTTGATACTTCAGCTTGTTCTAGTTGTGGTGGTAGATGTTGTACCGGTGAGAGTGGTTATATATATGTAACAAAAACAGAAGCTCAAAAGATTTGTGAGTTGTTAAATATAGACACTCCTACACTTATAAAAGAGTATCTTTTTAAAAAGGGTTACAGGTATTCTATAAAAGAAAATAAGATAGGTGATAGTTATGAATGTGTTTTTTACGATAGAGAGATAAATGGCTGTAAGATCTATGAAGCTCGTCCAGAACAATGTTCAACATTTCCTTTTTGGGATTATTTTAAAACTAGAGTCGATGAGTTAAAACAAGAATGTCCAGGGATTATAGATGTATAAAAGTATTTTTAGTTTTGTACTTGTTTTTTTACTTAATGCTTGTTCAAGCCATAAAACAGATATAAAAGGTTATGAAAAAGCTTTTGCCCAAGAGGATATATACATTGTTTTAGCATTAAGAGCTGAGGAAAAAAGATCTTATAAAGAAGCAAGTAAAATATTTGATATACTTTATGAAAAATCTTACAAAAAAGAGTATCTTTATCATTCATTAAATGATCTTCTTATGACTAAAAAGTATGATGAAATTTTAAAAAAAGTAGAGTTAGATAAAAAAGACTTGATCCTTAGAAGAATGGAGATCATAGCACTTATAAATTTGCATAGAGTAAAAGAAGCAGAAGAAAAAGCATTGGAGTTAGTAAAACAAACAAGAGATGCTAATGATTATATACTAGTTAGTGATTTATATATTTCTCAAAAAAAGTTTGATAAAGCATTAAAGTATCTTGAAAGTGCTTATATGAAGGACTATAACGAAAAGATTTTAGATAAAATAGCTACGATTTTATATGTTAATCTAGGTAGAAAAAAAGAAGCTATCGCTCAACTTGAAACACACTCAAGAGTGTATAATTGTTCTAAGCTTATTTGTGGAAAACTTATAAGTTTTTACAGTGATGAAAATAATATAGATGGTCTTTTGTCTGCATATTTAAGATACTACAAAGTTGATGCTAATGAAAAAGTAGCAGAGAAAATTATACAGATATATAACTATAAGCAAGATTATATTAAACTTATAGACTTTTTAAAAGAAAATGATACCAACAATAGATTACTTTTAGATTTATATATTAAAATCAAAGATTATAAAAAAGCTTATAAGTTAGCTGAATTATTGTATGAAAAGACAGGCGATATAGAATACCTTGGTAAAAGTGCAATATATGAATATGAAGCTAAAAATAAAAATTTAACTAAAAATGATATATCTCATATAATATCTAAATTTAGAAAAGTTGTCTTACAAAAAGAAACAGCTTTATATCTAAATTATTATGGTTATCTTTTAATAGATCATAATGTTGATATAACTCAAGGTATAAAGTATATAAAAAAGGCATTAGAACTTCAACCAAATGCATCTTTTTATCTTGATTCTTTAGCTTGGGGTTATTATAAACAACATAAATGCAAAAAAGCAAAATTTGTAATGGATAAAGTTGTAAAATTGGGTGCTTCAAAATATAAAGAGATTTTATCACATAAAAATATTATAGATGAATGTTTAAAAAAAGGAAAAAAGGAAAAAAATGATTTTAGATGATATTATAAAAAAAACTAAAGAAGATTTAGCAAAAAGGGAAAAAGAGTTTTCTCTTGATTGGTTGGGTCGTTCACTTGCATATAATGCTAGAGCTCCTAGAGATGTTATACCTTACTTAAAAGCAACACCAGAAGATCCATATAGAATTATATCTGAGGTAAAAAAAGCATCTCCGTCAAAAGGTGTTATAAGGGAAGATTTTGACCCACTTGAAATTGCTCAAGCTTATGAAAGAGGTGGGTCTAGTGCTATATCTATACTAACAGAACCACATTTTTTTCAAGGTTCACTTGATTATCTTGGTGCTATAAGAAGATATGTTGGCATCCCACTTTTAAGAAAAGATTTTATAGTTTCAAAGTATCAGATACTTGAAGCAGTTGTTCATGGGGCTGATTTTATACTACTTATCGCAGCAGCTTTAAGTAAAAAAGAGTTAAAAGAGTTATTAGCTTATACTAGACACTTAGGTATGGAAGCACTTGTTGAAGTTCATGATAAAACAGACCTTACCAAGGCTATATATGCAGGAAGTGATATAATTGGGATAAATCATAGAAATTTAAAAACTTTTGAGATGGATATGAATCTTTGTTATGAATTAATCCCTATGATACCAAATGGTAAGATTATAGTAGCAGAGAGTGGTATTTATGAACATGGACAATTAGAAGATTTAAGTAAAGCTGGTGTTGATGCTTTTTTAGTTGGAGAATCTTTAATGAGACAAGACAATGAAGAAGAAGCATTAAAAAAGCTTAAATTTGGATAGTTTTAGATAAAATACAAAAAAATTATATATAGATAAGGTCATTATAGATGCTAACTGTTGCACTTCCAAAAGGTCGTATTGCTAAGGAAACTTTAGAGATTTTTGAAACTATTTTCGGAGATAGTTTTAAGTTTGATGATAGAAAACTGATTTTAGAAACACCAAAATTTCGTTTTTTACTTGTAAGAAATCAGGATGTAGCTACTTATGTTTACCATCAAGCAGCAGATATTGGTGTAGTTGGTTTAGATACTTTAGAAGAGCAGGGTCTTGATGTTGTTCGTCTTTTAGATTTAAAAAGAGGGGTATGTAAAGTATCTATAGGTATGAAAAAGGGTGAAAAATTTGACCTTAATAAACCAGATATAAAAGTAGCCTCTAAGATGGTAAATATCACAAAAAGATATTTTGAAGAGAGAGCTGTATCTGTTGATATTATAAAACTTTACGGTTCTATAGAGTTAGCTCCACTTATAGGTCTAGCTGATATGATAGTAGATATAGTTGAGACAGGTACTACAATGAAGCAAAATGGTTTAGAGGTTGTTCAAGATATAATGACAAGTTCAACATACCTTATAGCAAATAAAAACAGCTATATATCTAAAAAAGATGAAGTATTAGATATATACGAAAAGATAAATGAAGTTATAAAAGCAGAACAAGAAGCATAATGACAAACTTAGATTTATATGCAAAAGCAGAACACCTTTTAGGTATAGAAGATGCAACAGAAGCCCTTTATGATTTGTACCGTTCAGAACTAGATGAGTACAAAGTAAAAACATTACTTGATGTTGGTTGTGGTCGTGGTGGATTTATGCAACGGATGATTAGTGATGGAGTTGAGTGTAAGGGTATTGACCTTAGTTCTGTTATGGTTGAAGAGTGTAAACTAAAAGGGCTTGATGCCCAGTGTATAGATGTTGCTGATGTAGATGGTTGTTATGATGCTATCGTTTCTATATTTGATGTGCTTAATTTTATGGATGAAAAGGAACTTATAAAGTTTTTAGATGCTATATCTGACAAACTAAATGATGATGGTATATTTATAGCTGATATAAATACTATTTATGGTTTTAGTGATGTAGCAGATGGTACTATGAGCAACGATACAGAAGATGAGTTTTTAAGTGTAGATGCTAATTTTGCAAACAATGAACTTCATACAAAATTTACATTATTTGTAAAAGATGAAGATGGTAGATTTACAAAGTATCAAGATACTATAGTGCAGTACTTTCATAAGATAAAAGTATTTCAAAAGTTAGCTAATTTAAAGTTAGTAGATAAACAGACTTTTTCTCTTTATGATACTGAGGACAAAACTCTTCTTATATTTAAGAAGAGATAAAAGTCCTTTAGTTTTTTTGAGTTTTTTCCATTTGGTCTAGGTACTCTCTTATATCTGAGTATATTTTAGATATATCTTTATTTTCTTTATCAAGTTGAGAAAAGATAAAAAGTCCCATAGAGTGCCATATAGATATACCATCGCTAAGGCTTAGTTTTTCCTCTTCTAGTTTATTCATGATAAATTGCATTATCTCATCGTGTTTTTGTGCATCCATTTTATTTTCCTTTTTTTAAGATTAATGTTGTTGATTTATCAAAGTTAAAGTATTTGTTAGCTATCTCTTTAACTTTTTTTGGCGTTATTTTATTTATATTTTCCTCATAAGTTAAAAGAGGTGTTAAATCTCCCCTTACAAGATAACTTCCATAAAGGTTAGCAACAGAAGTTGAACTCTCTAGTGAATATATAAAGTCAGCTTTTGTATTTATCTTTACTTTTTCAAGCTCTGCTTCACTTACTTTTTCATTTTTTAGTAACTCTATCTGTTTTATAAGCTCTTTTTCTACATCTTCTGCTTTTACATTTGGATTACAAGATGCTAAAAATATAAAAAGACCAGGGTCAATATTTTCCATATTGTAAGCATATACTTGATTTACCATTCTTTTTTTATCTACTAATTCTTTATAAAGTCTTGAACTTTTTCCAGAATAAAGTATCTCAGATATAGCACTAAGTGTTACTTGATCTTTATCTAAAAAGTTGGGTATATGAAAAGTTATAGCTACCATCTCAACTTCACTGTCTTTGTGAACGATAACTCTTTTTGCACCATTTTGTTCAGGTTCAACAAACTTAACTTCTGGTACTTCAACTTTGTTTTTTATATCTCCAAACTCTTTTTTTGCTTTTTTAAATACCTCTTTGGCATCAACATCACCAGTAACTATAAGTATCGCATTATTTGGTTGGTAGTAAGTTTTATGAAACTCTTTGATATCGTCGATGCTCCAAGTTTGGATATCATTCATAAATCCTATTGGTGTCCAATGATATGGATGGTAAACATAAGAGTTATTAAACATAGCAAAGTATAAAAAACCAAGAGGTGAGTTTTCTGTTCGCCATCTTCTTTCTTCAGCTACAACATCTCTCTCAGGTTGAAATTCTTCATCTTTTAAACTAAGATTTTGCATTATTTCTGCATAAAGATTTAATGATTTATCAAGATTATCAGATGATGATTTTATATAGTAGTGTGTATAGTCAAAACCAGTTGAAGCATTATTTACTCCACCTATGCTTTTTACCTCTTTATCAAACTCTCCAGCTTGTAAATTTTTTGTAGATTTGAAGTTCATATGTTCAAGCATATGAGCAATACCTGTTTTTCCCATAATTTCATTTCTACTACCAACTTTATAGAAGATATCTGTACTTATAACACCAGAATTATTTTCTAGTGGTATAACAACTATCTCAAGACCATTTTTAAGAGTTTTTGTTTCATAATTTGGAAGATTTGAGTTTGTTTTTATAGTTTTTTCTTTTTTTGACATATTTGTAGCCTTATTGTTTGAATTTGTTTCATAGTTTATAAAACTACTTTGTGCAAATGTTAAGCTAGTACAAAATACAAGAGTTGCAATAAGTTTCATACTATTTTCTATCTGTACCGATAGCTTGAGTTATATTTGTATAACCATCTGCTTTTAAAAGTTCTATAAGCTCTTTATTTATATTCATAATCATATCTGGACCATGAAAAATAAGACCACTAAGGATTTGAACAAGTGAAGCACCAGCTTTTATCCTTCTATAAGCTTCTTGAGCCGAATCTATCCCCCCAACTGAGATTAAAACTGTTTTACCATATAGCTCTTTTGCTATTGCTTCAAAGATTTTGAAACTTTTTTCTTTTAAAACAGCACCACTTAGACCACCTATATCTTTAGGATTTTTAACTAAAGAGTAGTCTATAGTTGTATTGGTAGCGATAATACCATCTGCACCTTTTTCAACTGCAAGAGTTGTAAGTGCTACAGCATCTTCTGGTGTCATATCTGGTGCTATTTTTAGTAGTATCGGTTTATCTGTTAATGCTTTAGCTTCTTTAAAAAGTTTAGTTATAAATTCCTCATTTTGTAAATCTCTAAGTCCTGGGGTATTTGGTGAAGATATATTTATAACTAAGTAATCACCTAAGTCTTTAAAAGTTTTTATAAGCATTGTATAGTCATCTATAGCTTTATCTTCGGGTGTGATTTTATTTTTACCTATATTTACACCTATAGGTGTTTGAAATGGGTATATATCTTCTAACCTTTTTTTTGCTATCTCCATACCATCGTTATTAAAGCCCATAGCATTTTGGATAGTTTCCTCTTCTATATGGCGAAACATACGGGGTTTTGGATTACCAGCTTGTGGCTTTGGTGTAATAGTTCCTATCTCAGTATAACCAAATCCAAGGATTTGCATTCCTCTTATCATAGTAGCATTTTTATCAAATCCAGCTCCAAGACCAACAGGATTTGGAAATGTGGAGTTAAATAACTCTTGTTTTAAAATATCATCATTTATAAAGTGTGATTTTTTAAAAAAGTTAAAAGGGGTAGGGCATACATTTGGTACTCTTAAAACAGACTCAGCGATATGGTGAGCAGTCTCTGGTTGAAATTTAAATAATACAGGTTTTATATAGTCATAGTAATTCATTTTGTTCCAATTTTAAAAAGTTTTGTAATTATACAAAAATTAATGTTACAAGATGGTAAATTCTATATTTTGTTTTATAAGTTGGTTTTTAAACTTATCAAAATATTTAGATACTTCATCTTTATCTATTCCACTAAGTGATAGCTCGACAGATACACCTTTAGAATTTATCATAGGAAGTGATGAAAGTTCAACTGTATCTGGTAGCTCTTTCATAAGATTTATAAGTGTATTTTCACTTGTTTTTGCTATAAGTGTGTATCTATATTTTTTCTCAGAAGAGTTAAATTTTTCTTTTATGATACCCTTTAACATCGGATGTGCCATAGATGGAAATCCTGGTACAAAGAAAAATCTATCTTCTAAATAATATGCTGACATATTATTTACAGGATTATGTATAAGCTTTGAACCAACTGGTAAATCTGCCATATGTATCCTATGTGGATAAGCTTCATCTTTAAACCTATCTATAATATCTTGTTTAAACTTTTCATTTGTTTGAAGTGGTTTTGATGTAAAAACTTCAGCTGATATAGCACGAGTTAAATCATCTGGAGTTGAACCAATACCACCGAAAGAAAATAAAATACTTTTCTCATCTTTTTTTACCAATTCATAAGTTTGTTTTATAAGTTCAACATCATCTTTTATGATAAAAGATGCAAAAAGTTCGTGTCCATACTTTGCTAGTTCATCTCTTAAAAAGTTAAAATGTTTATCTTCTCTTCTGTTATTTAAAATCTCAGTACCTATGATAACCGCATAAAAATTCATCTCTTTACCTCCAAAAAACTCAACACCATTTTTTTATTCTACTGTATATGTACTTAAAATAAGAAAAATTAAACCTCTTCACAAACAAGCATCTCCCACCCATGAAAGATAAGCATAACTTTTTTAAGAGTTATACCCTCATTTGTATAGATAGTTACAAGTGTATCATCTTCATACTTATTTAGTTGTTCTGTAGCTTCTTGTTTTAGTCTATCTACAGTTTGTTTATCTGCTTTATCTGATAGTTTTATATACTTAAACTCTAAAAGTCCTATATGCTTAACATAAGGGTTAAATGGTTTTATAAGAATATCAACAAACCCTTTGTTTAGTTCTAATTCACTCTTTACTATATAGTAAGGGCTTAAAGAAAGGTAAGCTATATACATAGACTTTACACTTTGT
>Ga0256842_1002195_pt1 | contig 14385 bp, 6 predicted proteins | sample 4559240metaG_FD_185973 | JGI IMG/M metagenome (GOLD analysis project Ga0256842, IMG submission 185973) | Hydrothermal vent microbial communities from Guaymas Basin, Mexico - 4559-240 | ecosystem: Environmental > Aquatic > Marine > Hydrothermal vents | place: Mexico: Guaymas Basin | collected...
TTATTCCTGACTCATTTTATAATCTTTATTACAAAACAATGGGTCGTGATAGAACTTATTCTCTTGAATCAATGTTTATGTTTTTTATTTATAAAAATTTTCGTTCTATTTCGAAAGATTCAACTCTATGTTAATAGGTAATCCTTTGATATCATCTCCAGATTTTCCCCTAACCCACACCGGCACGAGAGTTTCCAGCTCACACGGCGCTCCATCAAAATTAGATATTAATAATTTTACTATTTCCGATTATTTTACGTAGCTTATTAATCTTATTAAGTGCAGTTTTATTTCTAATACTTTCTCCAATTCTTTTAATGTATATCAGTTGGTTTTTTTCATTTTCTTCATGAATTAATTTGTAAACATCTGCTCTTACTATTATAATATTATTATAGTTATCTGAACCATATGATTCGTTTAGGCAACATAGATCATTTAAGAGCTTTTAAAACAGTTGCTTAATTTATTACTTATTCATATTTGAAAAACTTAATATCTATACTCTTAGTTTAACTTGTTTATTTTTTGGCACAACTTGTTAATAGTCTATTTCGCAATTACTTATGTTTAATAGATATGTAGTTCCAAAAAAAACTGCGTTTAGTTTCTATAATTTCAGTTCTTTTATCAGACTTTAATTTTTCTAACTCTTTCTCTTTTAAATATTTCTTAGAATAAATAATTTTATCTGTTTCATCATCAAACTTACCTATGCATTTTCGTATACTTCTAGCTTATTGTTTTTCTTTATCCCAATATCCATTTGACTCATAAATATATGTTACATCATTACTTTTATTTTTTACTTTTACTATAAATATTATAAAAACCACATTGTTATAATTGTAACAATGAAAAGGATAAAAGTTAAACCCTAAATTAAAAGAATTTTGCAATTTAGGGGTTTATTTATTCATAGGTATAATTCCCCGTCACTTTATTACTATAATTTGAATTTGCTTACCTCGCTAGTTAATTGTTCAGCAAGTTTTGATTCTGATTCAGCTATATTTTTAATTTCTTCAACAGATTTATTTATATCTTCAATATTACTTAGGATATCTATACTTTTAATCGTAGCTGATTCAACTGCCTCTGTTATTAATACTAATGAATCATTAGCTTTAGTTAATTCTAAATTCACAACTTCTGATTTAGAATGCATTAAATATATTCTATCTTTTATCAATTTCGCATCTTCAAAGTACTGATTCCCTACATTTACAAATTTATCATAATCTGTAATTATAGTATTGTCAATAAAGCTTAAAACACCTTCTGAACTCATTGATATATCATCAAATGATTCCTTTACTTTTTCTATTAGTATATCCATTTGCTCAGTTGTCTTCATAGATTCCTCTGCTAATTTTTTTACTTCTTCAGCTACAACCGCGAAACCTTTACCATGTTCTCCCGCTCTAGCTGCTTCAATTGCAGCATTGAGCGCTAGTAAATTAGTTTGATTTGATATATTTTGAATTCCTTCAGACATAATTTGAATTTCTTCAATAACTTTTCCTTTTTCTATCGCATTTAATATTTCCCTTTTCTTATCGACATATACCTTTTCAGTTTTTTCTTTTAAAATAACTGTACTTTTTTTCATTTCTAGTGCTCTTTGAGATATTTCATTAGCATTTTCATCACCAAGTTTTGCTTCATTAATAAGAGCACTTGATAATTCTGAAATTTGTTCATTTGAAGCTGACACTTCTTCTATCGATGCATTAATTGTTTGCATACTTGATGATATTTCTTGAATAGAAATATTAACGTTTTTTACTTCTTTATTAACACCTTTAATTGTTGTTGTTAATTCTTCACTTGCTGCGTTTACTTCCATAATTCCATTTGAAACAGAAACAAGTAATATTTTAAGCTTCTCTTTCATTAAAGCAAACGCACTTGCAACCATACCTATTTCATCTTTTAATTTTATATTAATTTCTTTTCTAAAATCACCTTCACCAATATCTTTAGAGACTATCACCAATTTTTTTAATGGTTTTATTAATTTATCTACAAAAAATAAAACAAATAAAATAGCGATAAATATAAATCCAAATCCTATAAACATCATTTGATTAAATGAATTTACAGCTATATTTTCATAATATGTATTTGGAACACCAACATACCAAATTCCAATTATATCTCCAACTTTATTTTTTATAGGTTCATAAGCAGTTTGATTCCAAATTCCTACTACATTTGCTTTACCTATAAATTTTTCGCCTTTAACTAATACTATATCAGAAATAGCTTTAGATACAGTCTCTCCTATAGCTTTTTTACCATCAGCCTTAACAACATTTGTTGCTATTCCAATATCACCTAAAAAAATTGCTACAGTATCACCTGTCATTTTACCTATTTCATCCACAATAGTAAAATTATTATTTATAAGTTTATTGCCCTTATATAAATTAATGCCATCTTTTTCCCAATCACCGGGATATTTACTATCAATAAGTGCTATTCCCATTTCAAGATCACTATTTAATTTTTCCTGAGCAGAATTAATTAATTTTCCCTTAAACGAAAAAAAAGTATACGCTCCTGTAAATGCTGAATACATAATTATAATAAATAAAAATAATGCTATTATTTTCCCTTTTAATTTCATTTTCATCTCCTTTTAAATTTTATTTTAGTCAATTGTAAAACTATATAACCTATTGCAATCAATAACTTTCTTTTATTTATTTTGAATAGTTTCCTCCAATATGGGTATCTAGGACTTGTTTAATGGCAAGCCTTTACTATTTTAGATTAAAAAAATTGCTGTATTTTTAATTTTCTTTAATTTAAAATAGTAAAATTTCTTTATTTTGATATAAATAGTTCTCAAATTGGAAATACTGTTTCTCTTAAATCAACAATTTTATTTGCTGGTATAACCCAATTAATTGGTGTTCTTATTATGATTCGTTCAGGCAACATAAATCATTTAAGAGCTTTTAAAACAGTTGCTTAATTTATTACTTATTCATATTTGAAAAACTTAATATCTATACCCTTAGTTTAACTTGTTTATTTTTTTGATGTTTTTGTTATTTTAATGACAAGTTATTAATAGTCTATTTCGTAATTACCTAAGTTAATTTTAGTTTAAGTTAATTAGACAATATTATCGAAAAAATTAAAAACTACAATATATTGGTACTTTTATAATAAATTAAATCTGTATATAAAATTTCATTATATTCTTCATATCTCATCCCTGCCAACTTATATGATTGTTTTTTTCTAAAAGATAAAGATGCAAAATTTGGCACTGGATCAATTATTGTTTCTGAAAAAAGATATTCATAACCTAAAATGTTAATATCTTTAATAAACTTTTTGTAAATTTTACTGCCAATTCCGTGTCCTGTATGACCCGCTAAAATTGCCATTTTATCAGATAAAACAAAATTTTCTGTTTTTTTAGAATCAAAATTCGGACTCCAAACTATATCTTTAATCCAATTCGGATTTTGTAATAACCATTCTGTTCTAGTATAACCTATTAAAAAACCAACAATTTCATTCTTTTTCTCAGCCACATAAAAAAAATCTAAACTTTTAATTTTTTCACGAAATATATTCTTAAAATATATTCTATTATCATTATAATTATCCATTAAAAAACCATTATAAGATTCATAGTCACCTTTTCCCACACTTGAGGCCACATTGATAATTCCATCAAGATCTTCAACAATTGCTTTTCTCACATTAACTAAATCTAGATTTTGTTGCACTAAAATAATATTTTCTTTTGTACGTAATTTATTTGCTATAAGCATAAATTTCCCTCCGTTTCACTTTGATTCTATGATTGATGAAAATGATTCTATAAAAAATTAATATAATTTTAATTATATTATTTTGAAGATTATATGTAATTAAAAGCTCGTATTTAAAGTAGTTGAAATAGAATTGTTAAAAGAAAAGTATATATATAATAATATTTTAAACAAATACTATATTAATATTATACAACATATTTACAAAAAAAACAATTTAAAAACCTCGAACATATATATATTATAATATTCGAGGCTTAGTTAATATTAAAAAATCAAGTTTTTAAAGATGTATATTATAGTTAATTCGCATTTTCAAAATAGTAGTTTACTCCTGCTTTAAAACCATTTTGGAATCCAAGTCCATCATCAGAAAATTTAACTCCGCCTTTATTAAAAGTTGCTTTTATTCCACCTTTTGAGTAAGATCCTTCAAGTTCACTTCCTACTAGACTTCTTGGATCTACTCCAATATTATCAAAACTTTTGGCAATTCCTAAAGCTAAAGCTTTAGCTTTTTTTAGAATTTCTTTGTAATCTGCTGTTTCTAATGAAAAAACAGAAACTGACCATATTGATGTTTCAACACCTTTAAATGCTCCAACTGCGAAATTTGCTGCATTTTTAGCAGTATCAGTAACCTCATATGAAACCATTGCTCCATTTTCAAATGTGTCAATTTTAGAAATCATTTCATAATTTTTCGGATTAATTTCATACCACGCGTATCTTTTTTTGCTATTTATCGTTGTTGGTTCTTCTTGAATTAAAATATAATTTGTTGAATCATTAATATAGTTAATTAAATTTTCAGGAACTTTTGCTTCACGCATTTCTTTTAGGTAATTTTCATCAACATATGGTGGAATTAAAACTAACTCTTGATTATCTTCCCATATTTCATCAATACCCATTCCTTTTCCTTTAAGAACTTTTGATTCTAAACTAGATGCAAATAATCCGGATATTATATTATAGCCATTATTCAATTCTTTATTGTTACTATGCATTTCATTAATTACATCTACTAAATCAATATGCGTGTTGAAAATATCATTTACCTTGTTAGAAACAACAATTATACGTTCTCTGCTAGTCCTTCCTAAAATGATATCTAATTCTTTTGATAACATTTCGTCATTTAAACTTTGATTAGCAATAAATTCATTAATTATTGAACGGTTATGCCATTTTAATGCTGTTAATTCGCTTGGATTTTCAATATTATCATACAAACTATTAGCAAGTTCTTTCAATTTTTTAATAGATTTTTCTGTTAAATCAGGTGAATTAATACTTACTGTAAAAAATACATTATCAAGCGATTCATTTTCATTTAAATAAGTAATATGTCTGTTATATTTATTATGCTGAGCAAATTGTATTTCAACAGATTTTATATCATATTCATTTAAATTAATAGTATCATCACCTACTATATTTTCACCTTTCGTCATTATAACAGTATTTATTTGGTTTTGATTTTTAACGAAAGCTATGTCTATAGCATCAAGGCTTAATGTATCTGTATTAATTGTTGCTTCTAGTAGATCAACTTCAATAGTAACTATTCCATCATCAACTTCTCCTGCTAAAGCATCATTAAAATCAGATATTTTTGCATTTGCATTTTCATTTTTAGATATAGCATTAACAAAAATTTTCATATATATTTTATCTGATTTAAGTTCTGGAATAACATTATTTTCAAAATAAACAAGGCTTCTTAAATTTTCAATTTCATCCATAAAAGGAATAACAAAAGTATGATTTTTATTATTTTCTTTATATATTATTGCTGGTACACTATCTATTTTAATATCATCTACTTTTGAAATATCTTTTAAAACAGCCTTACCTTTATCAGTAAGATTCGCAATTTTTAACTTTGGACTATAACCTAGTTTAGAAAAAGCTCTTAAAGCAATGTTAGCGAGATCTGAAGCAGTACCGTAACCCTGTGTTAATACAGCTTCTTTTGAATACTTATAAGTAAATGGCATATATTCATTTTTTGAAGGAATATATTCTAATTCTTTTAGTGTTTTTTTAAGTCTATCAACAGAGTTTATAGATTCAAAAATAGTTGATCCGTATATAGAAATAGACGGTGCTTCAACAGTTTCTTTTTCAATCATTGTATTAGCAAGTTGTAACTTTTCAGATGATTCTTGGTGTTCAGAATTATATTTATTAATAACTTTAGTAAGTGTATCATTTAGCTTTTCAGTATAATAGTCATCTTTTTCAAATTTTGTTTTTTCTACTAAATAATCTTTATTAAAATCTTTTTCAGAAGCTAAATAATTAAGTTCTTTAAAAACAGTAGATTTTAAATACCATTTTTTATTAATACTTTCATCATCAAGGTAAAACATTAAAAAACCTCTTCTATTTGTACCATCGAAAATTAAAGTGTTTTCAGAAAAACCAAGAAGTAAATTGTTGGTATAATCATATACATCTCTTAATTCAGGATTATAGCTAAAACCGCTATTTTCCACTGTTCCATCATAATCTTCTGATTGTAAATTAAATAGTTCTGGAATCCCATAACTACTGTAACCATCCTTTATGTCTTCAATAGTTATATCCGCTACAATGCAGTTATTAAAATTTCCTTCTCGTATTTTTATTAGATTATTTACTTTTAATTTAAAATACTCACTAGTTAAATAATCTCCTGTCATTTTATACTGTTTCACATCAGTTCCAATTAATGCATCTTCATCTTTTAATTCAACGAATATATTGAAATCATAATCCTTTAAAATTTTAGGTATTTGATAACACATATAAATTTTATTAAATGATCCTGGAGAAATCATTAATTTAGAAATAAATCCTGAAGGTATAGAAGAAGTTATTTCATTTATTGGAATATAAAAATCTCCTTTCTCAGAATTTATTTTAAGTTTAACCCTATCTCTTGGATTGATGTTAATTAATGCTTGCATTTTAGATATAAAATTGGCTTCTATTTTTCTAATGATACTATTTTCTAAATTAAATATATTAAAATCAAAATCTTCTTTATTCATATCTTTAAAACCATTAATCTCCATTGAAAAAGTATCTGTCAATTTACCTGTCGCAGTTTTAGGTAAATATTTAACATTTTCGTTAACAACAGTCATTTTTCCAATAAGCGGAATATCAATATGACCGTAATTTACATCATAATAATGAAGTGACAATTGATCCATTTCATTGTCTGGAACTAAAAAAATCATTGTTCCGTCAATTATTTTCTCAGGTTCTATAGTAATTGAAAAATTACTTGGATTCGATATTGGTTTTTCAGCAAGCCAAGTCTCAGCTGATGCAGGATAAGTTCCTGAGTTGTTATATCCTACATAAAAATGCGATGTATAATTAGGAATTAAATATGGAATTTTAATTTTTTTTAATTCTCCATCAGAAGATTTTGATACCCAAGCAGATGGATGTCCACTTCCATCTGGATATACCATTACTTCTTGCTCTTTAATAATATTTTCTATATTCATTGTTAAAGCTAAAAATCTATAACCCGATGGTGGATCAAGACCTTTTAATTTTGATAAATAAACTAATTCATTTGCTGTAAGTTTAATTGCGTCATTTGCATTATTTACACCATTTAATTTGATTCTTTTAATTATTTTAGATTCTGTTACGTCCATTGAATCTCCTGTAATTAACTTTGCAGTTTCAGAATCTTTTAACTTAGGTAATTCCATAAAAGAATACTTAATTGTTTCAGATTCAGAAATTATATCACTTTTCTTCTTTTGAGTTAAATTAGAAAGCACTGATGCTGAGTAATTATTTAATTCACCAGTTTTAGCAACTTTATTTATAATTATTTTAGTTGAAATTAAATCTGATTTTGGTTCTGTTTCCACTTCTTTAATCATTTCATCAAAAGTAGTTCTGATTAAATCAGGATCTTCAGTAATAATATATTTTCCATCTGATTTTTCAGAAGCATAAATAAATGCATCCTCATTATCTTCTACACCCATTCCAATCCAAAGAACTTTAATATTATCCTCTTTTATTTTATCAAGAATTAAATTAAAATAATCAAGATCCTCCTCACACACTTCTAATGCTGCATCAGTTAAATATACAAGTACTTTACTAGTTGAAGGAACGGATTTCAACATTTTATATCCTATTTCAACAGAACCTAATATTTCAGTTGCTCCACCTGCATATAAATCACTAATGCCTCTTAGGATTTTAGTTTTATCTATAGTCATTGCTTGTAATAAGTTTATATCTTGATTAAATTCAATCAACTGCATTTGAATATCATCAGGTAAATTTATAATGAAATCATGAAATAAATTCTTCACATTTGTTATCCTTAAACTGTTATAGTCATCAGAAATTTCTGTCATTGAACCACTTGTATCTATTACAAATGTAACTACTGGAATATCACATAATTGCGATTCTTTCGGCCTACTATATATTAATTCATAAGTATTGCTTAATCTATCATTAATTGATTTAAAAACTTCATTAAGAGCTGTTTCATCCAAAGCATTAAAATATTTTCCATTTGAAATTTCTGCAAATTTGCCTAAAGTTACTTTATCGGGATTCTCTCCAAATCCTATAGAATAAATTGGAATATTGCTGTTTTTGATAATATCTATTACATTTTCTTTATCAGAAACACTTCCTCTATCGGTATCATATAAATTTGCATCTTCTCCATCTGTAAATAGAACTATAGTTGGTCTTTCGGCTTCTTCTAAACTTTCTAATGCATTAATCGTTGTATCATATAAAACAGTTGCACCACCAACATTAATTTTATTTAAGTTACTTAATGCTTCTTTTTTTGTACTTCCTTTCATCATTTTAACTTTTGAATCAAAATCAATAATTTGAATATTTACATCATCTTGCATACTTTCAATAAATAATTTAGCAGATTTTATTGTTTTTTGCATTTGTCCTTTCATAGATCCTGAAGAGTCTATTGCAAGAACAATATTTGGTGAAGATTTTACTCTATTTATTGAATCTATTTTTGTTTTAAAAGTTCCTTCAAAAACTTCAGTATTTTCTAAATCTGGCAAAATTACTTGAGTATTTTTATCAACTAGAGAAAATCTAACATTAACTTTATCGTTAGATTCTTTTATAGTTAAAATATTTATTCCTTGATCAACTTCGCCTATTTTATATTTAAGTTCATTTGTTAAAGTAAAAGGCACTTTAACTTTTGTCATTTCACCTGCATTAACAGGTACCATTGTTGCCGTATAACTAGAAAGATTAGTATCACCAGCAGGTGTAACGGAAACATCCCAGTAACCTGATGGTACATAGATTAAATAATCGCCATTAGGCATTTTATCAAAATGATAATTTTGATACGAATATAGCGGATGCGAAATGAAAATATGATTTTTACCTGAAGGCGATACCCTAATATCTGATACGTTTTCAGCTGAAACAGTTATTGCACCCATTTTTTCACCATATTTAACATTTTCTAATACTCCATTGTTTTCTATTTTTATTGTAATTTTTTCTGGAATATTATCGTCAAACCATTCAACAGACCATATGCTTGAACCGCTATCAAACATTAAATTATCTGAAACATAATGAAGCTGTTCCCATTCATCAAGGGATCTAGCAAAATTGAATTCTCTTATATAATTTCCATATTGATTTCTATTTACTGCGCTAACTTCAGCATAACCGTTTGTAATATCAAAAGTTGCTGTTTGGAATTTGTTATGTTCATTGTATGTAGTAAAATAATAAATTTCATTTTCATAATCTGCGGGTTTTATTACTAAAGTATCGCCTATTTTCATTACTTTTTCTTTTATTACATCGATTTCTAATTCTAAATCACTGTTTATATATGCCATTGCCCACCAATAGTTTTTATCATCTAATTTTTTATGGAATACTAAAGTTTTTTTATATCTATATTCAATTTCACATTCTAAATTTTTCGCATAATTTTCTAAATCATATAAATAAGATTCAATAACATCAGAAGAAACTTCATTTTCAAAAGGAATATTCATTTTCCATAACTTTCCATAGATTTCTTTATCTTCATAAACACTATCTGCATTTAGAAAACTCAAATAATAATTCGATTCATCTACTATTTCAATAGTTGAGTATGACTCTTCCATTCCCAAAGGATTAATATATGGTTTTTCAACACTCCAATTTCCATCTGCTTGATTTCCAAATTCAAAAATCGACTCAGGATCAATATCGTATGATATATTATCTTCAGTTTTTTCTTCAATGTCATTAATATTATTTTCGTTTTTAACAGCTATTTCATTATCATTACTTTTTGATTCGATATCAGTTTTTTTGCAACTTGAAATAAAAACTACTAAAATTAATAAAACTATTAAAACACTTAAATTTCGCCTTTTAATAAACATTAGATGCTCCTTTCATATTGCTTATTTATACCCAATAACTGAAATTTTAAGCAAATACTATTCTACAAAAAAAGATTCCAATTAAGGAATCTTTAACTATTTATATTCAATTTAGTAAATTTAGATAAATTTTATAATTTTCATTATCAAAACAAACAAAAATTATCTTTTTATCATTGTATTTTTCAAGAAATTCTTTAATAGTTTCTATAGCAATTTCTGCTGCTTTTTCTTTAGGAAATTTATAAATACCAGTAGATATATTTGGAAAAGCAATACTTTCTAAATTATTCTCTATCATTAAATTTAAAGAATTCTGATAAGCATTTCTTAAAATTTTAACCTCATCATTATTTCCGGAGCGCCAAATTGGGCCTATAGCATGAATAATATATTTTGCAGGCAAATTATAGCCAAGTGTTATTACAGCATCACCAGGATTCCTATGCCCAAATTTCTTGCATTCCTTTAACAATTCAGTGCCGGCTGCTTTATGTATTGCCCCATCGACGCCTCCGCCTCCAAGTAATGAAGTATTAGCTGCATTTACAATTGCATCAACTAAAATATTTGTAATATCACCTTTAATAATCTCAATATTATTCATATAAATCTCCATATTTAAAATACACACTTCCAAGTTCCACATCCAAGATTATCTGATGGTATTTTTTTTGCCACAAATCCCATTTTTCTATATCTTTTTACTTCGCTATCGTCAATTTCAATTACAATTTTTGTATTATTAAGAATTAATTTTAAATTTTCTATAATTTCCTTTTCAATAGCTTTAACGTTTTCATTCTCATCAACTGAAAAATTAAGTATTTCAGCTCTTTTGGGATTGATTCTATTAAGTCCAATAATTCCAACAATTTTATTATCAATTTCAGCTGTAAAAAACATTCCTTGCTGTTTTGAATATATACTTTCAGCTATATTTTGAATTTTTCCTTCACTTGGATTAAACATTGATTTTGAAATTAAATTAGCAATTTCATTATTTTTATATATTTCCATATGATCTGTAATTCTATTTATTTTCATAATATCCTTTCAAAATCTAATTATTCGCCTTACTTACATTACGTAATCTTCCTTTAATAGGAGTCGTTTGCAATTTTTCAAATACATATTCACCTTTGTTATTTAATATTTCAACAAATGTTGATACATCCGTTATATTTATAATACCAATATCAGAAGCATTTACATTTTCAATGTTTGATATTGCACCAACAACATCTGTAGGTCTCATTTTTGTTTTTTTTCCAGCATTAATATGAAGCTTAAGAATCTCTTTTGTTAATTCAGCACCTTTTGTTTTCTTCAAATTAGGTTTTGATTTAATTTTATTCGTAAATCTAATTTTTTTCTTTCTAAGTGCATATTTAGAAGGTCTTTCTTTAACTTCAATATTATATGAAAGTTGCTTTTGAATCTTATTAAAAAATTTCATTTCTTTTGGAGTTACTATTGAAATAGCAATTCCTTTGTTATCAACCCGACCCGTTCTTCCAATTCTATGAACATATATATCTTTATCAATTGGCATATCGTAATTAAAAATATGAGTTACATTTTCAATATCTATTCCTCTTGCTGCAACATCAGTTGCTACAAGATATCTAAAGTAACCTTTTTTAAAATCATTCATGACTTTAGTTCTTTCTCGCTGATCCATTCCACCATGAAGTTTCTTAAAAGGATAATTTAATTCTTCAAATTCTTTTACAATATTGTCAACAGATTTTCTAGTATTACAAAATATTATTGCAGTATCAGGATTTTCAAATATTAATAAATCTTCAAGTAAATTGATTTTACTTTCATTTTCAATTGTATAAACACTTTGAGTAACTCTTGCTTCCATATTGGTATCATTTTGAATGTCAAAATACTTAGGATTTTTCATATAATCTTCACATAATTTCTTTATGTCTTTTGGCATAGTTGCAGAAAGTAAAGTCGTAATTCTATCCGTTTTGATAGTATCAATAATTTCTTTAAGTTGTTCTATAAAACCCATATTTAACATCTCATCCGCTTCATCAAGTACAAGATATTTAATATTTGATACATCTAAAGCACCTTTACTTATTAAATCAATTAATCTGCCAGGTGTACCAACAACAAAATGTGTTTTTTGATTTAAATCTTTAATTTGACTTTCAATAGGTGATTTACCAAAAACCGCAACAGCCTTAATTCTTTTAAATCTACCAATATTGAAAATATCATCTTTTACTTGGCTAGCTAATTCTCTAGTCGGTGTTACTACAAGAACTTGTGGTTTATACTCATCCCATTTAATAAGCTCACAAATAGGAATAGCAAAAGCTGCAGTTTTACCACTTCCTGTTTGTGATTTAATAATAGTATCTTTTTTATTAAGAATTGCTGGTATTACTCTTTCTTGTACATCTGTTGGATTTTCAAAATGAAGCATTTCAATTGCTTTAAATATTTCTTCACTTAATCTAAAATCTCTAAATTTTTTAGTTGTCATTATTTCTCGCTTTCTAATATTAATTATTTACATTACTGTCATTTTTAAACTCGTTTTCTATTCTATCATTCAATAAGAAAATACACAATTTAAAATAACATTTTATTACATTAATTCTAAAAATTTTAATAATCTTTTAATAACTGTAGATGCTTCAGCTCTGGTTGCTCCATTTTGCGGATTAAAATTGCCTAAATCATCACCATTTATTAATCCTAATGCATTAGAAATTGCAACTTTGTTTTTTAATTTTTGTAAAATAGCACCTTCATCATTAAATCTTACATGCTGAGTAATAAATATATCACTTTCATCGCTATCGGTATAATAAAAATATGAATTAACTAAAATATTTGCCATATCCTCTCTTTTAATTGGATCATTAGGGTTAAAATAATATTCATAAGAATCAATAAGCATATTGGCATTACTTGCATTATTTAAATTCTTTTTATACCATGCATCATATGGAACGTCCATAAAGTGAGCTGAATTTGGTGCATTTTCTAAATTGAAAATTCTTGACAATAGAACTACAAATTCAGCATTAGTAACCTCTTTATCAGGTGCAAATTCTTTATTTGAAACTCCATTTGTAATTTTTTTGGAAGCTAGAATTTCTATATCATTCTGCGCCCAATGTCCTTGAATATCATCAAAAGTTTTATTATACTCTTTAACTGCATATTTTGAAAAATGTGTTGCATCAAACATTATTTTACCATCTAAAGACACTTTCCCACCTACATACTGCCAGATTCCTGTTTCTTCATCATAATGAAAAACTGAAATTTTATCTCTATTTTTCACTGTTGATGAGTTATATAATAATGTAATAGGTATTTCGCATTCAACATTTGATAAAAGAGATTCGCCGTCATAAATATTTATATCATATATATTTGAAACTAAATTTCCTTTAAATGTTTCAGTACTATTAATCAATTTATTATCAACATTTTTGCTAGATATTACTAAACTATCAACAATATTTAATTTATTAAGAATTTCACTATTTAAAGTTAATATTACATTTTCAAATTTAAAATAAATTGTTTTCTTAGAGTTTCTAATTATTTCTAATATTTCTTGATTAATAATAATACGTATTTCATTTGCATTATTTTCATTTAAAGGATCAATTTCAATATTTTCTGAAGCGTTTAAAATTTCAACAAATTTTTCTTTATTTAATGAAATTTCCATTGTTACTTTTCCATTTTCGTCTTCAGTAATAATAACATCGTCTTCTGGTTCAGCTTTTGGAGCAGCTAGTGGTACATTTGATGGAGGAATATAAGTTCCACCACCGCCTCCAGAACTGCCACCACCTGATGGTGGATCACTAGGTGGTGCACTTTCTCTAGTAACAACGATTGTATATGTTCCAATAAATCCGTTTTCTGCTGTAACAACTATATTTACTCTATTAGTTCCATAACTTAAATTTATTAGTTTAGAACCGTTTTGAGTAACAAAATCTTCTCCATTAATATTTAAGGTTGCTTTAGGATTATTAACTTTTGCATTAACAGTTATATTTGAAACTGTATTACCAACTGTTAAAGAATAGCTGTGATTATCATTAGTAAAATTGATATTATAGCCTGTTACACTTAATGATTCTAAAGTGTTATCTGTTGATTGACCAATT
>Ga0256842_1002196_pt1 | contig 14383 bp, 13 predicted proteins | sample 4559240metaG_FD_185973 | JGI IMG/M metagenome (GOLD analysis project Ga0256842, IMG submission 185973) | Hydrothermal vent microbial communities from Guaymas Basin, Mexico - 4559-240 | ecosystem: Environmental > Aquatic > Marine > Hydrothermal vents | place: Mexico: Guaymas Basin | collected...
TCTTCAGCTTCAAAAAAACAATTTGTTAACTTACATACTACTATTGTTTTGATAGCATGTATTATCTCAATAGTATTAATGATGTATTTAAAAGAACTAAAAGAGAGCAAAGAAAAATCCTTGCTTGAACAAAGTACTTCAACTCTAGATATCACATATAGAGCAAGCATACAAAAATACGGACTTCTTACCAAAAATATTTTTACTCAACAAATTAAACAAGACGCAGTACTAGAACTTTTTTATAAAGGTTCCATATCTAAAGGTGTTGAACAAAATATATATAGGGGCTTACTATATAAACAACTCTACCCTTTATATACAAAACTTAAAACTCAAGGCATAAGACAATTCCAATTTAATCTCGAAAATGGTGATAGCTTTTTAAGATTTCACAAACCAAGTAAATCTGGAGACAATCTTTTTCATAGTCAAAAAAGCATAAAAATTGCCAACACTAAACACATAATCATAAATAGTTTTGAAACTGGCAAAGTAGCATCAGGGTTTAGAAATGTTTTTCCAATTCGTTATAAAAATCAATATATCGGAAGTGTTGAGATTAGCTTAACAACAAGTGCTATCACAAAGACTCTCTCTTCGCTTGATAAAAAAAAAGAATATGCTTTAATTGTAAATAAAAAACAAATTGACTCAAAAATATTTAAAACACAAAAATTCTTATATAGCATCTCTTCAATCAATCCAAATTATCTGCAAGAGGATGCCAATCAATACCTAATAGACTCACCAAAACCATTATCAAATATAGCCATACAAATCAATAAAAAACTCCACTCTGATAAAAAACTCCTTAAATACATGAACCAAGAAAATGCATACGAAACATTTGTAAAAATTAAGAGTGGCGACTATGAAGTATCATTTTTACCAATGAAAGATATAGAAAATCAAATAGAAGGATATCTAATATCTTATCGTAAAGTTCTAGCTATGCCGTTAATTATAAAATATTTTAATTTAATTGCTATTTTTATACTCATAATAACTCTTATAATTATAAAATTAATTTTTATTATCAAAAACAAAGCAGACAGCTTAAATCAGCAAAAACTATGGTTTAACTCAATAATCGATACACTAGCTGAAGGTTTATATGTGATGAATATCAAAGGCATTATAGAGTATGTTAACCCTGAGGCTTGTAAAATTTTAGGATATAAAAAAGAGGAGTTGCTTGGTAAATGTGCTCATAGTTTATTTCATTCTCATTACGCTAATCAACATATTCCTCAAAAAGATTGTTCTATATTAAAAGGAGTCATCGATAATAAAGAATTTCGCACTACAGAAGAGTTTTTTACATGTAAAGATAAAAAGGTTATATCTGTTGATTTGAGTAGTAAGTTTATTTTAGAAGAGAATCAAAAATCTCAAATAGTAACTGTTTTTAGAGATATAAGTGAAAATAAAAGAAAAGAAAACCAAATGCTTCTTTTAACAAAAGCACTCGAAGCAAGTGCCAACGCCATAATCATAACAGACATAAACGCTCATGTCCAATGGGCAAATGCATCTTTTGAAAAACTAACAGGATATAAAACCCAAGAGGTTATGGGAAAAGATCCAAAAGAGTTTATGAACTCGGGCAAACAGCCGAAAAAATTTTATGAAGATATGTGGAAAACTATTTTAAACAAAAAGCCATGGAAAAATGAACTTATCAATAAAAGAAAAGATGGAAGTTTTTATCATGAAGAGTTAAGTATAACTCCTGTTCTTGATAAAAACAATAATATTCAAAACTTTATTTCAATAAAACAAGATATAACTGATAGAAAAAAGGCTGAGGAAAACATAAATCACTTTGCTTTTTATGATCCTCTTACAGATTTGCCAAACAGAAGGCTTTTAATAGAACAATTAGAAAAGAGTATGGACGGCATCACAAGAACTAACAAAAGCATAGCTGTTCTTTTTTTAGACTTAGACAAATTCAAATTATTAAATGATGCATACGGTCATGATGAGGGAGATGAACTACTAATACAAGTTGCAAAAAGATTAAATTTATCTGTAAGAAAACAAGATATAGTATCTAGGATTGGTGGCGATGAATTTATAATTGTTCTTGATAACTTACCTAGTGATTTAGTCCTAGCTAAAGAATCTGCAAAAAATATTTCAAAAAAAATAATAAAAACTATAAAAACTCCTTTTATTTTAAAAAATATCACCTATGAAATAACTGTAAGTATTGGTGTATCTATATTTAATGATGACCAATTGAAAACCAGTGAAATATTTAAACAAGCCGACCTTGCTCTTTACGAAGCAAAAGAGCAAGGAAGAGGAAAAGCTTGTTTTTATAAAAGTTTACTTGATAGCACTACCCCTGTTGCCTTTAGAAATTAGGCCTTAGGTATGGTTATTGTTAGAACTCCATTTTTAAATTTACTTTTAAAATCTGAGCCTTTTATATCTTTTGGTAGGGTTATGCTTCTAACAAAGGAACTTTCATAAATCTCTTTTTTTATAAAGTTTGAAGAGTTACTATCATTTTGCTTTTCAGTTTTTGCCTCTATTTTTAAAACACCATTATTGAGACTTACCTTTATATTTTTGTCACTTGCGCCTGGAAGATTAACTCTCACCTTATAACTATCTTTTAAATCTTTCATATTTATTGATGGTGTCAAACTAATATTATTAAAAAAAGCTTCAAACTCTGGCATTGTAGAGAAGTTTGAGTTCATTGAGTTAAAAATCTGATCCATCTCTTTTTGCATTTGCTGAAACTGCTCAAATGGATTTGTTCCGCCAAATCTTTCTACTTTTTGGATTGCCAATGGTTCTTTTTGAATAATTTTTTTATTATTCATACTATACAAATAATAACCTTGAAAACCAACTACTATAACCAATAAAAAAACAATAGCAGATAAAATTTTCTCATTTTTCATAAGACACTCCTTATAAAAGGACCTTATCAAGGCCCTTATTTAATACTAATTAATTTAGCTTTTTTAGATTCTTCTTTTTCTATAGTGATATAGAGTCGTCCATCTTCAAAGTTTGCTTTTACACTATCTTTATTGATACCATCTGGCAGAGCAAATACTCTTGAAATCTGTCCAAAATGACTACTTAACATATAATAATCATCCTCTTTTACCTCTTTTTTCATATGTCTAACTGCACTAACTCTTATATAGTTATCTTCTATTTTTAGCTCTATATCTTCTTTCTTAACACCTGGTAAATCTACTTCTATTGAGTAAACATCACTACTTTTCTTACCAAAGTTTGCAAAAGGAAGATGACTTGCTACATTGGTAAAAAGCTCTTTTGTTTTTTCTAATCCACTCTCAAATGTTTTTTCTATCTTTGAGCCAATCTCATTTGTATTTTTTACAATATCCATAATAGACCTCCTACTTATTTGATTTCTATTTTTTTTGGTTGATTTGTTATAACTTCATGTTTTGGAATTTTTACTTCAAGAACACCATCAACACTATTTGCTTCGATTTTATCTATATTTACATTTTTTGGAAGAGTAAAACTTCTCACAAATTTACCATACTTACTCTCAATCTTATAATATGACTCCTCTTTTGTCTCTTCTTTTACCTTTCTCTCTCCACTGATAGTAAGAACATTATCCTTTACATCAATAGAGATTTCATCCTTTTTTATACCTGGTAAATCAATCTCAACATAATAAGCATCTTTTGCCTCTCTTGAGTTTACACTTGGTAAAAAAGATGATATACCTGATTCAGCAGTCTGCTCATCAAGTGAATTCATTACAGAATTTATGTAATCAAATCCTCTTCTTAAATCTCTAATTTCTCTAAATGGTTCAAATCTTGTTAGCATCATAATATTCTCCTTATCTTTTAATATTCTTTAGTCTTATCAACTAAACTTTAGGAGAATTTTATCACGAGTTTAAAAAAAGTTTTGCTACTTTAGTTGCATTAATTTAAAAAATTGAGCTTTTTTATCAATTTTTGTATATCTTTAATAATAATTTGTTTTCTTTTAACCTCTATAGCTCCATCATCTTTAAGTTCATTTATATGTCTATCTACTACATGACGAACTGTTCCTATGAGATTTGCTATCTCTGTTCTTGAAAGATTATGTAGAAGTGACTTAACACCTTTTGGTGTAATATTCCCTAAAATTAGCTTTATAAGTCGCTCTGATGTACTATACAAAGACAAATCTGTAGCTAGTTCTTCTACCTTTCTCATCTGAGAAGCAATATAAGGGAAAAATATTTTATTGAAAGCTGGGTTAGTATCTATCCACTCTCTTACTTTTTCAATAGGCAAGCAAAGTGCTTCCCCATCTTCTAAAACTTCACTAATAACTTCATGAACTTTACCATCTAAAAGAGTGATAGTATCATACATATCACCAAGTCCTAACAAAAAAATTGTTTGTTCTTTTGCATTTACTAAATTAAGCTGATAAACCTTAACTTTTCCACTCAAAAAAATATAAAAATGCTTCATAGAATCCTCCGCATTAAAAAAGTATTCTCCTTTTTTAAAATGCACAAGCTTTGCATGCTTATTTATCTCATTTTTAAGTGTATCGCTAAGGCTATTAAATATCTCTATATCATATTTTTGTTTCATAATATCTATTATATATTATTTTAGATAAAATAACTAAAAAAATAGGAAACATGAGATGGAGAGAAAGAAAATATACAATCCTAGTTCAAATGAGAGCTTGAATGATAGAAGAGTTTTTGGTGGGAATCCTCATGGTATTTTAAACTTTACAAAAGCTAGATACTCTTGGGCATTAAACCTTTGGGATATGATGGAAGCAAATACTTGGTTTCCAAAAGAAGTTGACACTACAAAAGATGTACTTGATTACAACAAAAACTTAACAGATTCAGAAAAACGTATGTATGATTTAGTCTGGTCACAGCTTATCAGTATGGATAGTTTTCAAACTAACAATCTTGCTGATAATATCAACCCATACATAACAGCACCAGAAATCAATGCTCTATTGGCTCGCCAAGCTTATGAAGAAGCAAATCACTCAAAATCTTATGCTGTTATGGCTGAAGCTATTTGTGACAACACTGACCTCATTTATGAGATGGAAAAACACGATGATGTTCTTAGACGTAAAAATGCTTATATATCTAGTGTTTATGAAGAGTTGGCTGGTGATGTAACTGAAGAGAAGCTTCTTCTTGCTATGTTTGCAAATCAAATTTTAGAAGGGATTTACTTCTACTCTGGTTTTACTGCTATCTATGCTCTTGCTCGTGCTGGACGTATGCTTGGCTCTGCACAGATGATACGTTTTATCCAAAGAGATGAGATAACTCACTTGCTACTTTTTCAAAACATGATTAACTCTGTTAGAAAAGAGCGTCCTGAACTTTTTACAGACGAACTAAAAGCAAAAGTGCGTAAAATGTTTGAAGAAGCCGGAAAGCTTGAAGTAGAGTGGGGACAGTATATAACTCAAAATCAAATCATGGGATTTACTGATAACATTATAGAAGAGTACATACACTATCTTATCGATGAAAGACTTAGTGCTGTTGGGTTTGAGAAGATGTACAATGCAGAACATCCAATCAAATGGGTTGAAGATTTTTCAAAATTCAATGAACAAAAAACAAACTTTTTTGAAGGGAACGTAGCAAACTATAGTAAAGGTAGTTTATCTTTCGATGACTTCTAAAAAAACCTTAGTTGCACTTCAGTTTGACTATGAGAAAAAGAGTCTTGAAGATAACTTCAAAACTCTTAAACGTCTACTTAACCTCACCCCTAAAGAATCCATCGTTTTAGCACCTGAACTATGTTTAAGCGGATATAAATACGATAATCTCAAAGAATCTGCTGAATTTTCTAAAAACATACTAAGTGAACTAAAAGAACTCTCAGCTAAGAAAACCTTTGCATTAACTCTAATAGAAGAGATTGATGGTAAATACTTCAATAATCTCAAACTTTTTCACAATAAAAAACTAATCCAAACAAGACCAAAAGCTAAACTTTTTCCTCTTGGAGAAGAAGAAAAACATTTTACTTCTGGCAAAATAGAAGAGATAAAAATAGTCAAAATAGATGGAATAAAAATTGCTACACTTATATGTTTTGAATTAAGATTTACTGAACTTTGGCAACAAATAAAAGGAGCTGATATAGTCTTAGTCCCATCTTATTGGGGTAAGCTAAGAAAAAAGCATCTTAAAATCCTTTGTGAAGCTTTAGGAGTTGCAAATCAAGCTTTTGTAATAGTGGCTAATAGCAGCGATGAAGAGATGGCAAGTAGTAGTGCTATTATCACTCCTTTTGGAGATGTATATAGAGATGACTCGGCATTTATCATTAAGCATGAAGCTAATCTAAACGAAATAAAAAAAATGAGAAGATATATAAATATAGGGTTATAATGAGCAATTTTGGTACTAAAATCAAATTACAAAAATGTAAGAATATGGCAGATGAGATAAAAAAAATATGCAATATAAGTGATGAAATATACAAAGCATTAGTTACAAGCGAAAGAGAAGAGTTTGTACCAAAAGGCTTTTCTAGACATGCCTATAAACTAGATGCTCTTCCAATGGCAGCAGACCAATGGATAAGCTCTCCTTTAACCGTAGCTAAAATGAGTGAAGCTTTATCAACCAAAGGTGCTGATAGTGTTTTAGAGATAGGCTGTGGAAGTGGTTATCAAGCTCTTGTTTTAAGTAGACTCATAAGACGAATATTTACTATCGAAAGAGTAGAAAGACTTCTCATAGAAGCTCGTGAACGTTTTAAAAACTTGGGAATTCATAATATACATACTAGATTTGATGATGGACAAAATGGATGGAGAGAATTTGCTCCTTATGATAGAATTCTTTTCTCAGCTTCAACACCAAAAGTACCCCAAAAACTATTTGAACAATTAAGTGATGGAGGTATTTTAGTTGCTCCAATAGAAAAAAATGGAAAACAAGTAATAACAAGGTTTATAAAAACAGGCACTAATATAAAAAAAGAAGAACTAGATGAGTGCCTCTTCGTACCTGTTAAAGATGGTAAAGGCTTTTAGCCTCCATCTTTATCCTAAACTTTTAAAACCTGTTTTATAAGTAGCTGAGGCGTAACTAAACCTCTATATTCATTACGTGATACACTAAAAAGTATATCTATAGTATCACCTCTTCTGACATCAACATCATAATTAAAAAATAGCGATTCTATAGAGTGATTTTCTTTTACAAGTATAAGTTTTAAATGTCTTCTATCTCTTCCTATAACTCTATCTACTTTAACATAAGCATCTCTTAACATGAAACTAGGTTTTGGATTTTTCTGTCCATATGGTTGAAACTCTTCTAGTATTTCAAGTAACTCAAAATCAACACTATTTATATCAAGTTCACCCAAAACATCTCCACCAGCTTCTAAATCTTTGGTAGTTATATCTTTGCTTGCTTCAATCATACGTGACTTGAACTCTTTTAAATTCTCTTCTTTTATAGATACTCCAGCAGCTCCTTTATGACCTCCAAAGCCTAAAAGAATCTCACTTTGCATCTCTATAAGCGAAAGTATATCTACATCTCCTATACCTCTTGCACTTCCTTTAGCGTTACCATCTTTTATCGAAAAAACAATGGCAGGTTTTTTAAATCTTTTTGAGAGTCTAGAAGCAACTATCCCAACAACTCCTTCATGCCAGTTTTCTCCCCAAACAATGACTATATTTTCATCTTCACTTGTCTGTTCTAACGAAGCTTCAAAAAGATTTTTCTCTTCATCTTTTCTACTATTATTTAGATGAACTATAAAATCTAACTTTTCCATAGCATCTTCTAAAGTTTTTGATTTTAAAAACTCATAAGAGTAGATAGCATCTTCCATACGGCCAGAACTATTTATAAGAGGTGCAATCAAAAATGAGATATCATCTCCCTCTAAAGAGTTTTTTGAAAAATACTCTTTTATTGCTTCAAAAGCTACTCTTTTTGAGCAGTTTAAAGCCATAATTCCTTTTTTAACCATAACTCTATTCATATCTCTAAGCTCCATCATATCAGCTATAATAGCGATACAAAGAAGATCTAAAAACTTACCAAGATTATACTCTAAACCCATTTTTTCTTTAAGATTTGCAACAAGATACCAAGCTACCTGTGCTCCACATATCTCACAATTTGGAAAGTCACAATCTTCTTGTTTTGGATTGAGTATTGCATAAGCATTAGGAACTGTAGATGGAACTGTATGATGGTCTGTTATAATAAGGTCTATATTGTTCTGCTTACAATATACAGCTGCTTCAACTGCTGATATTCCATTGTCTACTGTTATAATAACATCTGCATCCAATCTTTTTACAATCTCAGGGTTAAGCCCATATCCATCACTAAAACGATTTGGAATTACAAGTGAATACTCTACATCTAAATCATCAAAAAATTCACTAAGTATCACCGAAGACACTACTCCATCAACATCATAATCACCAACAATAGCAATCTTCTGTCTCTTTTCTATAGCTTCTATTATCCGCGAAGATGCTTTATCAATATCTTTAAAAGAGTTAGGCTTAGGAATCTCACCTAAGCAATTACATGTATCATTTTTAAATCGTTCCGATAAAATTTTCCTTACATCTTCTTTACTTAATAACTCACCCATTTTTTTGGGATTTCAATGCTGCCTCACAAAATGCAAGAAGAGCTCTATTTGGGTTTGTCAAACGAGATGTAAACTCAGGGTGAAATTGAACTCCCAAAAAGAAAGGATGGTCTTTAACTTCTACTACTTCGATAAGACCATTTGACTCTCCACTAACAATCATACCTGCTTTTTCAAACTCTTTTCTGTATTCTGGATTTGCTTCATATCTATGACGATGACGCTCAATTATGCTCTTTTTACCTTCATATACTTCTCTTAAAAGTGAGCCTGCTTTTGTATCACACTCATAACCACCGAGTCTCATAGTTCCACCAAGTGGACTTTTAAATGTTCTTACTTGCTTATTACCAGCAGAATCTAAAAAATTATCTATAAGATATATAATTGGATTTTTTGTCTTTTCATCAAACTCAATTGAAGTTGCATCTTCTATTTTTAAAATATTTCTTGCATACTCTATCATAGCTAGTTGCATTCCTAAACAAATTCCTAAAAATGGAATTTTATTTTCTCTTGCATATTGGATAGATTTTATCTTCCCCTCTACACCACGATGACCAAAACCACCTGCAACCAAAATACAATCTACATCACTCAAATATAACTCAGCCCCTTTCTCTTCAACTTTTTCAGAGTCTATCCAGTTTATATTTACTTTTGCATTTAAATGAGCTCCACAATGGATAAATGACTCTGTCAAAGATTTATACGCTTCTTTAAGGTCAAGATATTTACCTACAAAACCAACAGTAAGCTCATTTGTAGGAGCGATTACTCTTTTTACTAAAGTATCCCATTTTTCCATATTTGGATTAAGTTCTCCAAGGTCTAAAAACTCAGAAATAGGAGCTAAAATATTTTCTCTTTGAAAAGCTAGAGGTACTTTGTAGATAGTCTTAGCATCAGTAGCTTCAATAACACAATTACGCTCAACACCACAAGCATTTGCAAGTTTGTTTTTAAGCTCTTTTGGAAGAGGCATTTCACTACGACAAACAATAATATCTGGACTTATACCAATCCTTCTAAGCTCTTGTACTGAGTGTTGTGTTGGTTTAGTCTTAAGTTCACCTGCTACTTTTATGTATGGAATAAGAGTAAGATGAATATACATAGCTCTTTTTTTACCTACTTCACTTCTAAGTGAACGTATTGCTTCTAAAAATGGAAGTCCTTCGATATCACCAACAGTTCCACCTATCTCAACGATAAGTATATCTTTACCCTCACCAGCTTTTTTAATACGGTCTGAAATTTCATTTACGATATGAGGTATAACTTGTATAGTTTTTCCTAGATAATCACCTCGACGCTCTTTTTCTATAACTGAAGAGTAAACTTTCCCTGTTGTAAAGTTATTGTCTTGTGATAAGTCTTCATTTAAAAACCGCTCATAGTGTCCTAAATCAAGATCTGTTTCTGCTCCATCATTTGTTACAAATACTTCACCATGTTCCAATGGACTCATAGTCCCTGGGTCTACATTTATATATGGATCTGCTTTAAGCATACTTACTTTTAAGCCCGATTCTTTTAAAAGTGTTGCTATACTAGCCGCTGCAATACCTTTACCAAGTGAGCTTAATACTCCACCTGTTACAAATATATATTTTGTATGTTTTTGTGCCATTCGTTGCCATCCTGTATTTTTTTTAAATTATATCTCAACTTAGCTAATAAACCGTTTACTCTTATATGCTAGAATTATAGTAGAGGAGAGTTTTATGAAAAATTTAATACTTTTACTTACTACAGTAGTTTCACTAGTCGCAGCAACAGTGCCTATAAATGTAGAGCTAGATATATACTCAAACAAAGCATTTTTAAGTAAATCTTATTATCTTAATCAAAGTGGAGAAGTAACAATAAAGATACCTCAAAATATAACTATAGACAAGATTAGATACTCACTTGAAGAAAGATGTGCAGTTGATAATAGCACTATAATAAAACCTAAAAATAAAGAAGATATTCAAAGGATAGTAGAACTTAACAATAAAATAAAAGCTTTAAAAGCCAAAGAAAATCTACTAAAAACAATCTCATTAAAAGATATTCAACAAAGCGAACAAATAGAAAATCTGTCAAATCTTTTAGTAGATAAACTAACTCAAAACATGTCAGAAATAGAAAACCTAAAACAGCAATTAATTGAACTAGATAAAAAATCTAAAATAAAAAATAGTGAACTAACTATAGCTTATACATGTGAAAGAGATACAGGAAAAATAAAAATTATATATCCTATAGATATGATTAAATACACTCCTTTTTATAACATAAGTGCAAATATCAATAACAAATCAGTTACTATAGAGAAAAAAGCAACTCTCATTTATAGAGGTGTTGAAAACTATGATGATATAGATTTAAATATATATTCGTATAGATATAACCAAGATGTTGTACCTCAACCTTTCTATCCAAGATATTTAGAAGAAAAAAAAGTTTTATATGCAAAAAATATGTTAGCTATGGATAGTATACAAAAATCTTCTCCTAGAAAAATCATGATGAAACACCAAGAATTAGCTACAAAATCATTTTATAAGATTAAGAGTATATCTCTTAAAAAAGATGAAAAAAATCTTATACATGTAGATAAAACTATACTTGATGCTTCATTCAAAAATATCATAGATGCTTATGGCTCAAATAAGGCATATCTACAAGCAACAATAAAAACAAAAAAGAACTATAGTGGCGCTCAAGCGAACTACTTTTTAAATCAAAATCCAATCTCTACAAGATATATGGAAAAAATCAAAAAAGGACAATCTACACAACTATATTTTGGAGAAAATGAGTATATACAAATTACAAAAAAGCTTATTAAAACACTAAATGAAAAAACATTTTTTAGGGATAAAAAAGTATCAACTCAAAATTGGAAATATACAATAACAAATAAAAAACCATATTCAACAGACGTAGAGTTTATAACTAGAGTACCAGTCTCAAAAGATGCAAATATAAAAGTAAAAACATTGGCTTTACCAAAATTTGATTCACAAAGTGCAGAGGGTAAAACTATTTGGAATTTAAAACTACAACCAAATAGCAAAAAAGAGATTATATTTGGATATGAAATATCCAATAGTAACTAAAATTATTAAGAGAATTTATAAAATAATAAATTCTCTTAACCACTAAGACTTTTTAACAAACTCCTGCTTAAGTTTTATTGCACCAACTCCAGAAACTTTACAATCAATATTGTGTCCATCACTACCCTCGACAACTCTTATACCTTTTATTTTTGTTCCAACTTTAATACCGCTAGAACTTCCTTTTACCTTCAAATCTTTGATGACAGTTACGTCATCACCTGTTTTTAAAGTATTGCCATTGGCATCTTTTACGGTAAATTCTTCTTCAACTTCTTCTTTAGCAGACCACTCATGAGCACACTCAGGGCATACCAATAACACCCCATCTTCATAAGTATATTCACTACCACATTTTGGGCAATTTGGTAAACTTTCCATTTTTATCCTTCTTTTTTATTCGTAACATTATATATAAAACTAAAAACTTCTGCAACTGCTTTATACAGATTATTTGGTATCTCTTTATCCATATCTATCTTTGTTAGAAGCTCTACTAAATCTTCATCTTTTTTTATAGGTAGTTCATTCTCTTCGGCTATTTTTATAATTCTCTCAGCCATAAGCCCCTGACCTTTTCCTATAACTTTTGGAGCATTCTCTTTTTTCTGATTGTATCTTAAAGCAACTGCTTTTTTCATAACATATCTCTTATTTTATCTAAAAACTGCTTACCATATCGTTCTAATTTTACTTGCCCAACACCATTGATATCTAAAAAGCTTTCATTATCTTTAGGTAAAATACTCGCCATCTCTTTTAAAGTTTTATCTGAAAACACTATGTATGGTGGAACTCCAGCTTCATCAGCTATACTCTTCCTAAGCTCTCTTAATTCTTCAAAATGTTCATCTTTATGCTCAAAATCTCTCTCTTTTTTAGCAAGTGATACTTTTTTGTCTACCTTTTTAAAAATCTCTACATCAGCACTTACTTTTTCTTTTCCTTTTAGTATATCTGCGCCAAAAGAGGTTAATACAAGCTGTCTAAACTCACCTCTTTTGAGTGCTTTTACTTCAAAAAGTTTATCAACTATCAAATCCCAACTTACCTTAGATATATCTGTACCTATCCCATAAACACTCAAACTGTCATGTCTATTGTCAAGCACTTTTGTATTTTTACTTCCTCTTAAAATATCAATAATATGTGCTTTACCAAAGTTCTGTCCTGTCCGATAAATAGTAGAAAGTAGCATTCTTGACTCTTTAGTAATATCTATCTCTTCTACATCCTCTTTTTGACAGTTATCACAAAGAGTTTCACACTCCCCTAAACTCTCTTCAAAATAAGATACAACTGCTTTATGTCTACACTCTCTTGAATTTGCATAAGCATAAAGCTCTTCTATCTTATTTTTTGCAAAATTCTTATATCGCTCATCTTCTATTGAGTTCATCAACTCACTCTTTTTAACAACATCTCCCATAGAGTACAAAAGTAAACACTCACTTTTAAGTCCATCACGTCCTGCACGTCCTATCTCTTGATAGTAACTCTCCATACTTTTTGGTAAATCCATATGTACTACAAATCTAACATTTGACTTGTCTATCCCCATTCCAAAAGCTATAGTTGCCACTATAATTTTAACTTCATCTTTGATAAACTTATCTTGAGTCTCTCGTCTTAACTCATTTTTTAGTCCTGCATGATAAGCAAGTGCCTCAAATCCACGAGAGTTCAAAAACTTAGCTACTTCCTCAGTCTCTTTTCTTGTAAAAGTATAGATGATTCCACTCTCATCTTCATAGTTTTTTAAAAAATTAGCTAATTCTACTCGTCCATTACCTACTCTTTTCTTCACATTTAAAATAAGATTGTCTCTAAAAAAACTACCTTTTAGTCTTATAGGATCATTTAACCTAAGAGAATTTACTATATCATCGGCAACTTTACTAGTTGCAGTTGCTGTAAACGCAGCTATTGGTATGTGAGGGAATTCTTCTTTTAAAAAGTGAAGTTTACGATAGTCTGGGCGAAACTCATGTCCCCACTCACTTACACAATGAGCCTCATCTATAACGATAAAACTAACATCAAGCTGATTTAAAAGTGATTTAAAACTATCCATATTGGCTCGCTCTGGTGAAACATATAGAAGTGAAAGCTCTTTATTGTATAACTCTCTATATACTCTATTTATATCTTTTGCATTTAACTCGCTTGTTAACTTATCCGCTTTTATTCCATTTTGATTGAGTGCAACTACTTGGTCATTTATAAGAGCTATCAAAGGAGAGATTACGATAGTAAGCTTATCTTTAAAGTAAAGTGCTGGAAGCTGATAACACAGAGATTTTCCTCCACCTGTTGGTAAAATTGTGAGTAAATCTTTTTTGTCTGTTATTGCCTCTATACTTTCACGTTGCAGTGGTCTAAAACTTTTAAATCCAAACTGTTTCTCTAAAATATCTTCTATCATCATACCTCTATATTTAGTCCTGTACCTAATAGACCCATTGGATTTTTATTCTCTTCTTTTAGTTCTGCTTTTTTTAGATGTACAGTTGAGGGTATAAGCCCTATCTTATTTATACCTTGTTTAAGTGATGGTAAATTCTCTTGAACAAGCTCCAGAAACTCTTCTTTCTCAGCAAAAACAGATATATTTAAATG
>Ga0256842_1002197_pt1 | contig 14377 bp, 13 predicted proteins | sample 4559240metaG_FD_185973 | JGI IMG/M metagenome (GOLD analysis project Ga0256842, IMG submission 185973) | Hydrothermal vent microbial communities from Guaymas Basin, Mexico - 4559-240 | ecosystem: Environmental > Aquatic > Marine > Hydrothermal vents | place: Mexico: Guaymas Basin | collected...
AAACAGGCAATCTATGGCTGGAGGGGGGGAAATTATGAGTTGTTTGATGAAATAAATAATTTCAAAGAAGACATAGGAGTGAACAAGTTTGAAAGTAAATTGCTGAAAGAGAATTTCAGATCCCTTAAGAATATAGTTGAGTTTAACAACTTTATTTTTGGGAATTTAAGTAAGGATGTTGTGAAGGATATTGTAAATGAAAAATTTAAAAATGATTTTGTGAATGATTTTAAGGGAGAATTAGATGAAGTTTATTCTTCAGATGATGTAAAACAGGAGTGCCAGAAGGGCGATGGAGGGTTTGTCTCCGTTAAATTACTTAAATATGGGGATGGGGAATCTGACAGGGATGACTTTCTTAAAAATGAGTTTTTTAAAATACTTGATGATGTTCTTGAAAGATATTCTCCAGAAGATGTTATGGTTCTTGGAAGAAGTATTGACAATCTCAATGATATAATTTCCTGGATATTTGAATATCAGAAAGAAAGAGAAAAATCCTTTGGGGTTATAACTGAAGAAAGTTTAAAGATATTTTCAAGTCTATATATAAAAAATTTACTTTCCCTTGCCTCATATTGTTTAAATGGAGATGAGTTCTACATTAAGGGATTAGTGGAAAATGGTTTTTTAAGGGAAGATGAAAATTTAGATGAAATTGTAAGACTTTCAAAAGTTCTTTCCCCATATGAATTTTTTGTTATGTTATCGAGTAAATTTAACGGAGTTAAAAAGGATGGATTTTACCTTTTAAATTTTCTTGAAATTGTCCTTGATGGAACTTTAAAAGGAAAAAGTCTTTTTGAAATAGTTGAAAATTTTTATAAAAATAGGGATATTTCCTTTTCCCTTCCAGAGAATAACAGTGGAATGAGGATTATGACAATTCACAAGGCAAAGGGACTTCAGTCAAAAGTTGTTATAATTCCAATTTATGATTGGCCATTAAAGAAAAGTCTCACATCCTTTTATAAAATTACCTCTAAAGATTTTGGGGTAGGTGAATATGAAAATTTTCCAGATGTTTTGGTGAAGTTAAATAGTACTCTTGTGAAGTTAAATAAAGGTGTTGAAAAAAAATATAAAAAGATGCTTGAAAAGAGCTGGATTGAGAATATAAATTTGATGTATGTTGCAAATACAAGACCAGAAGAGGAACTTTACATCAGGGGAAGTTTTAAAGTAAGTAAAGATGGGAGTTTAGATAATAGAAGGTTTAATTCCAGTGGCTTACTTTATTTATTGATGAATGGAAAGATAGAAAAAGGGAAAAATATTTTTTCCCATGAATTTGGTAAAAAGTTAAAAAGAAGAAATACTGAGGAAAATAGAGGAGGAAATATTGAGGAAAATAAAGGATTGGATATTTCTCTTCCTTCTTCTTCATTAAATTTAAGAAAGATGTTAAAACTTGAAAGGGGCAGGGGTTATCTAATTGAAGAGAGTGAATTTGGAAATATTTTTCATTCAGCAATGAGTTTTATAAATGATATTTCGGAAAGAGATATTAATTGGTATGTGAAAGATGCCATTTTAAAGACATCCTCCCTTTTTCAAATTGATGAAGAGATGAAAGAAAAACTGGAAAAATTAATTTTTTATACTCTAAGGGATCTTGAGTTTTTCTTCAAAGGTTTTAAGTGGGCTTATAATGAAAAGGAATTTGTCTCAAATAATGGGGTTATATTTAGAGTTGATAGGATTTTGAAAAAAGAAGAAAAAATATATGTTATAGATTATAAAAGTGGAAGGGAATATAAGGAACACATATCCCAGATTTTAAAATATATAAGTTATTTAAGTGATCTTGGCAAGATTGAGGGGATACTTTACTATCCGGAGGGGAGAAAGGTAAAATATGTCAAAGGTTAAACTTTACGCAGTTGATGTATCGGAGGATTTTATAGATTTTATTGCGGAAAAAATTAAAAGTGGTGGGGAAAAATTTGTGGTTATTTTCCCCAATAAAAGACCCATTAGATACCTTGAGAGGGCACTATCCATGGAACTTATTACCATGGGAAGTTTCTTTTCCATGAGAGAATTTGTGGAGGATGTGGTATTAAATTATTCCTCAAATGGAATTAGATTTTTAAGTGAAGTTGAGAAATTTTTATTTATTTTAAAAATATTGAGAGGTATTGAAGATCTTGAGTTTTTTAAGGATGACTTAAGTGCGCTTTCCTGGGCTATCAGACTTTCCTCACTCTTAAGGGATATTGATATAAATTATGAAAAAGACAAAGTTAAGGATATTTTTTATGTTGAGGGTTATGTTTTAGATGAGGCAAAAGTTTTACTTGAAAATTTAAAGAAAATTTATGAAATTTATTTAAATGCACTTGAAAGTGAAAATGTTACATTTGGAGGAGATACCTACAGGAGATGTTATAAAATAATATCCGAGGATGAAAAATTTTTTAGTGATAATAGAGATAAAACCTTTTATATATGTGGCTTTTCATATCTTTCTAAATTGGAGAAGAAAATATTTGATGAAATTGGTAAAAAGTTTAACACCGAGATTTTCTTTCAGATAAATTTAGAAGAAAAAGAGAAACTCAATTTTAAAAATTATGAAATTTATGATGAGTGGTTAAGTGGTAGGTTCTGGAATGAAAAACCTCAAAAGATTGGTGGTGGGGAAAAACATGGAAGAAACATATACTTTTATGAATCCTTCAGTACACATTCCCAGATAGTTTCTCTTATTGATTTACTTAAAAAAATTATTTCTAAAAATGGTGGTAAGGAAATTTCAAATCCCCGTAAGATAGGTATTATAGTTCCTGATCCCTCATCACTTTTTCCCCTTTTAATGACAATACAAAATGTTTTACCCATAAAAGACGATTTACCTGTAAATGTCACACTTGGGTATAAGGTCTCACTTACCCCCATGGGTATATTTTTGGATGTATTGTTTGAAATTCTATGTGAAATTGAAGAAAAAGGGAGGGTAAGCAGTAAAAATTTCATCAAATTACTTAATTCTGAGGGTTTTAGCAGACTTGGAATTGTTGATGTGGAGATTGTTAGAGATATTATAAATTTCATCTATGATGAAAATATTGTTTTTATCGATTTTGAGAAATATTCGGGTAAGAAATTTGGCGAGGAAATTAAATTGATCCATGATAAATTAATTCTTCCCTTTATTAAAGAACCTTTAACACTTAAAAATGTCAGGAAAAATTTTGAATTGCTATTTAAAATGGTTGAGAAAAGTGTATATGAGGATGAATTACATAACCTTAATATGGATAGGTATTTGTTTGAAGTTTTGTTAAAGGGGCTGGGGAAAGTTGAGGATAGCAAATTTTTGGATGGTATTGAGATTAATTTTAAATTTTTATCCAGACTCTTTCACTATTTTATGGAAGGAAGTGTAATACCATTTGAGGGAAATCCCTTAAGAGGAATTCAGATAATGGGGATGCTTGAAGCAAGGGGACTTTCATTCGAGAATTTAATTGTACTTGATGTAAATGAAGGTATTTTGCCTTCTGCTGAAAAGGTAGATCCTCTAATGCCTGAATCAATTAAAAAGGAATTGGAACTTTCTTCCCGTGAAGATAGAGAAAAACTCATAAGATATAATTTTTTTAGATTGGTAGATTCCTCTAAAAATGTATATCTTTTTTACCAGAAAGGGGAAACCCTTGATGAAAAAAAGGAGAGGAGTAGATTTATTGAGCAGTTAATTTTTGAACTTGAATACCTTAATGGTAAAAAGGAAGAGGATTTAATTAAAAGAGTAGAAATTCCATTTAATCCCCGGCTAAACTCTACGAAAAGTATTGAAAAGGATGTGGATGTATGGAAAGGTGAAATAAGAAAAATTTCTTCTTCAGGATTAAATCTTTATTTAACCTGTCCCTATGCCTTTTATTTAAAATATGTGAAAAAAATAGGAGAGAGAAAGGAAATATTTGAATCTCCACTTGCAAATAGGGTGGGGAGTTTGATTCACTACATTCTTGAGAGGTGCTTTTATAGTTATAAAGATAGGTGGGTAAGGAAAAAGGAGATTGAAGAAATAAGAAAGATGGTTATTGATGAATTGAAGGAGTTTTTTGATTCAAATAGATTTAAGAAAATCAAAATGAGCGATGAAATTAAAAATTTAAGTTATCACTTCAGGGATTTGTCCACCACAAAGAGAGAAATGTTTAAGTTAATTTCCATATATAGGTTAAATCATGTGTTTAATTATTTTAAAAGGGAAGGGGATTTTAAAATATGTCATCTTGAAAAGAAAATAAATGTTAATTTTCATGGTTTTACTCTTGAGGGAATACTTGATAGGGTGGATTTAATTGTGGATAAAAATGGAAGTGAAAAAATGAGGATTGTTGACTATAAAACGGGATATAAAATAGGTTCCTTTATAAAAAAAAAGTTATCTAAGTTGTTAGAATCGTTAAGTGATGAGGATTTAAGTAAATTTGTGAACAATGAGGATAGTGATTATAAATTTTTCATGGATTTAAGAAAATTTGTTGGGACAATTCAATTGCCCTTTTACATTTTTCTGTTTGGAGAAGGAGGTTTAAACCCGGAGAATTTACCCATTGAGGCGGTTTACTACATGATGGGAAGAAGTGATGAAGATTTTAAAAAATCATTTCAATTTGATGGGAAATTTAATCTAAATGAATTTGAAATTCTTTTAAACTATTTACTCACCCATATTAGAGAATGCAAATCAATATATCCCATAGGTGGAAAACATTGTGATTACTGTAGTTACAATAGATTTTGTAAATTTTCCAATTAGAAAAATTTAAACCTTTTGTGCAGTTAATATATGTGAATTAAATCCTGTTTCAACTACTTTTAACTTCCTGAAATTTGATTTTTCAAGTATTTCTGTTATTTCCCTTTCCGTATAGGTATCTCCATCTTCAGTATGTACCAGCATATTTATTGAAAATAGTGCCATATATTCAGGTTCTGTCCTTGATTCGTCAATAAAATGTTCATGAATTACAAGGAGTCCACCTTCATTTAGAGATTTGTATACTTTGTTAAATAGAATTTCACATTCTTTAAGGCTGAAGGCATGCAAAATATTTGAAATAAATACCATGTCATAATTATTTCCTATTGGGTCTTTAAAAAAATCTCCCTCTAAAAAGTTAATCCTGTTTGCCACTTCACTATTTTCCGTATATTTTTTTGCTATTTTAATTGCTTCTGGAATGTCAAAAACTGTTCCCTTTAGTTTTTTATCTTTTTTAAGCAGTGCCCTTGCATACTCTCCACTTCCTCCACCTAAATCTAAAAAGTTTTTTATTCTCGAGGTATCTATTAACTCTACAATTTTTGTAGATTTTTCGGAACTGAACTGTTGCATTCCCTCTATGAAATTTTCAATCCAATTTTCAGGATGTCTGATATCTTGAAATTTAGTTGCCGGTTTCCCCTCTTTAATGACCCTTGTTAGTTGACACCAGTAGTGGTACATATTATTGATGTGTTTTAGACCTTTTAAATAATTTTCACTTTTTCTATTGAGATATTTATTTGCCATAGGGGTATTTTGGAAAAGATTTTTATCCTTTTTTAAAACTCCAATTGCCACGAGGGAATTTAAAAATCTATCGAGGTATCTTCTTGAAATGTCTAATTTTTGAGATAATTCAATGCTTGAAATTGGTTTTTTAAGGAAATCAAAAATGTTTAATTCTATACCGGTGAATAAAATTCTGCTCTTTTTCCATATCATAGAGAGTTCATTTAATTCTTTTAAAGTCATTTCTTTCATTTATTTTTCCTCAAAATCAATTTTTTCTTCCCTTATCCCTTCAAGATAGTTATTATATCTTGCAAGTAAAAAGAGATAATCGGATAGTCTATTTAAAAATTTCATCTGAATTGAAAGAGAGGAATCATCTTCTAACAATATTGAGGCTTTTCTTTCTGCTCTTCTGCAAATTGTTCTTGCAACTTGTAAGAATGAGGATGTTTTACTGCCTCCTGGAATAATAAAAGATTTCTGAGGAGGAAGTTTTTCACTCATTAAGTCCATTTCATCTTCAAGGTACTTTATATCTTTTTCACTTACAAATTCCTTTTTTCTCTTTAGTGTCGCAAAATCAGTTGAAAGGTGAAAGAGTTTTTTTTGTATTTTTTTTATTTTGGATATTATCTCTTCACTTTTAGAAAAGGCAGAGGCAATTGAAAGAAAACTTGTCAATTCATCTATTGTGCCATATACCTCAAGTCTTATGTCACTTTTTTTTACAGTTTCTCCCGAAAATAGTTGAGTTTTGCCGCTATCTCCCTTTTTTGTGTAAATTTTAGCCATTTTTTTCCTCTTTAACTTTTATTAAAGAAGATTTTATACTAAAATTAGCTTTAATTTTAAGATATTTTTTAGAATATGGAATTTAAACCAATTAATGGATATAAATTTCTTCATAAAATCTTCATTAAAGATTACATTATAACAAATCTTGTCAATTCCCTTTTTGGCGTGACGCTAATTTATCTTGCAGGTTTTTTTTATGTGAAGGTAAAAGGTGTTCAGGTTTCTTCTTTTCCGTTTTACGTAATTTTGTCTCCCATTGTTTTTTTAATTCTTGCGGTTTTAACTATAGGACAATTTGAATTCAGGGAAAAGTTAAAGGCAAGTGAAAAGGTTTCTATGAAAATTGATGAAGCAGGCATTTATTATAAAGATGAGAAAAAAAACATTAATTTAAAGTGGGAAATGATAACGGGACTTGCAAAGAGTAAATTTTTAAGTAGCATAACTGATTACTTTGTGTTTTACAGGGGAGGGAAAATATCCTTTAACGATACTTTTATAAGTGAAGAGGATTTAAAAAAATTTGATGTTATAGTTAACAGGGAAAAGGTTTTTTTGAAAAAAGGAAATAAAATTTTTAGAATGGGGGATGAAAATCCTGAAGTTATCCACCCTGCAGATTTGATAGAAAAATATTCCAATATGAAATTTGTTTAGATTTTGTGGGGGAGTTTTGGTAATATTAATATGAATATGAAGTTAAAAATTATTTTATGGGTTATTTTAGTTATTTTTCTAATTTTTATCTCCATTTTTTTCTTAAGTAAAAAATTTAATTCTGAAACTAATACCTTTCTTAGTAGTAGTGATATTTTAAAAACTGCTGAATCTTTCATAAAAAAAGGAGATGAATTTGATAGGGTAAAGGATAAAAAAGCAATTGTAAACTATGAAAAATCTTTAAAACTCTATTTAATTTTAAAAGATTATGAGAGGATTTCTTATTGCTACAACAGTATTGGAATATGTTATAGGAGGCTTGAAGATTATAATAAGTCCTTTGACAATTATAAGAAGGCACTGTACTATGCTGACTTTATAAAGGATAAAAAAGTAAAGTTAAGAAGAAAGGCTTCCATTTTTTATAATCTTGCATCATTGTTTGAACTATTTAACTTTTATAAAAAATCTCTTGAATTTTACAAATTATCCTCTTACTGTTTTCAAAAATTGGGGAGGAAAGATGATTATTATGAAACAAGAGGTGATATAGGTATTGTTTACAGAAGGATGGGGAATATAAATAAAGCCATTGAAGAAACCTTTAGTGCTTATAATTATTTTTTGAAACAGAAAAATTGGTACCAGATTGCACTATATGCAAATAATATAGGATATTTCTATTTAAAAAAGGGGGATATAAAGAATGCTGAAATATTTCATAAAAGGGCACTTAATATAGCCCTTAAATACAATTTTGGAGATCTTTTCCCATATATTTATAATGGTCTTGGAGAAATTTATTTTAAAAAACATGATTTTAAGAAGTCTTTAAAATATCAAAAACTTGCTGAGAAAACTTCTGATGGTGACAATATTGATAGGTTTATTTTCAAGGATATGGCGCAACTTTACCTTGCGATGGGAGATAAGGAAAAGGCTGCTTACTATCTTGAAAAATACAATAAACTTTTGAAGAGATTATTTAATCCCAAAATTTTTGAAAAATTTGAAAGTCTTCTTTCTTTTATTGAAAAGGAAAAACATAAGCAGGAGTTGTTAGTTGTTGAGAAGGAGAAGGAAATTGAAAGGTTAATGAAGAATTTGTTTATTGTGGGGTTTATCCTTACACTTATGGTTCTGGGATTTCTTTTTTATAGATACAGGGTTAAGCAGAAGATGAATAGGTATCTTGAACTCCTTTCCAGGAAAGATCCTTTAACGGGTCTTTCAAACAGAAGAGATATGATGGAGAAACTTGAAGAGGAGGTGTTGAGGTTTAAGAGGTTGAGAACTACATTTTCTATTGCAATAGGTGATATCGATGATTTTAAGCATATAAATGATACTTATGGTCATGCCGCTGGGGATATGGTTTTGAGGGAGATTGCGGATATTTTTCTCGCCAGTTTAAGGAATATGGATAGGGTTGCGAGGTGGGGTGGTGAGGAATTTTTAATATTTTTACCCAATACATCAGAAGATAATGCTTTTGGTGTACTTGAGAAATTAAGAAAAAAAATAGAGGAAAGAGTTTTTAAATATAAGGATAAAGAATTTAAAATTACCATGACCTTTGGTTTGTGTACTTTTAAGGAGGGTATTTCTCTAAATGAGTGTATTGATATGGCTGATAAAGCCCTTTATGAAGGAAAGAATAGTGGAAAAAATAGGGTTGTTGTCTATGGTAAAAATTAAAACTTTCTACTCATCTCAAGGGTAAAAAGCAATATAAAAAATGTTAAAAAGAGATAAAGGGAATAAATGGTTTTAGTCCTTGATTTCATTTTTGCAAAGTTTATGTATTCCAACCATTTACTGCAGTTAAATAGTAAGAAAATCCTGTAATTACACATTTTTATTGTGTATTTAAAAAGAAATATTAATTCTTTTGAAGGACTGTATATTTTGTTAAATCCATCCTTTAATTTTATAAAAAGTTCAGGTGTTTTTTCTTTGCTATTTAATATTTTGTCCTCACTGTCAATCAGAAAAAATTTCCCGAAGTTGTTAATCTTCAAATTTGCAGCATATAAAAGAGTTTTTATTTCATTTGCGGAAAATTTCCCAAATAAAAATCCCCTTATTCCATATTCATCCCTTATTTTAAAACCTATTACATAACTTCCATTTTTTATCTGGGAGAAAAAGTAATCCCCTTTTATCTCTTTAGCGTTTTTCAAACCTGTAAAAAAGAATAGTCTTTCTTTAAAATCATTTTGATTTAGGTCTACATATTCAAGATTGTATATATCTCTATCCTTTTTCAGGTTTTGAAGTAAAATCTGGCTTCTCAGTTGTGGGTTGTTTAGTGTGTTTTCTACAGATGTAGAAATTGCCTTCATCTGGAAGAATCTATCTTTAAGTATGGCATCTATTTTTAATGATAACATCTGATTTAATTGAGTACCTGAAGAAATAAGTGTGTTTTCAACTGTCTGGTTTAAAAATTTTAAATTGGAGTATGTTAGTTTAAAAGGAGCAAATGGTAAAATCACTAACAGAAAGAGGGAAAAGAGGGCAATTTTTTTTCTTGGAAAAAGTATTTTTCTTTCACTCCACTTTCCAAAAAACCTCATTGAAATAAATCCACAATCTTTAAGTATGGGGAGATATTTGTAAAGAAGAATCACAAAACCTATTAGGAATATAAAGCCAGTTCCAGTAATGTATTTTATGTAATATTTTAAATTTATTGTTTCAAATTCACCTTTAATTTTTAGAAAGGACAGGAATTTATAAAAAAGTACATTTGTGCTTGCAGTTATTAAAAAGATTAGTATTGATACAATTTTAAACTTGTCTCCTTCTTTGTGCACTCTGTAAAAGTAGGAAACTATCCATCCCCCAATTCCTCCAACAATATGTATTGTGGCAAAAATGGCAAATTGAAGGGGAGTTAAAAATGAAATAAAGGTTGTGTAGATTAAAAATCCTATAAAAATTGCTATAATTCCCCAAAAACCCCATAGAAGTCCTACGACAAATTCAAAGAAAAGGGAAAAGTCAACTATTAAACCCATATTAAATGGACTTGAAAGGTAATTGTAAAAAAGAAAAATTGAAAATAGAAATGTTATTGTTATGTTTTTAAAATTGACTTCTTCTTCCATCTTAAATTTTTATCCCAAATTTTTTACATTTTTCAATCAACCCTTTTCTGCTTATGCCAAGTATTTTAGAAGCCTTAGATTTATTACCGCCTGTAAATTTAAGTATTTTAATTATGTATTCCCTTTCCACTTCCTGTAGTGTTTTTAGAGCAATTTCTTCCTTTAAATTTAAAATACTTTCTGGTATCTCTCTGATTATTTTTTTCCTCTTCGGAATGTAGTAGAAAAGGGATTTTAGAAAAGTTTCAAGTTCTCTTATATTCCCTTTAAAAGATAATCTTGAGATTTCATTTAAAACTCCATGTGTAAGTTTTAAATTCCGCCTTTCTTTCTCTGAGATCGCTTTAAAAAGTTCCATTATGAATTTTTTCTTTTCTTCAATATCCATCCACATGTCAAAAGGAGATAGGGGAATTGTTATTCCGTTTAATCTAAAAAATAGGTCTTCTCTTAATTTTTTTTCTCTAATCAAATGGTATGGGTTTCTCTTAAAGTGGGATATGATTATAAGATCCAACTTAACGCTTTTGATTGAACCTACAGGTATAATTTTCATATCTTCCAAAAATTTTAAAAGTTTAGCCTGTGATATTATTGAGATATCTTCAATATTTTCAAATACAACGATTCCCCTATCTGCGTTTTCAAGAATTCCTTTTCTATTTTCAATTGCTCCTGTAAAGGACCCTCTTTCATATCCAAAAAGTGTTGATTCCATCAATTCTTCAGGTATACTTGATAAATTTATCTCAATTAATGGAAAATTTCTTCTGCTGCTGATTTTGTGATAGTATCTTGTTAGAAAAGTCTTTCCTGTGCCACTTTCACCAATGAAAACTATGTTATTTTTACCTGCTTTTAGTTTATTAAGGATTTTTATTTTTTCTTTGAAGTCACCAGATGTGATTATTTTTTTTTCATTCATTAAACTTCAGAAAGAATGGTTTTTCCATCTTTCCACAGGCTATCGAGATCATATGTCTCTCTGGCTTCTAAGGAAAAGATATTTACCACAAAATCAAAATAGTCCATCAGAATCCACTGTGCATTTTTGTATCCCTCTATGCCTCCGGGCAGGTGGTTGTATTTTTTTTTAAGTTTTAAAAATATTTCATCAGCAATTGCCTGAATTTGTTTTTCATTGGCACCAGAACATATAATCATGTAGTCTGTAAATGAAGAAATTTGGGATACATCTAACACTTTTAAATCTATGCCCTTTTTATCTTCAATGATTTTTATAACTTCATCTATTATTTCCTTAATTTTTTCTGCCATAGACTCCATTCTTTTTAATATATTTAAAAGTATCAAAGGGAATATAATCCCTTACATTAATATTTGATTTTAGCATATTTCTAATTTTAGTTGAAGATATATCTTTTAAGTTAATGTCAATTAGGATTGATCTATATCTTTCAATCTCTTTTTTAATATTTTTTTCCCCTCTCAGGTCAATAATGTCAAATTTTTTCATTATTTTTTTTGTTTCCTTAGTTATAGGGATGTTTTTTCTTATGACAAAGACAAATCTATAGTTTTTTAAAAGTCTTTCATATTCCCTCCAGGTATCTATTTCCTTCAAGGAGTCTCCTCCCGCTAAAAAGAAAATGTTATCTTTTGGGATTTTATATTTTTCAGAGAAAGCTTTTAAAAGGTTTATTGTGTACTTTAGATTTTCAGATTCCAACTCCATGGCAAGTGGAAAAAATTTTTCATATCTGTTTATTGCGAGGTTGAGCATGGTGTACCTGTGGAAAAAGGGAGTTTTACATGTTTTATGTGGTGGATTCAAAGATATTGAAAAGTAAATTTTGTCGAGATTTAGAAGTTTTTGAATTTTTTTGGCAAAGTTAATATGTTCATTGTGAATTGGATCAAAACTTCCTCCCAGAATTCCCACTTTAGACATCTTTTCTTCCTTCAAGCATTTCTTTACATAGATAGATAAATTCCTTAAGCCCTGTACCATTTACAGAGGATATTTCAAGGAATGGTAAATTTTTATCTAAACAATAATTTTTTAATTTTTCAGCCTCTTCTGGGGAAGATACTGCATCAATTTTTGTACCAAGGACAATACGTGGTTTATTATGAAGTTTTTCGCTGTATAGTTTTAATTCTTCTTCGATTTTTTCAAACCTTTCGATGGAATTTCCCTCAATGGATAAATCCACTAAGTGTGCAATTATTTTACACCTTTCAATATGTCTTAAAAATTTATCCCCAAGTCCATGCCCCATGTGTGCCCCTTCTATCAATCCTGGAATGTCAGCCACCACAAAAGAGGTAAACTCATCGACTTTAACCACTCCAAGGTGGGGATTTAATGTGGTAAAGGGATAGTCTGCAATTTTGGGTTTTGCTGCTGAAATCCTTGATATGAGGGTGGACTTTCCGGCGTTTGGATATCCCACAAGTGCAACATCTGCAAGGAGTTTTAATTCAAGTATTAAATCTTTTTCTTCTCCTTCTTCTCCATATTCAAATTCCCTTGGTGTCTGATGAGTGGAGGTTGCAAATCTTGCATTTCCTCTGCCCCCCTTTCCCCCTTTTGCAACTAATATTTTCTGACCATCTTCAATCAGGTCTCCAATTATTTCTCCTGTGGATGCATCTTTAACTATTGTTCCCACGGGAACTTTTATGTAGAGATCTTCACCACTTTTTCCAGTTCTATTTGAACCTTCACCATGTTTTCCCCTCTGAGCCTTAAAAATCTTCTTAAATTTGAAATCCATCAGGGTGTTTAAACTTTTTGTGGCAATCAAATATACATCTCCCCCTTTACCTCCGTCACCACCGCTTGGTCCACCTTTGGGAACATATTTTTCCCTTCTAAAGGCGACACAACCAGTACCGCCATCTCCTGCTTTTACATGGATTTTTGCGTAGTCGATAAACATCTGTGGATAATAAAAAAAGGGGCAAAATTGCCCCTTTAAATTTTTGATAAAGTAGTTAAGCCTGAGGGATTACGTTGACAAACTTTCCTCTGGATTTTCTATCTCTGAAACTTACAATTCCATCAACAAGGGCAAAAAGTGTGTCATCTTTGCCTCTTCCCACATTTTCCCCAGGTTTTATTTTAGTTCCCCTCTGCCTTACTATTATCGTTCCTGCTTTTACAAATTCACCACCATACTTTTTAATACCAAGCCTCTTTGAATGGCTGTCTCTTCCATTTTTTGAACTACCTACACCTTTTTTATGAGCCATTTTTCATCTCCCTCACTAATTAAAATTGTAGTTTATTTTTTTAATTAAAATTTTTGTGTATTTTTGTCTATGTCCAAGCATTTTCTTATACTGTTTTCTTCTCTTCTTCTTGAATACGAGAACTTTTTTATCTTTTCCATTTTCCAGAATTTCAGCTTCAACTTTAGCCCCTTCAACAGATGGAGTTCCAATTGCTATCTTATCTCCATCCTTTACCAAAAGGATGTCATTAAATTCAAGCATATCCCCTGGAGATGCATCGAAGTAATCTACTTTTAAAATGTCATTTTCTTCTACTCTATACTGTTTTTCCCCATGTCTAAAAATAGCGTACACAACAACCTCCTGAAAAATTTAAAAAGTGAATTATAAAAATGTGAAAATTAAATGTCAATAAAAATTAAAAAATAAGTTGGTAAAACCTATTTTTATATAAAGTGCGGAGTGGAAAAATCACCACTCCGCAGGAAGTTTAGTATCTTCTATCGAAATCAGATCTAAATCTTCTTTTTGGTGGGCGAGCTTCATTTATTCTGAGTGTTCTTCCTTCGAATTCTTTTCCGTCGAGTGAATCCTTTGCATCCTGTGCTTCCTGTTCTGTAGCCATTTCAACGAAGCCAAAACCTCTGCCTTCAATGACATTAACACTCACAACTTCACCGTAGTTTGTGAAGAGTTCCTTGAGTTGTTCGTCGGTAACTGAGTACTTGAGGTTTCCCACATAAAGTTTTTTACCTTGCATTTTATCCTCCAAAAAAATATAAAATATTACTCCTTTTGTGAAACATTCCATCTCCGATTTAATTTTTTGGGGGGAATAATCACGCGGGAGTCAAAAAAATCACAATAAAAAAAGAGCAAATAACCAAAAGAAAGTCTATAATACATCTTTGAAATTAAAATGCAAGTTTTTTTTTATTTTTTTTACAACAAAAAACGGGGATTTAAGATAAAGTGTCAGGCAAAAAATGAAAATAAAAAGGAATAAAGAAGTGCCAGGCAAGATTTTAGATTTGGAATTGAGAAAAGGAAAATGCGTTAGGCTGGAATAATCGAATTCCCCCTATAA
>Ga0256842_1002198_pt1 | contig 14375 bp, 6 predicted proteins | sample 4559240metaG_FD_185973 | JGI IMG/M metagenome (GOLD analysis project Ga0256842, IMG submission 185973) | Hydrothermal vent microbial communities from Guaymas Basin, Mexico - 4559-240 | ecosystem: Environmental > Aquatic > Marine > Hydrothermal vents | place: Mexico: Guaymas Basin | collected...
ATTATTCTACAATGTGAAGACCTTACTCCGGACATTCCGGGGCTAAGGTCTTTACCTGTATAAATACCTAGGGTATTTTTTTTCTATCTAGAGTCAGCTAATTAGTTGATTCTGTGTAGTATATTGTTTTTCACTGCTAAAACCGTGTATCTTGACTTCTATTAATAAAAATCAAAGAATAAATTTTGCATCTGCACCTAAGCATATAGACTATCCTGATTTCTTGGATATTCAATTGAAATCGTTCCAAAACTTTTTTCAATTGGAAACAACTCCAGAAAGTCGCGAGGATGAAGGTCTTTATAAGGTATTCACTGATAATTTCCCTATCACAGATGCTAGAAATAATTTCGTTTTAGAGTTTTTAGATTATTTTATTGATCCTCCACGTTACTCTATTGAGGAATGTTTGGATAGAGGATTAACTCATAGTGTGCCTCTAAAAGCGAAATTGAAGCTGTATTGTACTGACCCTGAGCATGAGGATTTTGAAACTCAAATCCAAGATGTTTACCTAGGATCTATTCCATATATGACACCAAAAGGAACTTTTGTTGTTAATGGTGCTGAACGTGTTGTTGTTTCTCAACTTCACCGTAGCCCAGGAGTTTTCTTTGGTACATCACGACATGCCAACGGTACTCAGTTATACAGTGCACGCGTTATTCCTTTCAAAGGATCATGGATCGAATTTGCAACAGACATTAATAATGTGATGTATGCCTATATCGACCGTAAAAAGAAATTGCCTGTTACTACTTTACTTAGGGCTATTGGTTATCATTCTGATAAAGATATTCTAGAAATATTTGGCCTAGCTGATGAAATTAAAGTAAGTAAGGCTGGACTTAAGCGAGTACTTGGTCGTAGATTAGCGGCTAAAGTTCTTCGTACTTGGGTTGAGGATTTTGTTGATGAAGATACAGGAGAAGTAGTTTCAATTGAACGTACCGAAGTGGTAGTTGAACGTGAAACTGTTTTAGAGAAAGAACATATTCAAGAGATTGTTGATGCTGGTGTAAAGACTGTTATACTTCATAAAGAAGATAGCGCTGCTAGTGATTTTTCAATCATTTTTAATACCCTTCAAAAAGATACTTCCAATTCGGAAAAAGAAGCTGTTGAATACATCTACCGTCAGTTGAGAAACGCTGAGCCGCCAGATGAGGAAACTGCTAGAGGTATTATCAATAATCTTTTCTTCTCAGAAAAGCGTTATGACCTTGGCGATGTTGGTCGTTTTAAGATTAATAAAAAGTTAGAACTTAATGTTTCTGAAGACATTAGAGTTTTAACAAAAGAAGATATAATTAGAATTATTAAGCACCTTATTCGCTTGATAAATTCTAAAACTGAGGTTGATGATATTGACCACTTAAGTAACCGTCGTATTCGTACTGTCGGTGAGCAATTACAAAATCAATTTAGTGTAGGACTTACTCGTATGGCACGAACTATTCGTGAGCGTATGAACGTTAGAGATAACGAAGTATTTACACCTATTGAGTTGATAAATGCTAAAACACTTTCATCAGTTATTAATTCTTTCTTTGGTACTAACCAGTTATCGCAGTTTATGGACCAAACGAATCCACTTTCTGAAATAACTCACAAAAGAAGGATTTCTGCCCTTGGACCAGGTGGTCTATCTCGTGAAAGAGCTGGATTTGAGGTTCGAGATGTTCACTATACTCACTATGGTCGCCTTTGTACTATTGAGACTCCCGAGGGACCAAATATTGGTCTTATCTCTTCATTAAGTGTGTTTGCTCAAGTTAACCAATTAGGTTTCTTGGAAACTCCTTATATGAAAGTTGAGGAAGGTAAAGTGAAAATTAATGAAGCCCCTATTTTCTTGACTGCTGACGAGGAAGAGCAATATCTTATTACTCACAGTAAGCAGCCATTTGATAGAGAGTCAGGTGAATTTGTTAATGACCGTATTAAGGTACGTGAGTTAGCTGATTATCCTATTGTTGATAAAACTAATGTTCAGTTGATGGACGTTGCTTCTAATCAGATTGCATCTATTGCAGCATCTCTTATTCCTTTCTTGGAGCATGATGATGCCAACCGTGCACTGATGGGATCAAACATGATGCGTCAGGCTGTACCTCTTCTTAAACCTCAAGCACCAATTGTTGGTACTGGTTTGGAAAAGCAGACAGCATTCGATTCTCGTACTAACGTAATAGCTGAGGCTGATGGTGTGATTGAGTATGTTGATGCTCGTCGTATTGTTGTTAAGTATGATAGAACTGACGAACAACGCTTGATTAGTTTTGAAGAAGATTCTAAAGAGTATAAATTGGTTAAGTTTAAGAAAACTAACCAAAGTACTTCTATAAATATTCGTCCTATTGTAAGATTAGGACAAAAAGTATTAAAAGGTGATGTTCTTTCAGAAGGATATGGTACTGAAAAAGGTGAATTGGCATTAGGTCGTAACCTTAAGGTAGCATTTATGCCTTGGAAAGGATATAACTTTGAGGATGCGATTGTTATTTCAGAAAATGTTGTTCGTGAAGATATTTATACTTCTATACATATAGATGAGTATACTTTGGAAGTTCGTGATACCAAGCGTGGTGTTGAGGAACTAACAAATGATATTCCTAATGTATCAACTGAAGCTACTAAAGATTTGGATGAGAATGGTCTTATTCGTATCGGTGCTGAGGTTAGAGAAGGTGATATCCTTATTGGAAAAATTACTCCTAAAGGAGAAACTGATCCAACACCAGAGGAAAAACTTCTTCGTGCAATTTTCGGTGATAAAGCTGGTGATGTAAAAGATGCTTCTTTGAAGGCTTCTCCATCATTACGAGGTGTTGTAGTTGATAAGAAATTATTTGCTAGAGCAGTAAAAGATCGTCGTTCTAAGAGTAAAGATAATGAGGAATTAGACGCATTAAAGAAAATTTTTGATGAGAAAACAGCTAAGCTTAAGGCTCGTCTTGTTGACAAAATCATGGTTTTAGTTAATGGTAAAACTTCTCAAGGAGTATTTAATAACTTTAAAGAAGTTATTATTCCTAAGAAAACTAAGTTCACTTTAAGAGCATTAACTGCTGTTGAGGATTATATTAATATTAATCCTAATAAGTGGACAACAGATAAAACTAAAAATGCTTTAATAGTAAGACTAATCTCTAACTATACTGCTAAATACAAAGAAATTTTAGGTGAGTACAATCGCAAGAAATTTGTTGTAACAGTAGGAGATGAGTTACCAGCAGGAATTGTAAAACTTGCAAAAGTTTATATCGCTAAGAAACGTAAGTTGAAAGTTGGTGATAAGATGGCTGGTCGTCACGGTAATAAAGGTATTGTAGCACGTATTGTACGTGAAGAAGATATGCCTTTCTTAGCAGACGGTACTTCTGTAGATATTGTTTTAAATCCACTAGGTGTACCATCTCGTATGAACCTTGGTCAGATTTATGAAACAGTATTGGCATGGGCAGGACAAGCGCTTGGAAAGAAATTTGCTACTCCAATTTTTGATGGTGCTACTCTAGACCAAATCAATGGTTATATGAGAGAAGCTGGACTTCCTGAGAATGGTAAAGTTCGTCTTTTTGATGGAGGAACAGGTCGTCAGTTTGATCAATATGCAACTGTAGGTATCATTTATATGATTAAGCTACACCACCTTATTGATGATAAGATGCACGCACGTTCTATCGGACCTTATTCACTTATTACTCAGCAACCACTTGGTGGTAAAGCTCAGTTTGGTGGTCAGCGTTTTGGAGAGATGGAGGTTTGGGCTCTTGAGGCCTTTGGTGCATCTACAATACTGCAAGAGGTACTTACAATCAAATCTGATGATGTGGTTGGTAGAGCTAAAGCGTACGAAGCTATTGTTAAAGGACAAGCTTTCCCAGAACCAGGTATTCCTGAATCATTCAACGTATTGGTTCATGAGCTTACAGGTTTAGGATTGAATATTACTTTCGACTAGTTTTGAGTATTTTTATTTATATTTTGACAATACAAAACATTAGATATGGCTTTTAGAAAATATGCTACTGAAAAAAGCAACTTCTCTTCAATAACAGTAAGTTTAGCATCTCCTGAACTTATCCTCGAACGCTCTAGCGGAGAGGTATTGAAGCCAGAAACAATCAATTATCGTACTTACAAACCAGAGCGTGATGGTCTATTTTGTGAGAGGATTTTTGGCCCGGTAAAGGATTATGAGTGTCATTGCGGAAAATATAAGCGAATTCGTTATAAAGGAATCGTTTGTGACCGTTGTGGTGTTGAAGTAACAGAGAAGAAAGTACGTCGTGAACGTACTGGACACATCAAACTTGTTGTGCCTGTTGCTCACATTTGGTTCTTCCGTACTTTACCAAATAAAATGGGTGCTCTTCTTGGTCTTCAGACTAAGAAATTGGATTCAATTATTTATTACGAAAAATATGTTGTTATCAATCCAGGTATCAAAGCTACTGAAGGTGTCCAGTATATGGATTTCTTATCAGAAGACGAATATTTCGATATTCTTGATACTCTGCCAACTGATAATCAATACTTAGAAGATTCTGATCCAAATAAATTTGTCGCTAAAATGGGTGCTGAGGCAGTTCATGACTTATTAATGGGATTAGACCTTGATAGTCTTTCTTATTCGCTTAGAGATAAAGCTAATAATGAGACATCTCAACAACGTAAAGCTGATGCGCTTAAGCGTCTTAAGGTTATTGAGGCATTTAGAGATGCAAATACTCGCATGGAAAATCGTCCTGAATGGATGATTGTAAAGGTTGTACCTGTTACTCCTCCAGAGTTGCGCCCTCTAGTACCTCTTGATGGTGGTAGATTTGCTACTTCTGACCTTAACGATTTATATCGTCGTGTAATTATCCGTAATAATCGTTTGAAGCGTTTATTGGAGATTAAAGCACCAGACGTTATTTTAAGAAATGAGAAACGTATGCTTCAAGAGGCTGTTGATAGTCTTTTTGATAACTCACGTAAATCTTCAGCTGTAAAATCTGATTCAAACAGAGCTCTTAAGTCTTTAAGTGATAGCTTAAAGGGTAAGCAGGGTCGTTTCCGTCAGAACTTACTTGGTAAGCGTGTCGATTATTCGGGACGTTCGGTAATTGTTGTTGGACCAGAACTTAAATTAAACGAATGTGGTCTACCTAAGGGAATGGCTTCGGAGCTTTTCAAACCATTTATTATCCGTAAACTCCTTGAACGTGGTATCGTTAAGACAGTAAAATCGGCTAAGAAAATTGTTGATAGAAAAGATCCTGTAGTTTGGGATATTTTGGAAAACGTTCTTAAAGGACACCCAGTATTACTTAACCGTGCGCCAACTCTGCACAGATTAGGTATTCAGGCTTTCCAACCAAAACTTATTGAAGGAAAAGCGATTCAGCTTCACCCACTAGCATGTTCGGCATTTAATGCGGATTTTGATGGTGACCAGATGGCTGTTCACGTACCTCTTAGTAATGCTGCAGTTCTTGAAGCTCAAGTATTAATGCTTGCTTCTCATAATATCCTTAACCCTGCCAACGGTGCTCCTATTGCAGTACCTTCTCAGGACATGGTTTTGGGCCTTTACTATATGACTAAAGAGAAAAAATCTCTTCCAGATGATATCGTAAGAGGTGAGGGTATGAATTTCTATTCTGCTCAGGAAGTAATTATTGCTTTAAATGAGAATGCTGTTGATCTTCATGCTTCTATTAAAGTAAAATACCCTAATTCAGAAGGTGTAATCGAGACGATTGAAACTACTGTTGGTAGAGTTCTTTTTAATGAGGTTGTTCCTGCTGAGTTTGGATTTATCAATGAGGTATTAACTAAGAAATCTCTTAGAGATATTATTGGTTTGATGCTTCGTAAAGTTGGTAACAAACGTGCTGCTAATTTTCTTGATGATATTAAGGATTTAGGATATAAAATGGCTTATGATGGTGGTCTTTCTTTTAATATGGGTGATATTATTATCCCTGCAGTTAAGGAATCACTAATTAAGAAAGCTAATGAGGATGTTGACGAGGTAACTAGTAATTACGATATGGGTTTCATTACTAATAATGAACGATATAACCAAATTATTGATATCTGGACACATACTAACTCTAAGTTAACTCAAACATTGATGGACGAGATTTCTACCGACCGTCAAGGGTTTAACTCAGTATTTATGATGCTTGACTCTGGTGCTCGTGGATCTAAAGAACAGATTCGTCAGTTATCAGGAATGAGGGGTCTGATGGCCAAGCCTCAAAAGTCTGGTGCTTCAGGAGCTGAGATTATTGAAAATCCAATTCTTTCTAACTTTAAGGAAGGTTTAACAGTACTAGAGTACTTTATTTCTACTCACGGTGCTCGTAAAGGTCTTGCGGATACGGCTCTTAAAACTGCCGATGCGGGCTATTTAACTCGTCGTTTGGTTGATGTTGCACAAGATGTAATTATCTCTGAGCGTGATTGTGGTACTTTACGTGGTCTTACTGTTTCTGCTCTTAAGCGTAACGAAGATATTGTTGAGTCACTTTACGACAGGATTATTGGTAGAACATGTTTACATGATATATACAATCCTTTAACTGAGGAATTACTAGCAGAGTCTGGTGTTCAACTTACTGAGGCAATTGCTCGTAAGATTGACGATGCTCCAATTGAATCTATAGAAATACGTTCGGTACTTACTTGTGAGAGCAAGAAAGGTGTATGTGCTAAGTGTTATGGTAGAAACCTTGCTACTGGCAGAATGGTTCAAAAAGGTGAGGCTGTTGGCGTAATTGCTGCTCAGTCAATCGGTGAGCCAGGAACTCAGTTGACATTACGTACGTTCCACGTCGGTGGTACAGCTTCTTCTGTTGCTATTACTTCTACAATCGTTGCTAAAAACGAAGGTAGAATTGAAATGGAAGAACTTCGTTTTGTAGAGTTTAAAACTGAAGAAGGTGAAGAATATAAGGTAGTAACTGGTCGTTCGGCAGAAATGCGTGTAATTGACGAGAAAACAGGTGTTGTTCTTGCAACTCACCATATTCCTTATGGTTCTAATTTATACTTCGGTGATGGTGACATTCTTAAGAAAGGCGATTTAGTTTGTTCTTGGGATCCATACCATGCTCAGGTTATCTCTGACTTTGATGGTACTGTTGAATTCGAAAATATTATCGAAGGACAAACTTTCCGTACAGAGTCTAACGACCAAACAGGTTATCAAGAGAAAGTTATTATTGAAAATAGACTTAAATCAAAGAACCCAATTATCAAAGTAATGGATAAGAAAGGTAATCTGATTAAGCAATATGATATTCCAGTTTATTCTAGAATTGTAGTAGCTGAAGGCGACCCTATTAAGGCAGGAGATGTAATCGTTAAGATTCCTCGTGCTGTTGGTAAGTCTGGTGATATTACTGGAGGTCTTCCACGTGTAACTGAACTATTTGAAGCACGTAACCCTTCTGATCCAGCAGTAGTTGCTGAGATTGATGGTGTTGTTTCTTTCGGTTCAAAACTTAAGCGTGGTAACCGTGAGGTAATCATTACTTCTAAAACTGGTGAAGAAAAGAAATACTTAATTTCTACTTCTAAGCAGATTCTTGCACAAGAGAATGACTATGTTAAGTCTGGTACTTCACTTTCTGAAGGTGCAATGACTCCAAAAAGCATTCTTAATATTAAAGGACCAACTAAGGTTCAGGAATATATTGTGAATGAAGTACAAGAGGTTTACCGTCTACAGGGTGTGAAGATTAACGATAAGCACTTTGAGGTAATTGTACGTCAGATGATGCGTAAAGTTGAGATTGAGGATGCTGGTGATACACGTTTCTTACAGCATGAGGTTGTTAATAAAATCGACTTTATGGATGAAAACGACTGGATTTATGGTAAAAACGTAATTGTTGATCCAGGTGATTCAGAAAACCTTAAAGCTGGTCAGATAGTTAGTACACGTCAATTAAGAGATGAGAATTCAAGTCTTAAACGCCGTGATATGAAACTTGCTGAAAGCCGTGATGCGAAAGCAGCTACAGCTAAGCAGATTCTACAGGGTATTACAAAAGCCTCACTTCAGACTAAGAGCTTTATCTCTGCGGCATCGTTCCAGGAGACTACTAAAGTTCTTACTGATGCAGCATTAAGTGCTAAGCGTGATGGTCTTGAAGGTCTTAAGGAAAACGTTATCGTTGGACATAAGATTCCTGCAGGAACAGGTTTACGTGAGTACGAAAAGCTTATTGTAGGAAGCAATGCTGATTTTGGTATTGTTGACGAAGATGAGATACAAGCTGAAGAGTTGGTTTCTGAAGATATAGTTTCTGATGATCTAATTACTGAAGAAGTAGTTTCAGAAGATATTATTTCTAACGATATAATCTCAGATGATACAGTTTCTAAAGATATAGTTTCTGAATAAGAAATTAATAATATTGATATTAAAGGCGCCTTTTAAAGGCGCCTTTTTTTGTTTATATATAGGTGTTTTTGCTTAAATTTGCGATTCTTAATTAAAACTGAATAATAAATCTAAAATATAAATATAATGGATAATCAAAATCAACCAAAGCAAGGAGAAATTAGTATCGAATTGCCAGAGGACGTAGCACAAGGTACGTATTCTAATCTTGCAATTATTACGCATTCGCATTCGGAGTTTATTATTGACTTTGTTAGAATGATGCCAGGTGTGCCAAAAGCTAAGGTTAAAGAAAGAATTATTCTTACTCCTCATCATGCAAAACGACTTATGCGCGCTTTAATTGATAATGTAAAGAAATACGAAAGTATGCATGGCGAAATTAAAGATGTTGATGAAGGATTAACTTTACCAATGAATATGGGTGGGCCAAATGCTCAAGCATAATATTGCTATATTTTATTGTAAATAAATCGAATTTCAAAATGAATATTAAGTCTTTAAGTCATTACGCAAAAAACATTATTTCTATTATTGTACTGGCAATAGTATTAATCTCTGCTACGGTAGAGGTTGATGTGTCGCGATTGGAATCTAGGGATGAGCTTACATATATAAAAGGCGCTCAGGAGCCATTTACGGGCATTGCATTAATGAAGTATAATAATGACAAAGTGTTTATGAAAACTCCTTATAAGGAAGGCCTAATAAGCGGTACTGAGCATGTATATTATCCTGATGGAAAATTGCAAACAAGTTCGGAATACCTTAAGGGTAAGTACCAAGGTTTGCTAAAGCATTATTATGCCAATGGCAATATCAAGAGCGAGGAAATGTACGAGCATGATTATAAGTATGGCGAATCGAAATATTGGTATGAAAACGGAACTTTGGAAAAACAAGGAGTTTATAGTGATTGTAAGGAAGAGGGTATATGGCGAGAGTATTATTCTAATGGCAATTTAAAGTCAGAAGGAAAATATAGTGATGCTGATAAAGTAGGAAAATGGAATTACTATAATGAGGATGGTTCTTTTGAAAAGAGCGAATCATTCAAAATATCAGTAGGATTTTAAGCTGATTAGTGAAATTTTACATAAAATAACTATTTAATTATAGCGATTACGTGTAATTGTCTGATATTAAGAATAGTATATTGATTGCCAATAATGTAATAATTTTTAAAAAATATAGTAATTTAAACGAAAATATTATTACTTTTGCAGTCCGAAATTTAATAGGAATTAATAATATCTGTTTCGTTTATCGAAGCGGAACTAAATAAGTAGTTATGAAAAGAACATTTCAACCATCGAACCGAAAGAGAAAGAATAAGCACGGATTTCGTTTAAGAATGGCAAGCGCTAATGGTCGTAAAGTCCTAAGTCGCCGTCGTGCTAAAGGCCGTAAGAAACTAACTGTATCTGACGAGCGTCATAGCAAATAGTCTGACACCTTTTTCTAGGTAAAAAAATATTTTATAGCATCGCCCATTAGGGTTGATGCTTTTTTTGGTTATATCAGTATTTTTTATAAACAAATATTATATTATAGTAATCTAAATTACTAATTCAAAAGCTTACCTTTGCTCGAAGCGAAAAAAATATTATTATTAGTATGGCAATAACAGATTTTATTGAAATTAAAGGTGCTAAGGTTAATAACCTTAAGGATGTTAGTGTACGAATTCCTCGAAACAAATTTGTGGTTATAACTGGTCTTTCGGGATCAGGAAAATCATCTTTGGCCTTTGATACATTATATGCCGAAGGCCAGCGACGATATGTGGAGAGTCTTAGCTCATATGCTCGACAGTTTATGGGTAAAATGAGTAAACCGCAGGTTGATAAGATCACTGGAATTTCGCCTGCTATAGCAATTGAGCAGAAAGTAAATACAAATAATCCTCGCTCCACAGTTGGAACTTCCACTGAGATTTATGAATATGTGAAATTATTATTTGCCAGAATAGGTAAAACATATTCGCCAATATCAGGTGGCATAGTGAAACGTCACCACATAAGCGATGTATTAGGATTTATTAATACTTTTGATGAGCGCACAAAATTTATTATAGCATTTCCCTTGAAGCATAAAGAGGATAGAACTCTATCGTTGCAAATGAATTTGTATATGCAGCAAGGATACGCTCGTGTGTTTTCTGAAGGCGAAATTACCCTTATTCAAGATAAGCTTGAAAGTAGTGATATTGATAGTCGCAAAGCTGTTGACTGCTATATTGTGGTTGACAGATTAGCTTCAAAACTTGATGATACTGATGATGCTAGAATTGCGGATTCTACTCAAACTGCATTTTATGAAGGACATGGTGAGTGCTTTTTGTTTTATCAGAAAGAAGGCAAATGGGAGAAGAAATTCTTTTCAAATAAATTTGAGCTCGATGGCGAAGTTTTTGAAGAGCCAAGTGTAGACTTCTTTAGTTTCAATAACCCTTATGGTGCTTGTAGAAAGTGCGAAGGCCATGGTACTGTAATCGGTGTTGATGATGATTTGGTTATTCCAGATAAAAATCTATCGGTATACGAAGGTGCGATAGCTTGTTGGAAAGGTGATAAGATGGGACTTTGGAAGGATAAATTGGTGATGAATGCCATGAAGTTTAAATTCCCTATTCATAGGCCAATAAACGAATTGACGGATAAGGAATATAAGCTACTTTGGACTGGAAATAACTATTTTGAAGGTATTGATGCTTTTTTCAAAGACCTAGAGCAAAACAGCTATAAAATTCAATTTAGAGTAATGCTCTCACGCTATCGTGGGCGAACAGTTTGCCCCGATTGTAGAGGAACGCGAGTAAGAAAAGAAACTAATTTTGTAAAAATTGATGGTAAAAATATAGTTGACATTGTTTTGATGTCGGTGGAGGATGCATTATCCTTTTTTACAAATATTAAGCTTGATAAGCATGATGCTCAAATTGCAGAAAGATTAATTATTGAGATATTAAATCGCTTGCAAGTGTTAAGTGATGTTGGTTTATCATACCTTACTTTAAACAGAAAATCAGCAACTTTATCGGGTGGCGAATCGCAAAGAATAAATCTAGCAACTAGTCTAGGAAGTAGCCTTGTGGGTTCACTTTATATTCTTGATGAGCCAAGTATAGGCTTGCATGCGCGCGATAATCAGCGATTGATAAAAGTGCTAAAAAACTTACGTGATATTGGTAATACAGTTATAGTGGTGGAACATGATGAGGAAATAATGAAGGCCGCAGATTATATTATAGATATTGGACCTGTGGCAGGTACTAATGGTGGCGAGGTGGTTTATGCTGGCGAATTTGCCCCAATGGTTAAAAGCGCCGATACTCTAACGGCAAAATACCTGCGCGGTGATCTGGAAATACCAATTCCTAAGCAGCGACGTAAATGGAATCAATTTATTGAGCTAACAAATGCTAGCGAGAATAATCTTAAAAATGTTTCGGTGAAATTTCCTCTTAATACCATGACTTTGGTGACAGGAGTTAGTGGCTCTGGAAAAACTACTTTGGTAAAAGGAATATTATATCCTGCCCTAAAAAAGATTATTGGTGGCCATGCCGACAAAACAGGAAAGTTTGGGGAGCTTAAAGGTGATTTTAAGAGAATTACCGATGTGGAATTGATTGATCAAAATCCAATTGGTCGTTCGTCGCGTTCAAACCCTGTTACATATATTAAGGCTTATGATGAAATTCGTACTTTATATGCAACTCAAAAGTTAGCAAAAGTACGTGGTTATAAGCCTGGCTATTTTTCTTTTAATGTGGAAGGAGGTCGTTGTGAAGTCTGTAAAGGTGATGGCAATGTTAGGGTGGAAATGCAGTTTATGGCTGATATATTTTTGCCTTGTGAACATTGCGAATCAAAAAGGTTCAAAGCCGAAACTCTTGATGTAAAATATAAAGGAAAGAGCATATCAGATTTATTGGATATGACTGTTGAGGACGCATATGAGTTTTTTGCTGAGGTAAAAGGAGGACGCTTGGAGTCTAATATAGCCAATAAGCTTTCTGTACTTAAAGATGTGGGCATGGGCTATGTAAAACTTGGTCAGCCATCAAATACATTGAGTGGTGGCGAGGCACAGCGTATAAAATTGGCCTCATTTCTTTCAAAGGGTAAAACCAAGGATAGAATATTATTCATTTTTGATGAGCCCACAACAGGGCTACATTTTCATGATATTTTGAAATTATATAATGCTATGACAGAGCTTATTAGAATTGGTCATAGCTTAATCATTATTGAGCATAATCAGGAATTTATTAAGTGTGCCGATTGGATAATTGATATTGGTGCCGAAGGAGGTGAGAAAGGCGGAAATATTATGTTCGAAGGAGTGCCCGAGGATTTGGCTAAGTGTGAAGCTAGCTATACTGCGGAGTATCTTAAGGTGTAATCGTAAGGAATTGTAAAGGATAGTAAGGAGTTGTAAAGAATTGTAATGGGTTGTATGGAATTGTAAGGAATTCTAAAGGTTTGCTGACTGCCGACTGAAGACTGCCGACTGAAGACTGCCGACTGAGAACTTTAAAATTCCTAATTCCTAATTATTAATTTCCAATTCTTAATTCAACCTTCATTTTCCCTATATTTGCGCAACAAGATTTATTCTAAAAAACAATATTTAAGCAATGCTAAAACAATACATAATAATTGCAATTAAAGGAATGGCGATGGGAGTTGCCAATGTGATTCCTGGAGTTTCGGGAGGTACAATAGCACTTATCACTGGTATATTCGAGCGATTGATTGACGCTATTAAATCCTTTGACCTTAAGGCTGTAAAATTACTTTTCAAAGGTGAGTTTAAAGCTTTTGCCGAATATACAGATTTGGCTTTTATAGTTTCACTTTTTATTGGAGTGGGAGTAGCAATTATTGGTATAGCTAAACTTTTTGAATATCTGTTTGAGTTTTATCCAGTTTATCTTTGGTCGTTTTTCTTCGGTTTAATTTTAGCATCGATTTACTTTGTGGGTCGTACCATCGATAAGTGGAACCTAGGAGTAATTATTAGTTTTACCATAGGTGCATCATTGGCAATTGCTATGACTTTTATGACTCCGGCTTCGCAAAACGAAAACCCAGTTTATCTTGTGGTTTGTGGTGTAGTAGCAATATGTTCAATGATATTGCCAGGCCTTTCGGGCTCATACGTACTTATACTTATGGGTAATTATCAGTTAGTGGCAATAGAGGCAATCTCTAATATGCGCTTCGATATTCTTATTCCTGTGGGAATAGGTGCTGGTATTGGTTTAATAGCATTTTCGCACCTTCTGTCGTGGTTGTTTAAAAAATATAAGAATCAAACAATAGCTGTGCTTACGGGTTTTATACTTGGTAGCCTTGGTATTATTTGGCCTTGGAAAACTGCCATTGAGCAGGCCTTTGGCGATAAAATAAAAGTTATTGGTTACGATTATTTTCTTCCAGAAATGAACTCTGAATTCTTTTTCTCATTATTTATAATTATTGCAGGAATTGCAAGTATTTGGTTGATGGAATTGAAGGCTGGAGAGAAGCCTGTGGAAGGATAGAGGATCCCGATAGGAATCGGGAGCCTGCCTGCCGGTAGGCAGGGAAAGAGGACAAGGAAAGAGGAAAGAGGACAAGGAAAGAGGAAAGAGGATAGAGGAAAAAGGAAAAAGAGATGTTCAAGGGGTAAATTATATAAGGATTTAATTGCAAAGATTTCAATTATGATAAAATATAGTGAATTTAAAGAAAAGTTAGGAGTAAATGTATTGAAGGAGTCTAATGAGGGCCTAGCATATTTAACTCACTATTTACAACAAAATAATAAAGTAGTGGCCAACTATTATAAGGAAAATGCAGATGATTATTTTGTAAGTAAAGTAGAGGAACCTTTATTTAATGAATATTTAGATTTAAAGTATGATGTCCCTTTTCCTCCTGTAAAAAACGAAAGATTTTCATTTATTGATTTA
>Ga0256842_1002199_pt1 | contig 14371 bp, 15 predicted proteins | sample 4559240metaG_FD_185973 | JGI IMG/M metagenome (GOLD analysis project Ga0256842, IMG submission 185973) | Hydrothermal vent microbial communities from Guaymas Basin, Mexico - 4559-240 | ecosystem: Environmental > Aquatic > Marine > Hydrothermal vents | place: Mexico: Guaymas Basin | collected...
TTATTTTAAATCAATTTATGACTATATTTGCAGAGAGACTGAGAATTTAAGTTATCGAACCAGTAGATTTTTAGTTTACACAGTTTTCAGGATAGTGTCCACATAAAAAAAGCAAGATAAATTTATCTTGCTTTTTTTATGTGTTATTTTTCTAAATCATCAAAATTAATATTTGAGAATGAATTTGTTTCGTGTTCGTCTTTAATTTCTTCTGGATGGTAGGGTTGTTTGCTTTCTATAAATGATATAGATTCTTTAAATGCATCAGCAAATTTAGTAAAATCTTCTTTGTATAAGAATATCTTATGTTTCTCGAAATAAGGTTGTTTCCCTTCTGGGAACTGCTTCTTACTTTCTGTTAAAGTAAGATAATATTCTCCATTTCGGGTTTCTTTTACATCAAAAAAATAAGTTCTTTTTCCAGCTCTTACTGATTGAGAAAAAATATCTTTTCTCTCGTTTTTAGTATAATCTTCCATTGTTTACACCTTAATAGATTGTTTAAGCAAAAATATAAAATATTTTAACAAAAGCAAGGGTGCGAATAGAAAGGGAATTAAATAAAAAGGAATTATCTATTATTGAAAGAACCAATCTAAGTATCAGCTAATTTTAAATAAAATAGACTTAGAGTACTTTGTTTGTAACTATTCGAATAAAAGATAATTCCGTAGAAATATATATATATCTTAGATTTTATTTAATCTAAGATAAAGAGAGCATCTCCATATGTGCCAAATTTATACTTCTCTTTAATAGCTTCCTGATAGGTATCCATAATTAGTTCAAAACCACCAAATGCAGCAACAGTCATTAAGAGTGTTGAATATGGTAAATGGAAGTTTGAAATCATTCTGTTTGCAATTTTAAAATCGTGAGGAGGAAATAAAAACTTGTTTGTCCATCCACTATATGGTTTTAGTGTAGCATTGGTAGAGACAGAGCTTTCTGTTGTTCTTAAAACAGTAGTTCCTACAGCACAGATGTTTCGGTTATTTAGTTTTGCTTTATTAACTATTTTAACAGCTTCCTCATCAATAATAATTTCTTCGGAATACATTTTGTGTTTAGTTAAATCTTCAACATCTACTTTGCTAAAATTCCCTAAACTTGCGTGAAGAGTAATATGAGCAAAATCGATACCTTTAATTTCGAAACGCTTTAAAAGTTGTTTACTGAAGTGTAACCCAGCTGTTGGGGCTGCCACAGCACCCTCGTGTTTTGCGTATATGGTTTGATACCGTTCGGCATCTTGTTCTTCAACAGCTCTATTTATAATGGCTTTAGGGATAGGAGTTTCTCCTAGTTTATATAGAACTTTTTTAAATTCGTCATAATCGCCATCGTATAAGAAACGTAGTGTACGACCTCTGCTTGTTGTATTATCTATAACTTCTGCAATTAATTCATCGTCACCAAAATACAATTTATTTCCAATTCGTATTTTACGTGCTGGATCAACTAATACATCCCATAATTTTTGATCTCTATTCAGTTCTCGTAAAAGAAAAACCTCAATTTCGGCACCTGTTTTTTCCTTATTCCCGTGTAATCTTGCAGGGAAAACTTTCGTGTTATTAAAAATTAATAAATCTTCTTCGTTGAAGTAATCCAATACATCTTTAAAAACTTTGTGTTCTATCTTTCCTGTACTTTTATGCAAAACCATAAGTCTAGATTCATCTCTGTGTTGGTTAGGATGAAGCGTAATTAATTCTTGTGGTAATTCAAATTTAAATTTTGAAAGTTTCATATATGATTAATTTATTAATGTGTAATTGTCTAGTTGCGATTGAAATTGATTAATAGAGATGGCATCTTCTATTTTATATTCTCCAATTTTTGTTCTTGTTAATTCGGTTAAATGAGCTACTGTATTAAGCGATAATCCTATGTCTCTAGCTAAAGATCTTATGTAAGTCCCTTTGCTGCAGTTAATTTCTAAACTAAGATATGGGAGATTAAAATCTAAAATATTTATGGAATAAATCTCAATAGTTTTCTTTTTTAACTCAACCTTTTTACCTTCTCTAGCGAGTTTATATGCTCTTTGTCCATTTACATTGATAGCTGAAAACATAGGAGGTACTTGTTCTATTGTTCCCGAGAAATCTTTTAAATGATTTTCAATCATACTACGAGTAATATGTTCTGTAGGTAAAGTCTGATCGACTTCTGTTTCTAAATCAAACGATGGTGTGCTTTCTCCAAGCTTAATAGTTGTTGTATAAGTTTTGCTTAAACCCTGATATTCATCTATCTTTTTTGTGTATTTCCCAGTGCAAACAATCATTAGCCCTGTTGCTAAGGGGTCGAGAGTGCCTGCGTGTCCTACTTTTATCTTTTTTATATCAAAAGTTTTACGAATAATATTACGAGTTTTGTTGACCAAATCAAAAGAGGTCCACTCTTTATCTTTGTCAAACAATAGCATTTTTCCGTTAAGGTAATCGTCTTTTGAAATCACTCTGAGATAATCTTAAATTGAACCTGCGAAGGTAGTGATTTATAAGTCTTTTTCAAAATGATTTTATATTATGCTTAAATCTATACCTAAGCCCCATAAAATAATGATAATAAGTCCTACAACAATTCGGTAATAACCAAATATTTTAAATCCATACTTAGTTAAAAAGGAAATGAAAGATTTAATGGCGATAAAGGCAACTATAAATGCAATCACATTTCCGAAAATTAAGATACTAATATTGTCTACATTGATTGCTTTGTAGTTCTCTAATAGTTTATAGGCAGATGCTGCAAACATAGTTGGCACAGCTAGAAAGAAAGAAAATTCAGCTGCTGTTTTTCTAGATAATTTCTGGGTCATTCCTCCAATAATTGTTGATGCTGATCTTGATACGCCAGGAATCATGGCAATAACTTGAAACAGACCAATTACTAGCGATTTTTTATAAGTTACGGTTTGGTCTTTGGCTTCGTTGTCTCTGTTAAACCATTTGTCAACAAAAACGAGAATAATTCCGCCAAGGACAAGCATTATTGCTACAACTAAAACATTTTCTAGGAGTTGGTCGATAATATCGCTTAGGAGTAAACCAAAAAAGGCCGCAGGTAGAAAAGCAACTAATAGTTTGTAATAGAAATTAATACTTTGGAAAAATTTCTTCCAATAAATAGCAATTACGGATAAGATAGCTCCAAATTGAATGTTGATTAAAAAGGCACTGACAAAATCTGAACCTTCCATTCCTAATAACTTTGTAGTTATTATCATGTGACCAGTCGAAGAAACAGGTAAAAATTCTGTTAATCCTTCAACAATTGCAATTATTAAAGCTTGTATCCAACTCATATTATTTAGGTTTTTTCATTATAGCATATATTTCGAAAATAAACCCAGCAAGAACAATCATTGGAGCAAGACTAATTCGTCTAAACGAGAAAACTTCTGGATTAAATTCGTCGGGACTCTTGGGTGCGCCTCCGACCATCAAGAAAAAACCAATAAGGATTATTCCAAAGCCAATAGCTAATAGAATATAGTTCTTCTTTCCTAAAGCAAACCCGTGTTTTACTGTACTTGTTTTTGTACTCATTTTTTTAATTTTAATAATAAAGTTCGTTTTCTCGTATTCTTAAATACTTGTTTACTGCAAAAAAAGTTGCCAAATAGGAGATAAGAATTCCAAAAAATATAATTCCGATAAATAATATACCTAATAATTCTAGTTGATTAAAATTAATTAATTCAATAAATTCTTGACGAATAAGAAATAATAAGCCTGTTAAAATACCAATTGAAATTAGGCTGCTAATTAATCCAAGAATAATACTTTGGATTAAGAAAGGATACCTAATAAACGATTTAGAAGCGCCAACTAATTTCATCGTGCGAATTAAAAATCGCTGAGAGTATATAGATAATCGAATGGTATTGTTTATTAATGTGTAAGAGGTTAAAAATAATAATACCCCAAAGATTAATAGAATAAGGCTAATCTTTTTTACATTTTTTTCTATTAAGACTAATAAATTCTCTTGGTAAAGGACTTCTTTGACTTGTTTGTACTTCAATAAGTTAGTTTTAATAGCTTTGATGCTATCAACTTGGGCGTAATCAGCATAAAAATGTACATTTATAGATGCGGATAGAGGATTTGATCCAAGAAAATTAACGAAATCTTCGCCTAAATCTTTTTGTAAAATTTGGGAGGCTTTATCTTTCGAAATATACTCTGTAGATTTTACATAAGGTTTTGCATCGAGTAATTTTTGTAATTTAATGACGTCTACTTGTTTGGCATCATCGTTAATGTTAATTGTAACCCCAATATTTTCCTTGACGTAGTTAGATAATTGTCTAGCATTTAATCCTAAAAAACCAATAATACCTATAATCAATAATACAAGAGCAATACTAATTGTGGTAGTAAGGTAAGATGATCGTATTTTTTTCTTAGCAATTTTTTTATGATTCCCCATACAGATTTTATAGTAATAGTTCGACAAATATACTAAACAGAGTGCAAATTTCGAAGACTTTTTTATACTATTATTCTTAATCTTTCTTAAATGTACAGACTTCTTTTTTAGACTTGTTTAGTCGTGCTATTTATTATAGATATGTAAATGGTGATAATCTTTGACTAATATTAAGGTATCTAACCGAAATTATATTAATTTTGCTTGAATTATGATACAAAGCTTATTTTCGAGCCTAATTACAAGCCTAGTTTTAACTTTTGTTATTATTCCATCGCTAATCACGGTTGCTAAAGTTAAAAAGTTATACGATGAACCTAATGAGAGGACCTCGCATTCTGACTCTATACCTACTCTTGGAGGTGTAGCTTTTTATGTTGCAATTGTTTTTTCGCTAACTTTTTGGGCGGACTTTTCTTCAGACTCTATTCTGCAATATGTTATAGCATCGATGACTATTGTTACTTTTATTGGTCTAAAAGACGACTTGCTAGAGTTAGAAGCTTTTCATAAATTAATGGGGCAAATGTTTGCCGCCATGGTACTTGTGATTTGGGCAGATATTAGAATAACTTCATTGTATGGTATATTTGGAATTAATGAATTACCTTATATTATTAGTGTTATTTTTAGCATTTTTACAATTCTGGTTATCGTTAACTCTTTCAATCTAATCGATGGAATTAATGGACTGTCGGCTAGTATTGGGATTCTATCGTCATTAAGTTTTGGTATTTGGTTTTATTTAATCGACCCTCATTCTCAGATGGCATTATTATCATTTACCCTTGTTGGGGCATTAGTTGCTTTTTTACGATATAATATTACACCAGCTAAAATATTTATGGGAGATACAGGTTCTCTTTTGTTGGGAATAGTAATTTCGGTTTTAGCTATTAAATTTATAGAACTTAATGGGCATATTCAAAGTCCGTATACCTTTCAGTCTGGACCTGCTTTAGGAATGGGAGTTATTGCTTATCCATTGTTCGATTTGCTCCGTAGTTTTTCTATTAGAATTGCGAAAGGACATTCTCCTTTTAAACCCGACCGCAATCATATTCACCATTTAATGTTGGATAATGGATTTTCTCATAGTAAATCAACTTTTTTGATTGTCTTATTCAATTTAATTCTAATTGTTTTAATCTTTACTTTTAATAAGTTAGGAACTTATGTTATTGGTATTATTATTATGGGATTGTTATTATCGTTTGCGTTTGTATTGAAGTATTTTTCAAAAAGAAGATTAGCAAGACTTAATACTAAAATGTAAGTTTTATGAATTTAAAACTTGGAGCGATACTACTTCTGTTTTTGGCATTGTACACGCAAGCTCAACAAACAAATATCCCTTTAGATTTTCAATCTCAGAACAATATAGAAAAAGAATTATTAAGAAGTAATTCTTTGACTTTTACTTCTCAGAGACCTCTATTATATTCAAATTTGCATAAAATAATAAATGTAGATTCTATGGTTAATATGGAAGGTAGAGACTCTATAATTATTACTAAATTAAAACACCCGTCTTGGTGGAGAAAGCTTAGGACAGAAGATTTAATTATTGTTAAAAAGAATGGTTTTATTCTTAAAATCAATCCTCTAATGAATTTTGCATCAGGAAGTAGTGATTTCGATAAAAAGAAATTGATGATTAATTCTAGAGGTGTAGATATTACAGGAAGCTTGGGGAAGAAATTTTCATTTGGAAGTGGGGTGTATGAAAGTCAGGCTATCTTTTCTAATTATTATAGTGAATTTATTAAAGATAGAGCGGTAGTCCCTGGTCAGGGAAGGGTTAGGCTTTATAAAGAAAATGGTTATGATTTTTCGCAAGCTTATGGATACCTTTCATTTAGCCCTTCGGGAAATATTAATTTTCAGATGGGACACGGAAAACATTTTATTGGGGAAGGTTATCGTTCTTTGATTCTTTCTGACAATTCTTTTAATATGCCATATGCGAAATTATCGGTAAAAAGGAAACGAATGCGTTATACAAATCTCATTGTTGCCTATCAGAATACCAAGATAGCTGATGGAACAAGTGAAATTTCTAATAGGAAATATGGTTCGTATACTAGTCTCGATTTTTTAATTGGAAAGTTCATGGAGATTGGGCTTACAGAATCCATTGTTTGGGGAAGGAAAGATAGTTTGTCTTATTTTCCAAACTTAAATTTATATAATCCGATTATTTTATTTCGAACTTTTCAATACGGAATGGATGGCGAGAATAATGTCTTATTAGCATTAAATACAAAAATAAAAATTAGTAAATCGATTGTTTCATATGGTCAATTTATTTTTGATAACAACGATAAAACAGCCTATCAAATAGGGGTTAAGTGGTTCGATGTTTTCAAAACAAAGCTTTTTGTGCAATTAGAATATAATTCGGTACAACCTTATACTTATACTAGTTGGTCCAAGCAGAGTTTTACACATTACAATCAAGAGATTGCACATCCCTTAGGAGCTAATTTTTCGGAGCTTTTCTGTAGGTTTAAATATAAGTGGAAAGATGTCTTGATTTCTTATCAATATAATCTCGCAAGCAGAAGATTAAACGAAAACTTCGAGGCTTATGGTAGCAATATTTTTATTCCATATCTATCTTCTGATGAAACTCAAATTAATAAAAAGGAGCAGATTGTTAATCATAGTTTTACGTTGGCGTATTTAATAAATCCAGTATCGAATTTGCAGTTGTATTTCGAAGCGAGAATTAGGAATTGGAGCATTCCAAATACTTCTGAAAAAGAAAATATTTGGCTCTTTGGAATAAAAACAAATCTTCAAAATCTATATTCAGATTTTTAATTCCCAGTTGCTTGCATTGAGTTAATAAATTTAATTCGTTATCTTACTGTGTTGGCTCTGTATCGAGAGTATTGATTGTCAGCGATAGATTTCCTTTTAAATTTCCTTGTGTATTTCCATTCAGAATATTTGGTTACGAATTCTACTTTGTAGACTCTAGTTCTATGAATATTGATTAAATTAACATATTAAAGTTAATAAAAATTAAAACTTATTTATTTTGGTGTCAAATTAATTTTTAGGTTTGATACTTATGATAAGCAAAGAATTTGAAGCTCAGGTTAAGCTATTAGAAGATCCAGATAAGCAAATATATTCTATTATTCATTCTAGAATAATAGAGAAAGGAGAGCAGGCTATTCCTGTTCTTGAGCAAGCTTGGGATAATAGCGTACATCCATTAGTCCATAGCCGTATTGAGGATTTGATTCATGAAATAAATTTTAATCAAATATTAAATTCTGTTCAATCTTGGATCAATGAAGGGAAGAAAGATTGGTTTATGATTTTATTTTTATTGTCTAAATTATATTTTCAAAATATTGAAAAGGATAATTTGTTTAAATTATTTTCGGAAATAAGAAATGATATTTGGCTGGAAATTAATAATAATCTTACCGCATATGAGAAAATACAAATTGTTAATCATATTTTATATAAAAAATATAACTTTTCGAATAGTAAAACGACTTCTAAATCATCAACAAGCTTTTTCTTAAGTGAATTACTATCTAATAAAAAAGGAAATGATTTAAGTCTTGGGCTGTTCTATTTAATGTTGTGTGAGAGCTTAGAAATGCCCGTATATGGTATTTGTTTACCTGGAAATTTTGTACTCGCTTATCTAGGGAATGATTCTTTAGATTTTAATTCCGACCTAAAAGATGAAGTATTGTTTTATATTAATCCAATTAACCAAGGAACTGTTTTTGGAATGCATGAAATCGATGTTTATATAGAAAAAAATAAATTAGAAGTTAACGATGATTATTACCAGCCGAATAGTACTCTGAGTGTTTTACAATATTATTTGAATAATCTAATGTTATCTTTGGAACGAGATGGGCAAAATGAAAAGATTGAAGAACTTAGTAAGATTATCAAAATATTGAATGCTTAGATTGTAGAAATATTATTCATTTTTTTTCTTTTATTAATAAAATGTTCGGTTTTTGTTATTAACTTTACTAGCTATGAAAAAGCTTAATCTATTAAAATATTTTTTTATTCTTTTATTGGCAGCAGTTATGTTTGGTTTTACAGGGGAACCTGATAATATTAACGAAGCTTTGAAATCGGGAAATGCATCCGATTTAAAACAGAATATGAATGCTACTGTAGAGCTTGTTATTTTAGAAAAAGAGAATGTTTATTCGAATATTCAAGCTGAGCAAATTTTAAAACAATTTTTTTCATTGCACAAACCTGTAAGTTTTCAGATATTACACAATGGTGGTAATAATAACTCACAGTATTATATTGGATTATTAAAGACCAAAACAGAATCTTTTAGAATTTATTATTTATTAAAAATAAAAGACAAACGAACGTTGATTTATCAACTACGAATAGAAAGCGATGAGTAAAATATTAGATGAATTTATTAAGCAGGCTATTATTGAAGATATTGGAGACGGAGACCATACTTCTTTAGCTTGTATTCCTGCGGACGCAATAGGAAAAATGAAACTATTGGTTAAGCAAGATGGAATTATTGCAGGAGTGAATGTTGCAGAGGAAGTCTTTAAGGCATTCGATTCAAGTATTGTTTTTGATAAAAAAATAGAAGACGGAAGTCCTGTTAAATATGGTGACATTGCTTTTTATGTAACAGGTAGGGAACAGGTATTGCTTCAGGCAGAGCGATTGATGCTTAATATTATGCAGCGAATGAGTGGAATCGCTACTGTCACTAGTTTATATGTCCAAAAAATATTAGGAACAGATGCTAAGATTCTAGATACTCGCAAAACTACACCTAATAATCGATTCTTGGAAAAAGAAGCTGTAAAAATTGGTGGTGGAACAAATCATCGTTTTGGGCTTTATGATATGGTGATGATAAAGGATAATCACGTTGATTTTTCTGGAGGAATTACTAAAGCTGTTCAAAATGTAGTGAATTATTTAGAACAAAAAAATAAAAGCATTAAAATAGAAGTAGAGGTTAGAAATTTTAAAGAACTTGAAGAGGCTTTGTCTATTAGGGCGATTGATAGGGTAATGCTCGATAATTTTACAGTTCAAGATACATGTAAAGCTGTTGATTTGGTCGACTCTAGAGTTGAATTGGAATCATCAGGAGGTATTAATATAGATACAATTAGGGCATATGCAGAAACAGGTGTAGATTATATCTCTGTTGGAGCATTGACACACCAAATATTAAGCTTAGACTTAAGCTTAAAAGCGATTTAATAGTTCTTAGTTTCAATCATAATAAATAAACTTGTTGGAACTCAGTAAGTTTTATACATTTGTGTTATGCGAATAAAAGAAGGTTTCCTTATTATCATATTATTCTTCTCAATTAATTTATGGGCTCAAAAGTCAGTTTCTTTAACTAGACTCTCCAAAAGTAGAAGTGGAATATATACCTCAAATCAAACTGGTAAATTATTTACAGGCGAGGCATATAAAAGATTTGAGAATGGTAAAGTTGGGATGCGTGGAAAGATTGTTGATGGGAGATTTTCTGGATTATGGGTATGGTGGTACGAAAACGGATCCAAAAAACGAGAAACAACTTATATAAATGGTGTAAAAAGTGGTTATGCTTATTGGTGGTATAAGAATGGTGTGAAAAAATTAGAAGTTAAGTTTGCTAATAACAGAAATGTAGAGCAAAAACGTTGGGATGAAAAAGGGAAGCGTCTTCCAAATCCTAAAATGGGACGTCGATAGATTTAATTTTCTATAAATAGAATAATGTCAGGTATTTATATTCACATCCCTTTTTGTTCACAAAAATGTAATTATTGTGATTTTTATTCGATTGTCCCTCTTGCTAGAAAAGCCGAGTTCGTTAAAGCTTTAATCAAAGAAATTATACTTAGAAAGGATTATCTCAGTGGAGAGATTGTCGATACAATATATTTTGGTGGCGGTACACCGTCAGTATTAAGTGTGTCAGAATTATCTAATATTATTGAGGCCTTAGCTGCTAATTTTCAGCATTCTAAAGATTTAGAAATGACTTTCGAGGCCAATCCAGAAGATTTAAGTATCTCTTACTTAAAAGAAATAAAAAAACTTGGTATTAATAGATTAAGTATAGGAGTCCAATCGTTTCGTGATTCTGATTTGTTATTTATGAAAAGGACTCACAACTCCTTAGAAGCTCTTAACTCTGTATTACGAGCAACAGAAAGTGGCTTCGAGAACATAAGTATAGATTTAATTTATGGATTACCAAACCTTTCGTTAAATGATTGGGAATTAAATCTTAAACAGGCTTTCCAATTACCAATAAAGCATCTGTCATCTTATCATTTAACATACGAAAAACAGACTTTGTTGTATAAGCAATTGTTGCAGAAAAAATTTACACCATCAACCGAAGATTCTAGCATTGCACAATTTGAACTTTTGATGGATTATACACAGCAAAATAATCTCCCTTACTACGAAATTTCTAATTTCTCGATAGAAGGCTATTATTCTAAACATAATTTATCTTATTGGCAGCAAAAAAAATACCTAGGACTAGGACCATCAGCTCATTCTTATAATGGAAGAACAAGAGAATGGAATGTCTCTAATTTGTTAAAATACTTAGAAGGAATCAAAACTAGAAATAGAGTTTTTGAAAAAGAAATATTAAGTCCCATAGATATAGAAAATGAGTTTTTAATAACTAATCTTAGAACAAAATGGGGAATAGATTTAATAAGTTATTCAGAAAAATTTGGGGCGCTTAATAAGCAGAAGATAATTAAAGATGTAGAATCTTTTGTGAATCAAGAATTGGTAATATATCAGCAAAACACAATAAAATTTAGTAGGAAAGGAATTTTGTTATCCGATTTTATTTTGGAGAAATTATTTCGCTTATAATACTTAGTTATTTAGTTTTAGTTTTACTCTGAAAGAAATAAAAGAATACTTTTCATCAGTTTTCTTAACCGAAAAATGAACAGGATAACCTGTTTGTCTTCTAATTTCTAAGAAGCCTAACTTTTGAATATTTCCGTTATTGGTATTTTCTTTTAGGAGTTTCTGATATGTCTTTTCAATGTTTTCTAGAGAACTGCCGTTTATAGAATCAACAAAATTACATATTTTATTAATTTCAGAATTTAAAATGTAATTTCCTGTAGTAATTAAATAGGAATCTTTAAGTTGACTAATATAAAAGATACCAGGATTTCCATTTCTTTCTTCATAAACTCCATCGCCATGTTTAACAATGTTTTGGAGCATTTCGGATGTAATCTCCGTAAGTTTATTTTTAAGAATCTTAGTCTCTGAAATATTTTTTTCTAGCGATGATATAATGTTGGAATAACTTTCTTTATTAAACACACCATTAAAAATCATTAATACATCCTCTTGGTTTAAAATATCGTGTACCTTAACAATACGGTCTAAAGAATGACTTTTTCCATTTACGGCAATATCGTCTGCAACCTCTAAAGAGGGGACTGTGTGTAAATAAAAGTAATATAAATTGTCGTTGAGTTTTTTAAAATGGTAGGATAATCTATTGCCAGATTTTTTTGCCATATCTATTAATCCTAGGCCCGCACCACCCTTGTTAGATAAAGTTCCTTCCTCTAATACTTGTTTATAATAAATTTTAAGTTCGTCTTTATCGAGCTTATTAATTTTGGCTATTAAGGTTTTAATATTATCAATATTTTGTTTTTCAATAATATTCCCTGTGGTAATAAAGTATTTTTCGTCTAGTTTTTGGAGAACAAAAATACTTTTATACTCAGCTTTAACATCAGGACTAGAATCTTGATGCCTTGTAATGTTTTGTAGACCCTCTACCATGATGGCATATACTCTCTTTTTAATCTTAGAAGATTGTTCTTCTGATTGTAAAGAAATTTCAGTAAGTTCTAAAATACTATCTGAGATATCATCGTTAAAACTACCACGATAAATATAACCAAGGTTATCCTTAACCATTGCGTTAAATAACTCGATTGCATATTTTAATTCTGAATGTGTAGTAGTTTGGGTCATTGTGCAAATTTCAAGGCATAAATATACCAATAAAATGTACGTTGACAAATGTTTTTCTATAAATTAATTAAATCTGATTACTTTTATTGGAGAAATTCGTGAAATGTAACTACTTGGTATTATTAAAAACATGATAATCAGTAATATAGACAAGACGTCTAATATTAATAGGTTAAGCCAGTCGAAGCCAATTGGCACATAAGATATGTAGTAATTCTTTGCATCTAGAGGAATAATCTGAAAATAATATTGCAAGAAAGCCAATACTAGAGCAATAATGTTGCCCCAAACAATTCCTTTTAGAGCTAGATAGATTGATAAATAAAGAAAAATATTTCGTATTGATCCGTTCTCAGAACCAAAAGATTTTAGCATTCCAATAAGGTTGGTGTTTTCTATAATAATAATAAGTAAGGCCGATATTAGATTGATAATAGCTACAGCAATCATTAAGGAAATAATAACAAGAACATTATTATCAAACAGATTAAACCAAGAATAAAATTCTGGGTAACGTTCGTGTTTGTTTTTTGATTTTAGGAGTGTTTTTCTTTTATCTTTTTTAAAGTATTGTGGTCGTATAATTTGATCAATTTTCTTTTGACTATCAATTTCCTTGTTTGAGTTTTTTAATATGATTTCAAATCCGCTATATTGATTGCATTCCCATGAATTTAATTTTTGTAATAAACGAATGTCTACAACCGCAAATAGATGATCGAATTCATAAATATCAGTTTTGTAAATACCACTTACTTTTAGTTTCCTAAAACGAATAGGGTCTTGAATAAAATAAAGTAAAACTTTTTGCCCTGTGTCTAGTTGTAAACGCATCGACATTTCTTCCGAAATAAGAATTTCTTTATTATCGAAATTAGGAAATTTACCTTTGATAATATTTCTTCTGAAGAAATCATAGTCATTGGTCGATTGGTAAGATTTTAGAACAATTCCCTCAATGTTATTTTTGTATTTTAGTATGGATGGTTTGCTTATAAAACCAGCAACAGATTTAATATTATCAATTGTAGATATTTTGTTGGCTTGTTCGTCGGTTAAACTGATTGCCTTGTAGTCGAAAGATTGATTGGCATCATAATTGAGAATCTGAATATCAGAACTGAATCCTCTAACTTTTTCAATGATATTTTCTTTAAATCCATGACTGATAAATATAGTAAGAATCATAATAACAGTACTGAGGATAGTTCCTATAGTTGCTATTTTGATAATGGTTTTAGAATTTTTCTTTGAACCTTTACCAGCCGTAATTATTTTTTTTGCTATAAAAAGAGAGCTATTCAATTTTATCTTGGAATTTACAGTTCTGAATATTAATTTTACAAATCTATATAAATTTATAAGTTAATCCTATGAGAGTAATAATTATTATAGTAATAACGATGGTACTAAATCTTCAAAATGTTTGGGCCATTAAATTTGATTCTGTTAAAGTCGGAGCAGAAAGAACTAATAAATACATTCCTCTTTTAAAGGGAAAAAAAGTAGCTGTATTAGCAAATCATACTAGTTTTGTTGGTAAAACGCATTTGGTTGATACCTTAATTAGTTTAGGTATTGATGTTAAGAAAATATTTGCCCCAGAACACGGCTTTAGAGGTCTCGAAGATGCAGGTGGAGTTATAGAAAATTCAGTTGATAAAAGAACAGGATTGCCTCTTATTTCTTTGTACGGAAAGAACAAAAAACCGACTGCTGAACAACTTAAAGGAATAGATATTTTAGTTTTTGATATCCAAGATGTTGGGGTTCGATTTTATACTTACATTTCTACAATGCATCTTGCTATGGAAGCTTGTGCCGAGAATAATATTACGTTTTTGGTATTAGATAGACCTAATCCTAATGGCTATTTTGTTGATGGGCCTGTTCTTAATGCAAAATA
>Ga0256842_1002200_pt1 | contig 14365 bp, 10 predicted proteins | sample 4559240metaG_FD_185973 | JGI IMG/M metagenome (GOLD analysis project Ga0256842, IMG submission 185973) | Hydrothermal vent microbial communities from Guaymas Basin, Mexico - 4559-240 | ecosystem: Environmental > Aquatic > Marine > Hydrothermal vents | place: Mexico: Guaymas Basin | collected...
AACTCCACTGAGATGTTCTTCAGGTTGTTATGAGAGACACCTATGATTTTTAGAGAGCCAAGGCTTGTCTTTCTTCTTTCTCTTATTTTTCTTTTAACCTTTCCAGACAGATACTTCCCTGTTATTGAGTGCTCTGGAGGATTTTCAAATATTCTCTCCACAGGTCCTTGATAGATAACCTCTCCTCCATTTTCACCAGCACCGGGACCAAGATCTACTATCCAATCGGCTGACTTTATAACATCTTCATCATGCTCAACCACAACAACAGTATTCCCAAGATTTTTGAGCCTCTTAAGCGTGTTGATAAGTCTTTGTGTATCCCTCGGATGAAGGCCTATCGTGGGTTCGTCAAGAACATAAACTACTCCGGTAAGACCCGAACCTATCTGCGTTGCAAGTCTTATCCTTTGAGCCTCTCCTCCAGACAAACTCTCCATCCTTCTGTCAAGCGTTATGTAAGAAAGCCCTACATCGAGCAAAAACTGAAGTCTTTTTTCTATCTCATCTATAACCTCTCCCACAATCATCTTGTCCTTTTCTGATAATTTCTCTTTAAGTTCTTTTATGAATTCAAGTTCTTTCTCTATCGACATTTCCGTAAATTCAATGATATTTTTTCCCATTATCTTCACTGACAAAGCTTCTTTCCTCAATCTTTTTCCACCACAAACGGGGCAGATCTTTCTAACTATAAAATCTTTCTCTATCCACTCTTTCATATTGGTGGATTTTGTCTCGTGATACCATCTTTTAACCTTTGGAACAACACCTTCAAAGCGTTCATCACCATAAAGAACGAATTCTTTAACTTTCTCAGGTAAAAACTTAAAGGGATCTGACGGATAGAAATGAAATCTTCTTTCGACCTCTCTAATCACTCTCCATGAAAGTTTTGGATCCCATCTATAAGGCACTATCGCACCATCATCAAGGGATAAGTTTTCATCTATAACAGCCTTCGGGTCTACCTCCATAGTAAAGCCTATCCCATGACAGTATTCACACGCTCCATACGGAGCATTGAAGGAAAAGAACTTCGGGTTGATCTCTGGAAAACCTATCCTGTGAACGGGACACGCAAGCTTTTCGCTATAAAACTTCACCTCTCCACTATCGGCATCCTTTATCTCAACGAACCCCTTGCTCTCCGTCAAAGCTATTTCAACACTATCAAAAAGCCTTGTCTTTATATCCTCTTTCACCCTCACCCTGTCAACAACAAGCTTTATCGTGTGTCGTTTGTTCTTCTCAAGTTCTTTCACTTCCTCGAGTCTTACAACCTGTCCATCAATTTCTGCCCTTACGAAACCTCTCCTTGTTAGCTCTTCAAGCTCTTTTTTAAATGTACCTTTCTTTTCGCTGTAAAGAGGTGCTATTATGTAAATCCTTTTTTCGCTGAAGTTTTCAATAATGTCGTTTACTATCTCATCGACACTCATCTTTTGCAAAGGTCTGCCACAAATAGGACAGTGAGGAACTCCTATTTTAGCGTAGAGAATCCTTAAGTAATCGTATATCTCCGTTACCGTTCCGACGGTTGATCGTGGGTTGTGGGATGCACTCCTTTGATCTATGGCTATCGCAGGGGATAATCCTTCTATCGAGTCCACATCAGGTTTTTTGAGCTCTCCTAAGAACTGCCTTGCATAGGTTGAAAGAGATTCAAGATATCTTCTTTGCCCTTCTGCATGAATAGTATCAATGGCTAAAGAAGACTTACCAGAACCGGAAAGTCCTGTTATCACTGTTATTGAGTTTTTGGGAATTTTCACATCGATGCTTTTAAGATTATGCACCCTTGCACCTTTTATTGTAATGTAATCTTTCCCCGACATAAGTTTTTCCTTTCCTAATTTCATGATAGATGTTTTGTAGCTTACAGAAAAGAATAAAGGTTTCATCCTTTAAGTTTACCATTTTTATACTAATGCGTTTAGCTCCTCTTCACCATTTTACTTTCCAGTTTTTCAGGGGAGCGGTATAATTTCTTTCTTCAGTTTTCCAAGAGAGCATCACAAAAATCTGACATAATGTCCCATCAACTTACAATAACTTCGAAAAAATATTTGTAATATGGTATAAAGATAATATAGTGGAGTGGAGATTGTGGAGGTGGATCGATGAAGCCTATAATGGATTTGGATTATGAAGAGGTTGTCTCAGAAGTTACAAAAAAGTTAGGATGGGAAAGGTATAGAGCAGATCAAATTGTAGATTGGATATACAACAAAAAAGTAACTTCTTTTTACGATATGACAAATCTATCAAAAGAACAAAGAAAAGTTTTGGATGAAAATTACTTCATAGAGAAGTTGGAGCTTCTTGACAAGCAAGTTTCTAAGAAAGACAGAACCACAAAGTTTCTCTGGAAACTCTCTGATGGAAATACAATAGAATCAGTGCTTCTTCTTTACAAGAATAGAGTGGCAGCTTGTGTATCAACGCAAGTTGGTTGCCCAATTGGATGTAAATTTTGTGCAACTGGGCTGAGTGGATATGTTAGGAACTTGACGGCATCCGAGATAGTCGCTCAGATTCTCCACATGGAGAGAGAGGAAAAGGTAAGGATAGGTAATGTAGTTTATATGGGTATGGGAGAGCCTTTTCTGAATTACGATAATGTTATAAGGAGCATAAGAATTTTGAATCATAAGAAGATGCTAAACATCGGTGTAAGGCATATAACGGTTTCGACTGTGGGGATTCCCGAAAAGATAGTACAATACGCTAAGGACGGAATGAAATCAAGGTTAGCAATTTCTTTACATTCATCGTATAATTCAAAGAGGGATGAGATTGTTCCAATCAATGTTAAGTATCCGATAGAAGAAGTGGTCCAAGCTGCAAAAGAATATCAGAAGATAACTGGTAACAGGGTATCGATTGAATATATAATGATAAGGGAATTCAATGATTACGATGCAGATGCCTTAAGGCTTGTAGAAGTTCTTAGAGGCTTGAAAGTTTTTGTCAACCTTATACCTGTTAACCCTGTTGTTGGAAGCTTTAGAAGACCATCTAAGGGGAGGCTTACAGCGTTTAAGAAGATTCTGGAGAAAAACGGAATAGAAGTAGAAATAAGACAAGAAAAGGGAACGGATATCGATGCAGCATGCGGACAACTTAGAATAAGGGGCTCATCAAAGAACAAAAAGGCATTCAACACAGGAAGGGGGTAACTTTGTGGAAAGTTTAGTTAAGGTGATCATCTCTAATTGGATTCCTTCGTTAATCGTTGGAGCAGCAGGTTTATTTTTAAACACGATCGCTGTCAAGCTTGCGATGGTTGTGCTGGGATTTTATGTGGGCGCTTACCTCTTATATCCCATTTCAGGAGAGTACTTGGACTTTATGAAAGATGTCACGAAAGATCCGACGAAGGCTCAGATAGCTTTTTGGGTATTTGGAGGAGCTGGTGGACTTGGGTTGATTCTTCTATACAATTTTTTTCTTTTCCTTGTTGGAGCTTTGGTGAGTGGCGCTGTCATCTATTTCTTATATTCCTACATAGATCAGAGTTTTAATATATCCAAATACATTACTTTTATGGACCCTTCATATTTCAAGCTTGCTATAGTTGGGGTTTTTGGTATAATCGGTGGTCTATATGCATACCTGAAAGAGAAGCAAGTTTCACAATGGCTTGGAATTGGTGTAGGTTCCGCTATCCTTTCCATATCTTTGATACATGTTTTCAACACCTTTGTTAGGAAAATGAGCTTTGACGAATCTTACAACTTCATAATGAGCACAACAGGGCTTTACATCATGCTCGCGTTATTTATAGTTTTCATTTACATAGGTTATCTTATAACAAAAAAAAGAAATAAAAGAGGGGGTTAATTTATTATGGAAAAAAGAATACTTGTCGTTGAAGATGATGATGACATAGCTAACAAAGTAGTTAGAGCTCTAAGGAATGAAAGGTTCGAAGCAGATTATGTTAGAAACGCAGAGGATGCCCTAAATAGAGCTAAAAGAGAGAAATTTGATATGTTTATAATAGATATAATCCTTCCAGGTGATATGGATGGCAAAGAACTTTTAAAGAAGGTTAGAATGACTGAAGGATATTACACCGTGCCAGTGATCTTCTTAACAGCTCTTTCAGATGAGATAGATAAGGTGATAGGTCTGGAACTTGGAGCTGACGATTATGTTACAAAACCTTTCAGCTCAAAGGAGCTTGTAACGAGGGTAAAAGTTATCTTCAGACGCATGGAGATGGACAATAAAAAAATTAAAGAGAAACCCAAAAAGCTTAAAGCCAAAGATATTGAAATAGACCTTGAAAGATATGAGGTAAAGGTTAGAGATAGAAAGGTTAATTTAACGCCTCTTGAATTTGATCTTTTAAAGTTCATGATGGAAAATGAAGGTAAAGTCTTTGCAAGGGAGAAGCTTCTTGAGGAGCTTTGGGGATATGATAACTTTGTAGATACAAGAACTGTTGATGTTCATATAAGAAGGTTAAGGACGAAGATAGAGGAAAATCCGTCAAAACCAAGGTACATCGTTACCGTCAGGGGAAAGGGTTATAAGTTCGTGGATCCAGGGAAAGAGGAGTATGAGTGAAGAGATTTACAGAAAGCTTTTAGAGGAAGTTAATATTCCTGTTTATAAATTGGAAAATGGTCAGTGGCTTCCTGTTACGAATTCAGCAAGGTTCTTTGACCTAAAACTTGTTGATGAGGTTGATATAGACGGAGAAAAATTTAGGATATATAAAATAGATCCACTATATGTAAGAGGAGTTTTGCACGATGTTAGGATACTTGTGCAAAGAATAGAAGAAGGTTCAAAGAAGGCTTTGAAAGAGCTTAAATTCATGATTGAGGATTTTTTAAGGAGAACTCCTCCACAAATGGTAAAAGATTACACAAATGTTTGTGATATTTTGATGAAAGTTATAGAGCTTTACGATTGGGATGGTTTGAGGGTAGATTGTGATAAATTAGAAGCTTATGTGGATCAGCAGTATCTGTATAGAGTTCTTCTCAATGTTGTTGATAACCTTTATAAGTATTCAAAGAAATGTGCAAGGATACATGTCTCGGGTAATTCGCTTATTTTCGAGGGAACTGGGAACTTTGAAAGAGAGGGTGAGGGTCTTAGAATTATCAAGAACATAATGGAGAAGATGGGTGAATCTGTGGAAGTTGAGCGATGCAAAGATAGTGTAAAGTATATCCTTAGCTTTAAGGAGGTATGCGGGGATGATTCCTTATGAGGTGATTTTGAAGAAGAGAAATGGAGAAAAGCTCAGCAGAGAAGAAATAGAGTTCATGGTGATGGGATATGTGAGAGGTGAGATTCCTGATTACCAGATGGCAGCTTTTCTAATGACGATTTACTTCAGGCACATGGATGAGGAAGAAAGAGCTATTTTAACCGAAATAATGGCAAGGTCCGGAGATATGGTGGATCTTTCAGAGATTGGAGAGAAAATTGTGGATAAGCACTCCAGCGGTGGCGTTGGGGATAAGACAACTCTCGTTGTTGCTCCGCTTGTTGCGTCAGTTGGAGTACCAATTGCAAAGATGTCAGGAAGAGCCTTAGGACATACTGGAGGAACCATAGATAAGCTTGAATCTATACCAGGATTCAAAACTTCCCTGCCACTGGAGGAGTTTATAAACAATGTTAAAAAGTATGGAATAGCGATAGTGGGGCAAACCGCAAATTTAGCACCGGCAGATAAGAAGATATACGCGTTAAGAGACGCAACTGCCACTGTGGATGAGATTTCTCTCATAGCCTCGAGCATCATGAGCAAAAAATTAGCTGGCGGAGCTGATGCTTTCGTTCTTGATGTGAAAGCTGGGAGTGGAGCTTTCATGAAAACTGTTGAGGATGCTAAAGGACTTGCAAGAGCCATGGTAGGGATAGGAAAAGCTCATGGAAAGGATACCATAGCGCTCATTACGAACATGGAAGAACCTCTTGGAATTTATGTAGGGAATTCCTTAGAGGTTCTTGAGGCGATAGAATTTTTGAAGGGAAATTATGACGAAAAATTCTTTGAGCTATGCATGGAGATATCTTCGTACATGGTGAAACTTTCAGGGAAGATGGATGAAAGAGAGGCAAAAGCTGCCCTTGTCGAGAGTTTGAAAACCGGGAAAGCACTTGAAAAGTTCAGAGAGCTTGTAAAGGCTCAAGGTGGAGACGAAAGGGTAGTTGATGATCCGTGGAAGTATTTGCCAATTTCCAGTGAAACAATGGAGATAAAGTCGGAAAGATCAGGATATGTGAAGGACATAAACACCGAAAAAGTAGGAATAGCCTCTATGCTACTGGGTGCTGGTAGGGTTAACAAGGAGGATACCATAGATCATTCGGTGGGAATAAAAGTTCTGAAAAAGATAGGAGACAGAGTAGAGGAAGGAGAACCAATAGCCATTATCTACATGTCCAGAAAATCCCGAGTCGATGAAGCTGCGAAAGCAATAAAAAAAGCGTATACGATAGTTGAAGAACCTGTTAAAAAACTGCCAATGATCTACGAGGTGATAACCTGAATATGAAAAAACTCCTATTTGTATCTTTTTTGCTTTTTGCATTCGCTATAGTCTTATCAGATTCGTTAATAATATCTGATAGGATTTATCCGGTTAAATCGATATACAGAAATGGAGATCTTTATTTTAAGGTAGCCGATCTAAAACCATTGGGGCTTGATTTCGGTGGAAATCCGAGCAGTGGAAGTTTATATATATTCTACAAAGATCATATTATCGAAGCCATGGCTTCCGGCAGCGTTGTGTTGGACTTTATAAAGGAACTTGATCCAAAAGGTGCTATATTCTACGGAACGGATGTCTACATTAAAAAATCTGTCGTTGAAAAAATAACAAATATCGAATGGAAAAAACTCCCGTTGGGTTCTTATGCTGCCATACTAAAATTGCGAAAGATAATAAGCTTTGAAGAGAAAAACGGAATGCTGGTAATAAATTTCGACAAACCTGTCTCAGAAGATATGATCTCTATGTATGTTGATGGGGATACTTTGAAGGTGCTGATAGAACCTGTGGAAAGTGGCGTGGAACCCCCTGAAGGAGTTTTTGGTATCTATTCGGGGAAAAGTCTTTATTTGAAACTCAAAGTTCCTGAAGGGTTCTCCCCACGTCTTAGAGTAATTGGCAACAAGGTGATAATAGTTAACGACATAGTAGAAAGAGCTTTCTTTGGGGAATATAAGGTCTATGAAGGCATGGTTTGGCGCAGGGCGGAGGAAAGTTTTAATGGAAGAAAGTACATAGTAGACTACCTTGACATCGATCTTAACAAGATAAAGCTCGTTCCTGAGGTTGCAGCAAGTGGAATAGGAAGCTTGGAAAGCGTAGATTCAATGGTAAAGAGAACGGGGGCTTTAGCTGGTGTAAATGCGAGTTATTTCGACCCTAAAAGTGGTATGATCATAGGGCTTTTAATAAAAAATGGTATTCCACTTTCCACACCTTATGGCGGGAGACCCGTTTTTCTCATAACTGACGATGGAGATGCTTACATAGAAAGGATAAATGTGGAAATCGATGTGCAACTCGGAGATTCTTTATTCTATGTGAAGGGAATAAACACCATAGCGAAAGGCGAAGTTTTAATATATACAAAAGATTTTGGAAGGAAGATTCCAAAAGAAAAGGATAAGATCTACATCCTCGTCAAAAATGGCTTCGTAGAAAGATTGGATTATAAGTATCCGTTGGATGATGACGAATACCTTATCTCCATAGCCGGCAAGTTTAAGGATTTTCTATATGATGTTAAGGAAAACACACCAGTTAAGATAAATGTGAGAACGAGTTTCGATCTTAACATAATGCAAGCCATTGAAGGTGGGCCATTTTTGATAAACAATGGGAAAGCTCTTTCTGACTCTATTAGCGAGAAGCTGCGTTATGGCGGTGGAATTCCATTTGCCAGGGTACCCAGAACAATCGTAGCCCTTAAAAACAGGAAGAAGTTGTCATTCATCGTCATCGAGCAAGATAGCTCTCATCCTGGCATGAACTACGATGAAATGGTTAAATTTCTTCTTCAAAAGGGGTATGTAAGTGCTATGTGCTTTGACGGGGGTAGCTCAACGAGTCTTGTTATTCATGGAAAAATAGTGAACTTTACAAAATATGGAAAAACTCCCTATGTTGCCGTAGGGCTCTTAGCTTTTCCTATCAAATAAAGGAGGGAGAAAATGAATTATAAGGAGAGAAGAAAAAGATTACTTGAGGAATCAGGAGCTGATGCGGTTCTTCTTCTAAACATAGAAGGTTCCTCAAGAGCTTCATTGATTTACTATACCGGTTTTACTGGAACATTTGCTGCTTTGCTTCTGACAAGGAATGAAGAAATATTCATAACTGATCCAAGATATACTGAACAAGCAAAGCAACAAACCGGAATGCAGATTACAGAATACAGAGCAAATAAGTTTTTTCACGAATTTTTAGCTGAAGTTATAAATGATAAAAGACCACGAAGAATAGCTATAGAAAAAGAAAAAATTACAGTGGAGTTTATGGAAAAGCTCTCTGACAAATTATCGGGAAACATCGAATTTGTAAAGGTGGATGGTGTTATCAGGAAACATAGGATGGTAAAAGATGAAGGAGAAGTTGAAAAGATTAAAAAAGCCATAGAAATTGCAGAGAAAGCCTTTCTTGATATGCTTGATTTCATAAAGGCAGGAAAATCGGAGAAGGAAGTTGCCGCTTACCTTGAATACAGGATGAAGGTTCACGGTGCAGAGAGAGTCGGATTTGAGACTATTTTAGCATCTGGATCGAGATCTGCTTTGCCTCATGGAGTAGCCTCCGACAAGCTGATAGAAGAGGGAGACATCATAGTGGTTGACTTTGGATGCGTCTACGAAGGGTACCATTCTGATTTAACGAGAATGGTTGCCATTGGAAAGCCAGGGCGTGAGGTTAGAAGCGTTCACAAAATAGTCTTTGAAGCGCAAGCGAAAGCTATAAAAGATGCAAAGCCCGGAATGACAGGAAAAGAAATCGATGCAATCGCAAGGAAATATATAGAGAGCAAGGGATATAAGAAAGAGTTTGGACATGGGCTGGGACATGGAGTCGGTCTTGAGATACACGAATCGCCAAGAGTAAGCACGATGGGGAAGGAAGAAATAATAGAAGGGACGGTTTTTACAATAGAACCTGGCATTTATCTTGAAGGGCGGTTTGGAGTAAGAATAGAAGATGATGTGATAATGAGAAAAGATGGGGTGGAAGTTCTTTCCACACTTGATAGAGAAATTTATGTGATATGAGAATATGCTGCACTGTATTGGCATCTGGTGAATCTAAAAGATATGGGAAAGATAAATTAAGTGAAAAGGTAAACGGCCGAACAATCCTCGAAGCGGTCGTAGAGGTTGCTAAAAGGTTTGGAGATGTTTTTGTAATTTCGAAAAAGTCCGTTAAATTAGAAGCAGATGTGATATTGAATAGATTCTACAAAGAGGGAATTTCAAGATCAGTTTCGCTTGCGTTGGAGGAAGCTCAAAGAAGATGTTGCGATTACCTTTTGATATTTTTAGCTGATATGCCCTTTGTGAGAGATGAATGTGCAAGGAAAGTTTTAGAAGCTGCCGACAAAACTGATAAACTCATCCTGTACCCTTACTCGGAAAAATTCGGGAAAGGCTTCCCAACTTTAATTAAAAAAGAGGCATTTCATTTCAAAAATAATCTTCATGGAGATATGGGACTTAAGCAAATAATATACAAATACCCAGAGATTGTGGAAAAGGTTTACATAGATACACCAGAATGCTTCATAGACATCGATAAACCGGAAGATCTCATTAAATCTTTATAACATTTCTGCTTTTTATTATCGATACAACCCTCTTGTCACTCGTTAAAAGGATAACTTGCCTTTTCTCCGAAATCTCCTTCAAAAGCTCTAAAGTCTCCTTTAAGCGTTTTTCATCATATCTTACAAGAGCGTTGTCTATTATTAAAGGCTGTGTTTCATCAGGAAGCATTGTATCGTGAAGAGCTAATTTGTATGCGAGTTCTATTTGATCCCTTGTAGCCCTGCTCAAAGAATCCAAAGATCCGTTCTTTCCAAGCGGAAGAGAAACCTCGACGCCTAAGTCATCCCTAACAACGAAACGAACTTCATCTTCTTCAAACATCCTGTTTGCATAGGATAGGAATTTCTCCTCAAAAATGATTTTGTACCTTCTTATATAATTGTCCCTTACCTTGTTGAAAGTCTCAAAAACTTCTGGAAAGACTTTGGTTAAAGATAGATAGAAATCATGCTCAATTCCCAGTTCCTGAACCTTAGAAAGTTTGGAGTAGTACTCGTCTACATCAACGACTTTCGCTTTTACCAGTTCCTTTAAATCTTCTATATTGCTTTCAAGTTCTTCCCTTCTATCTTCAAGGTCTTTTATTTTTTCCTGGATGACTTCTGGAGGTTCTACTTCTTGATCAATCCTTATATTGATGTCTTCATAACTCTTGTATTTTTCCCATTCCGCTTTTATTGTTCGCAATCTTTTCTCGAGTATTTCGCGTTCCTTGACAAGCTCATGAAATTTTTTCTTCTTCTCTATTAAAATCATACACTCATCAACATCTTCACATCCAAGCTCTTTTAAAAGTTCTTTGTATTCTGAGTTTAGACTATCCAGACTTTCGTTAAGGTTTTCTATCTGATCCTTGATCTCCTCAGCTTCAAGTGTAAGATTCCCTTGTCTTTCTCTCAGCCTCATGTAAAGATTGATTTTATCTCTTAGCTCTTCCACTAACTTCTCAAAATCATCATTCACCTCATCATAAAATTCCATAAGTCCTTCTCTAAGTTCCTGCTCTACTCTTTTAACTTCATCAGACACCATTTCAGTGCCCCATTCACTTTTCCATTGTTCATATAATCTATATTCATTCAATAAAGTCTCATGATCTTCAAATTCGAACAACGAAGTCAACCTCGAAAGCTCACTTTTAACCTTCTTTACTTTATCTTGAATTACCTTTCTATTAAGCTCTACTTTCATTTTCTCGTTTTCTATACTTGTCAAAGTTTTCTTAAGGTCGAACATAGAAATCCATAAAGCCAGTGCAACACCTGCAGAAACGGAAGCTATCACAGTTAGCAGCAAGAAGAATTCTGTAAAAAAGCTAACGCCAAATAAGCCGGCGGCTAAAGCAAAAAAGATCCCTATCAGAACCCTCCTGGAATGAATCTTAAATCTTGCATATCTCATTTCCCCTTCAAGACTTTTTAATTCTTCCTCGACTTTTTTCGCATCTTCTTGCAACTCTTTCAGCATTATAGACAAATTTCTTACTTTTGAAATTTTTTTCTCGACATCTTCAAAGCTATCAAAAGCTTTCCATGTATCTGGTATGTTTTTAGGGCTTGTCTTATCTTTATATAGTTTCAAAGTTAACTCAAGATTTCTTATCTTTAGCTCTATCGCTTCAGCGCTTTCATACTCCTCTAATTTCAAACCTTTCACTAATTTCTTTAAATGTTCCCTTATCCTGGCTATCTCGGATATTCTTAGCTCATACCGTTTTTTCAAAGAATTTATCTCTTCATTTACTCTGTCTATCTCTCTTCGTAGCTCCTTCACCCTTTCAATTTTCTCCTCATCGACATCTGCGTATTTCTTTAACTCACTGATTTTCAATCCCAAGTTGGAGATTTCCATCCTTAACTGGTCTATCTCTTCCCACAACTGCTTAGCCATATTGGCTTTGGATATGGTTAAAAGTTTCTTTAACTTCTCTATTTCCATTTTTATAGCTTTTAACTTTTTAACAGCCATAACATATCTTTTTCTTATTCTCTTCTCCTCTTCATACCTGTTTTTCAAATCTTTAATTTCTCCTTGAAGAGATACTATATCTTCGTATATTTTCTTCTCTTTTACCGATATCTTTTCAAAAATTTCCTTTTCATTATTTATAAGATCAACGAGATTTTCTATGTTTTTTAATTTAACCATCCTGCTTTTAAGCTTTGCAAGCAAACTGCCTTCCATTCCTTTTGTCACATCAAGACCGCCTTCTTCAGGGATGTAAGACATCGATTCAAATTCTGTTCTGTTGAATGGAGGATTATACTCAATAGATTCCGGGTTAAACTCAATGGGAACTTCATTTCCGCCATCACTTAAAAGCTCTATTTCTCCTCCGAATTCTGCTCCACTCCAAGGCTTGTACTTTTCAATTTCATCTTTAGTAAAACCTGCTAAAGTAAAAAGCAGAAATTTAGACATAGTTGTCTTGCCAGAAGCATTATCTCCATAAATTACGCTTAAAGTTGGCTTAAAATTTATATTTTTATTCTCGATCTTTCCAAAACCTTTTATGTAAGCTCTAACTAACTTCACAATTCTTCACCCCGAAGAAGCTTGATCCCCAAATATCTTCCGAGCCTCCTTGAAATATTCTTAGAAAACTCCTCTTCAATCTCGCTAGAAGCGCCGCCAACATCCTCAACCAGGCTTACCACTAAACCGTTATACTCTCTCACCATGGTTTCCATGAGTTCTTTCTCAGATGACTTTATGGGAGCCCTTACAATAGTAATAACTATACCTTCATTTACATTTTTTAAAAAGCTTTCCAGTGTTTTAACCGGATCGTCATCGCTGGGAATGATATCCACTATCCAAACAGGGCTAACATCAATCTCACTTACCTTTCCATCTATCATCACACTGGGTTTGTTGTTAACTGGTGAAGAAGAAAAGTTGTATTCTTCTTGCAAATTCTCAATGTTGAAAACTCTTATGTTTTCAGGAAGGAGGAGCATATCGAAAACATCGTAAGAGGTGTAAATTTTTGTGCAAGGAATGTCTTTAATCATGTTCACAATTCCTAAGAGTTGCTCGTAAAAAACCAACTCACCTACAGGTTCTATCAAGACTAATTCATCAGGCAAATGAAGGTTGACAGACTTTCTTAAAACATCTTCTTTTGCTTTCCATACAAACTCTCTTACCTGATCAAATTGCAATATTCCCTCTTCTCCGTAAAGCCTCAGGTCGTTAACAATCAAAGTCATTAAACCACCCCTAATACCATGAATGAAAAAGGCGGCGGTGGGATTTGAACCCACGAATAGGGATTTTGCAGACCCCCGCCTTGGACCGCTTGGCTACGCCGCCCCATAGCTCAACTTAAAATCAGTGGCGGCGGTGGGACTCGAACCCACGACACGGTGATTATGAATCACCTGCTCTTGCCACTGAGCTACGCCGCCTTACACTTCTAACATTTATCATAACCTTTTTGAACCTGTCAAGGAACCTCTTTAAAAATCTCCTCTCATCTTGGGGAAAATGGTCGGGGCGAGAGGACTTGAACCTCCGGCCTCCTGCGCCCCATGCAGGCGCGCTCCCACCTGCGCTACGCCCCGCAGTTCTGTATTTTAATATATCGCCTACATCTTAGTCAATCCATCAAAGACACCACGGTATAAAAATTCTACATCACTCTTTACCCTTGAATCTCAACGAAATTCTGTCGAAGATATCGTAAAGCACGGGCAAAAGGAAAAGAGTGAAGAGAGTAGCTACACTCAGACCGGAAATGAGGTTAACAGCCATCGGAACATGATACTCCTTCCCTGTGCCACTCAAAACCAGATCTGGAATAAGGGCAATAATAGTGGTGAGGGAGGTCATGAGAATAGGCCGGAGCCTGCTGCCAGCTCCCTCGACAATGGCGTCAAGCTTCTTTTTCCCTTTCTCCCTTAACCTGTTTATCTGGTCTATCATAACTATTCCATTGTTGACAACTATACCAAATAGCATTACAACACCTATCAAAGCTATTATGTTAATGGGCTTTTGTAGGAAAAGATAAACTGCAGCTACTCCGATGAGTCCCATAGGAACGGTGAACATTATAACGAATGGATAAACAAAAGATTCAAATTCACCGACCATCACCATGTACATCAGGATGATACCGATTATAGCTGCAATTATCACCTTCGCTATCTCTTTATGAGTTACTTCAACTTGACCTCTAACTTTTATATCATATCCAACTGGAACTTTGATATCTCTTACCACTTCTCTAATTTTCTTTAAAGCCTCTGTTTGAGAGATTCCTTCAATATCGGAAGTTATCAAGTAAGTTTTCTTTGCGTCTCTGTGAACGATAACATAGGGAACTTTTGCTCTTACAACTGTAGCAATATCAGAAAGCCTGAATTTAGCGCCAAACATGTTGGGAATCAGAACATCGTCAAGTTTTTTATAATGAACATTCTCCGGGTATACGACTATATCTGTAAGCTTTCCGTTGTATAGCATCTGACCTGCTTTAGTTTTCCCATTTATTGCGGCAAGCTCCGCTGCAATTTGAAGTTC
>Ga0256842_1002201_pt1 | contig 14365 bp, 19 predicted proteins | sample 4559240metaG_FD_185973 | JGI IMG/M metagenome (GOLD analysis project Ga0256842, IMG submission 185973) | Hydrothermal vent microbial communities from Guaymas Basin, Mexico - 4559-240 | ecosystem: Environmental > Aquatic > Marine > Hydrothermal vents | place: Mexico: Guaymas Basin | collected...
AGGTTATAAAAAAGGTACGTATGGAAGAACAATGAAGTTGTTAATGAAAGAACAAGTTAAACATTTATCTACAAAAGATATTAATTATATAGCAAAAAAGATAGGTGTGAAAGAATAATTAACTTCTCCAACTTCTTATTTTACCAGTATCAATATGTAAAGATCTTAATTTTGGATAGTAACCTACACCACCTATTCCTATTTTTAGAGCTTTCTCTTTTAATTGATAAAGAGAAACTTTGGATTTAGGATGTACAGATAAATCACCGGCTTTTGCTACCAAATGATAACTATTATCTGAAACTTTATAATTATAAACTTCTTTCAATAATTTATTTGTCTTTTTAGTTCTAAATCCAGAACCTATAGATAAAGCATATTTTTTATCACTATATAGTTGTAAAACATAAATAAGTTCATATAAAGTTACATCTATAGCAACTGTTTCCTCGTCTCTAAAATCTCTAAATAAGTAATCTAATTCAACGAGTCCATCAAAAACATATTTTCCATTAGCAAAATAAACAGTATTAACGGATTCATGAGTGTTTGGATTAAAGAGATTTAAACTTCTTTCATATTTACCTTTATCCTTAGCTAAAACAATATTAGGAAAAGCTACAGAAGTTATTATTCCTGTAGCTGACTTTATAAAATCTCTTCTATCCAAAACTATCCCCTCTATACATATAATTTAAATAATTATATCCAAAAAGTTATTTTTTATTAAGTTTATAATAATTGATTATAAACTTAAAAGAAGATTAAATGAAAAACTATAACAAACTTATACAAAATTCTAATTATTTAAACAAAGATATATTGAGAATATTAGAATTAGTAAGATTTAAAACAAAACAAATAATTTATTCTGGGAAGATACAAAAAAAGCGTTAAAAGAAAAAAGGCCCTCTATGTATTTTAGAACATTAAAAGATTTATCTTTGTTAGAAATAACACATCCTTTAATAGATAATCTATTTTATATATATCAGAATCCAGCATATCACGCTGAAGGCAATATGTTTGAGCATGTGATGAAATGGTGTTAGACGAAGCAGCAATGATATCAGAGGATATTCTCGTGCGTATTGGTGCACTATATCACGACATAGGAAAAAGTATACTTCAAAAAGATATAGATTGGAAAAAAGTATCTCCTTTAGATTCAGGTGTTTATAAGATGCACGATCAATTAGATTTTGTTAAAGACTTATTAGAAGAAGAAAATAATAGATTTAAATTTGAAGATGTAGAGTTAAAATTTATAAAATATGCAATAGCTTCTCATACAATATTAGTTAAAAGTTTCACATTACCTAATAATAAATTAGTTAAAATGTTTGAAAGAGATTCTTTTCCAAATAGTGCTGAAGATCTTATTCGACTTTCTATAGTTTGTAAAGCAGATATGCAAGGGCATTTAGTATGTACAAAAAATATAAAAGAGACTAATGTAAGGTATGCAATATATGAAGAAAAGAAACTTATAAAGAAAAATGGATATATAAATACAGAAGATGGATTGCATTTTGAATACGGTAGAATAAAAGGAAATATATTTGACGAGTATATAAATAAATTAAAACAATTATATTCTTTTAAAATAGATAGTTTAGAATATATATCTAAATATATAGAACAAAAAAATAGAGAACCTTCTGATGTAGCGATCAAGCAATTTATTTTAAAAAAAAGAGTAGCACTCTAAAAAAAATAACTTAAAAATAACTTAAATTAATTTCTACTAAAAATTAAAAAGATAGCTTAGGTAATATTTATGTATAATATACATAGAAATATAAATAAAAGGTTATCTATTATGAAATATCAAATAAATAAATGGGAAGAAAAAGCCCTAATAAGAACATTAAAAATTCAGAATTCTCATCCTTTTATTAAACAAGAAGATAAAACACAAATAATAACAACTAAACATAAGAAAAAAGATATATATAGAACAAGACAAACACATGTACAAGAAACATCTATAATATCTCAAATAATTGCTAAAAACATAGGTTTTAAATATACTCAACAACTAATAAACATTTCATTATTACATGATATAGGTCATGCACCAGATGGTCACGAGGGTGGTTCTTTATTGAATAGTAAAATGATAGAAAATGGTTTAGAAGAAGGTTTCTCAGATAATAATGCAAACTTTGAGGTTATTTTAAATAACAATATCGAATTATCTGACTATGAATTAGCAAGTATTGTAAAAAGAGAAGATAAACTATATGATTATCAAAAAGAATATCTTTTACCTAAAATTAAGAAAGCATTAGATTATGAAAGAAAAGAATGGGGTAAAAATAAAAAAAGAACAATGGCTTCTCTAATTATGGATCTTGCTGATGAAATAAGTTATGCCTTTTCAGATTTCATAGATGGTTATACTTTAGGTTATACTGAATTTACTTCATTTGAGTTTATTAACTCTTTAATCCTAAAATCTAAGAACAAAAAAACAACAAAATTATTAAAAAAAATAAAATATGAAATTGTTGCAAAAAAATCAAAAAAAGAACTTCGTGACCTTATCTCTAAATTAAGAATATTATTTATACAGTCTGTATATTTTGATAAAAAACTTGGTGTATTAAGAATGATCGATAATAAAGAAGATTTATTGAAAGATATAATAGAATTTAATTTTTTCAAATTTATAAAACATCCTAAATTATTAAAAGAAAGAAATGAAATTTTAGTTTATTTAGAAAAATATATAAATTTTATATTAAAAAATGAATATTTTCCATCTGATTCTTACAAAGAAAAATATTTAAAAGCTAAAACTAAAAAAGAGAAATTAAGAATAATGAGAAATATGATAGGAGATACTACTGATTCTTATGTTATAAATTTTGTGCAAACAAACATTGAAATATATTAGTAAGACTAAGCTGTCTTACTAAAGGAATATGTAACTAATGTACCTAAGAATTCTACAGTACCACTTCGACTATTACTTTCTTCCAACAAAGATAATAACCCTTCTAGTAAAACATCTTCGTCTTCAAAATCAAAATCACCATCAACATCAACTATAATAGTTTCCACATCATTTTCTTCAAGATATACGCTTAATGTTTCACCAGATTCTGATTCAAGTTCTATAAAATATTTACTCATTTATATGCCTTTTTTTTTACAAATTTTAACATTTAAATCTTAAAATAACTTTAATGTTCTAAATTTGGTAATTTCTCTTTACTGAAATAAGATTTTTCTGTAATAGGAACACCCCTTTTTACTGCAGGTGTTTGAAACTTTGAAGAACCAAGAGGACTAATAGGTTGATTCAAACTTTTATTCTCAACTGTCAATACAGAGAAACAAGTATTACCATATCCCATACACATAACATTGTTTTTAGATGTAAAGTCTTTATTATCATAAATAGATGTTATTGTTCTTGTCCACTGAATATGTGCTTTTACTTCAGTAACAAAATTTTCGAAATTAGAACCTTCTACTTCAAAAGCAGGATTTGCATACATATCTTTTCCATAGAAATTACCATATTTAAAATCAGCACCAAATAGTTTTTTACCAGGAAGAGTAGGTTTTCCAACCTTTATTTTTTTTGAAAATTTTAATATTTTTTTATCAGAGTTAACAATAACTTGACATGAAGTTTTGCCTTTATTTTTTTTATAAGTAGTATAACTTACGCCATATAAATTATTTTTAAATGACATCCAGTTTTTATCAGGTTTAAAAGACTTATTTAAATTAACTTCAGAATCACATATACTATAAGCTGACAATAAAGAAAAACTTGAACTAAGTAATATCGCAGATGTTGCGGAAAGAATTATTTTTTTTAACATTTTTATCTCCAAATATTTTTTATTTAAAGATTATACCTAAATTTAATAAAATTAAAATCTTCAGGCCGAAAGTAGAATCATTGGAGGATTGACCTGAATTTATCTTAGACATATATCTAAAACTTCAAAATTATATCTAAGAAAAATTTCTAAATATGCAAAGTAGAAATAAATACACTTAAAGTGAAAACAAGGATAAATCTTGGTTATTTCATAGCGGGATAAATAATGACATCTTTTATAGTTGGACTATTAGTAAATAACATAACAAGACGATCAATACCTATTCCTGTACCTGCTGTAGGAGGCATAGAATACATAAGAGCTTCTACAAAATTTTTATCCATAAACATAGCTTCATCATCAGAATCTTTAGATTCGACTTGAGAAAGAAATCTTTCATATTGATCAATAGGATCATTTAATTCATTGAAACCATTTGCAAATTCACGACCAGCAATAAATAACTCAAATCTCTCTGTTAGAGTTGGATCAGAATCTTTTCTTCTTGCAAGAGGACTAATATCTGCAGGATAATCAATAATATAAGTTGGATCAATCAATTTTTCTTCAACAGTTTCATCAAAAGCTTTTTCCCATAGTTTACCAAGTGGTAAACACATAAGTTCTTCCTTTGACTCACCAGTTAAATAACTAATTACGTCGGACATACCTTCAATAGTATCTATGTTTTCTTCTGAAATATTACCTATTTCAATTAAAACATCTCTAAATGTATATTTTTGCCAATTATTAAAATCAATTTTATGTTCTCCATAACTAAAAAGACCATCTTCATAATCAAGACCCATTTGTCTTCTGAACGGACTAATTTCTTTTAATATTTTTTTAAAAATATCTTCAATAAAATCCATATGTTCTATATAAGTTGAATAAGCTTGATAAAATTCAAGTGAAGTGAATTCTGGATTATGTGTTGCATCAAGACCTTCATTTCTAAATTGTTTACCTATCTCAAATACACGAGGTAAGCCACCAACAATAAGTCTTTTTAAGTATAACTCAGGAGCTATTCTTAAATAACGTTCAACATCTAAAGCATTAAAATGAGTAACAAAAGGACGTGCATTAGCACCTCCGGGAATAGGGTTTAATACAGGAGTTTCAACTTCTAAAAAGTCAAAATTTGAAAGAATATTTCTCAATTTTTTAATAATTAAAGATCTAATTTTAAAAGTTGAGACAACTTCTTTGTTTACTATCATATCAAGGTATCTTTTTCGATATCTTGTTTCAACATCTTCAAGACCATGATGTTTTTCAGGTAAAGGATGTAAAGCTTTTGAAGATATTTGGATATCGTTTACTTTCATAGTAAATTCTTCAGATTTAGTAAAAAAGGAAAAACCTTTTAAAATTACAAAATCACCTATATCTAACATATTTTTGAAAACTTTAAAATTATCACCTAAATTATCTAATGATAAAAAAGCTTGAACTTTTGAAGTTTCATCTTCAATATGAATAAAACCACTTTTACCCATTTTTCGTAATAGACGAACACGTCCAGCAATAACAAATTCTGTTTCACCTGTAGAAAGCTGTGTAAAAGAAAAGATATCTTTAATATCTTTAACATATTTTAAATCACTTGCATTTGGAAAAGGATTTAATCCCATTCCTTTTAAACGATTTGCTTTTTCTATACGACTTTTAACTAATTGATTTTTGAACATTTTTTTCATAATGTCTTCCTTAAAAAAAATTACTCTAAAAAGAGTTGATCTTGTTATATGTAAATAAATAAATAAATAATAAATAAACAACCTAAATTAAAGACTTCTTAGTTTTAATATTAAATTAATATTTATTTAGATAAAATATATGACAAAACTAAAAAAGAGATTAAAATGGAAGATCAAAAAAGAAAATTTTTAGAACAAGTTAAAGAAAAATATGGATATGAAACAGACCATGAAATAATTTTCGAGATGCTTCCTCGAGGATATAATGTTCCAGCAGCCTTTATAGATATTGATGAAGTAGGTATCTTCCCTGAAAAAACAAAAGTAACTCTATTTGGATATATAAATAGCTTTGACATATCAACTTCTGCTGGAAGGAAAAGTTTGTCAAGAATAAAAGCTAAGTTATATAGAGATGGTAAATCAGTATCGTTATACTGGACAACATCTTCTTCAGCAGCAAGAAAAGTAAAATATGCTCTTGAAAAAACAGCTCCTAAAGATAAATTAATTCAAGTTTCAGGAAAAATAGATTCATTTCCTATGAAAGATTTCATATTTAAATTTATTAGTCAAGCAAAATTAAATATGGTTGAAAGTGAAACAAATACAAGTAAAAACAATCCAGCTGAAACTACTCAAAAAGTAGTTCCAGAGCCTTTATATAAACTAAAAGAAGGTATGAAGATTAATATTATTCAACTAGGATTTAAACAATTAATTGATAGCTGGGAAACTTTGGATCAATCAAATTTTATGCCTATTGAAATAGAAAAGACTCTTAAGATGCAACCTTTATTAAAATCAATGAAATATCTGCATGGACAAATGCCAATTAATTCTGAAAAGTTTCATGATTTTTTACAATATGAAGGGTTTAGAAAAAGAATCTTAATAGAAAAAATTTGGAGAATAATGAAAGATGGACGTTCTAATGGTGAAGATATTAATAAGTCTGAATTCGTATTAAAAAATGAAGACATTGCTTTTATAAAAGTTATTCTATCTAAATTACCTTTTGAGTTAACTCGAGACCAAAAGAAAGCGATTTGGGGAATATTAACTGGTTTTGAAAAAACAAAAGGTTCTAAAGGACTTGTTTTTGGAGATGTTGGATCTGGTAAAACAATGGTTGCATTAGTCGTTTCTTATGTTATGTATAAAAGAGGATATCAAGTAGCATTTATAGCACCTACATCAATTTTATCAAAACAACACTTTGAAGAAGCAAAAATACTTTTAGATATAGATACAAAAGTATTTTCTGTTCATTCAAAAACAAAAAAGAAAGATAAAGATGAAATACAAAAATTTTTAAATACTGGGGCCCCTGCAATATTATATGGTACAAGTTCTTTAAATAGGTTAGAATATAAAAACTTAGGTTTGGTTTTTATAGATGAAGAACAAAAATTTGGAGTACATGATAAAGAAATTCTTAATAAAAAATTTCAAGCTCATACAGTATATATGACAGCAACTCCAATCCCAAGAACAATGGCCAGTGCAATGTTTACAAGTTTTAATATTCAAAAAATAGAACAAAAACCAGCTATGCAAAAACCAAGGTTTACAAAGATAATTAATACTAATGGTTTTTCTAGTCAAGAATTAAATGATATTAACTTTAGAATGAATAATGGTGAACAAACATTAATAATAGTTCCGGCAATAACAAGTAATGAATTAGTAAGTGTTAAATCAGCCTTAGAAAAATATAGTAAGTTATTTCCTAATGCTAAAATTACAACTTTAAATGGTAAAATGAAACCTATAGAGATAGAGAGGAATACTGAAGATTTTATGACAGGTGTCTATGATATTCTGATAGCAACAACTATGGTTGATGCAGGTTTCTCAAATAAAAATCTATCACATGTTTTTGTTGAAAATGCTGAAAGATTTGGTATAGCTCAATTACACCAAATTAGAGGTAGATGTGGAAGAGGAGATAAACAAGGTTATTGTTATCTTATTCCAGCAACAGATATGGCGTCTTTAAAAGAAACAACATTTGAAAGACTCAACAGTCTTACAAAATCAGAGAATGGATTCGAACTTTCTATGAAAGATATAGAACTTAGAGGTTCTGGAGATCTTACAGGAACACAACAAACAGGTTCAGATGTAAACTTAATAGAATGGATAAAAGAAGTAGAAGTTATCGACCAATATTTAAAAAAAGAAGGATTTTAGATGAATAAGAAAAATTTGAGGATAAAAAAAAGTTTGGATATATTAAAAAATTATTATTTAAATGATGATAGACCATACTGTATAGCATATAGTGGTGGTAAAGATAGTAGTGCAATAGTATTTTTAACAGTAACAATGCTTTTAGAGTTAAAAGCTCAAGGTATACCATTAGATAAAGAAGTCTTTGTTGTTTCTTCAAACACTACAGCTGAACTTCCAACTCTAATAGATCATTTAGATAAGTCATTAGAATCTATTCAAGTATTTGCTAATAAATACAATCTCCCTATAGAAGCCACAGAAGTGAGACCTTTACATAACCATACTTTAAATTCAGCATTTTTAGGTGTAGGGATGCCACCTCCAACAGGAAGTTTAAGATGGTGTACAGATAAATTAAAAATAAAGCCAATTGATACCTATATTGTAGAAAAATTCCCAGATGGAAGATTTATAACAATAACTGGTTCTAGAAGAGATGAAAGTGATTCAAGATCTAAAAGATTACAAGATTTATCTGTAGATGAAGAAAAAACCGATGATCTTAAAAGAAATGACCGATATCCCGAAGCTAATTCATTAGCACCAATAGAATATTGGAATACAAAAGATGTTTGGGAATATATGTTTGACAATGAATCAGATCTTATAGATGTTAATAATTTATGGAAAGTTTATTCAGATGCATCGGATAAAGAAGCTTCTGAATGTTCATTTGTAGGTGCTGGTGGCAAAAATATAGATGAGGGTAAATTAGGATGTGGTACATCAAGATTTGGATGCTGGCAATGTTATGTTACAAGAGGTCAAGATAAATGTTTAGATGGACTATTAGAAAGTGGTCTTCCTGATATAGATCATTATTTAAATTATAGAACTTGGTTTTGGAATGAAACACAAAAACCATGGGAAATAACAAGAGATTATTATTCTCATAGATATTTTAGACGAGAGCTATATGATAGAGCAAAAAACAAATTAGTAGGTGGTTCAAGACCAAGTGGCCTAAACTTGACACTAAGAAGAAAAGCTTTCTTTAAAATTATGAAATTAAACAATACAATCACAGGTAGCATTATTTCAAAAGAAGAAGTTATTTTTATTCAAGAAAGATGGTTAAAAGAAGGTGACTATAATTTAACTGCTATAAAAATATGTAAGATAGTTGGATTTGAATTAGATAAAGAAGAGATAGATAAATTTAATAAACCAGCAAAAGAAGTAAAAAGAATATATAAAGAATTACTATCTACTAATTTTATTAAACCTTGGTTTAAACAAGAGTTAAAAAGATATGCGGCTCAATACATATTAAATAAGGCTAAATTGGAAAAACAATTTTATCCATCAAAAATAGAAGCTCTAACAATTAGAAGAGAGTGGAAAAATATGGTTTGTGAAGATGTTGATTATGTTTATAAAAATAATTTACATAAATTAGCTTATAAATATTTAACAAATTTAGGATTATTTTCTTAAATTTAAATAAATAAAAAATATCTATTTTTTTATAAAGAAGAGATGTTTAGCTAACTTTCTTTATTCTATTTAATAGAAAACTTCTTTTTATGGTATGATTTTACTATATCAATAAAAAGGGTTTTATTATGAGTTACATAAAAAATAGTTTAGCAGAAAATGAAGAAATAATTGAGTATTTTTATCTTAATAAATATATGTATTTTCCAATTTATTTAGTGTTATTTTTTAGATTTGCAATGATTGGTTATGGTTTATATTTATTAAGTCTTCCTCCAGAAGAAAAATTCTTAGAAATTATTCCTAACTTATATGCTGGATCAGCTCTCTCTATTATAGGATTATTACTTTCATTAAAGTCAGTTTATAATCTATTTTACTTCAAAAGTATGGATATGGGTTTAACAAATAGAAGAATTGTTCTAAAAACTGGAATTATTGCTATAAATACAAAAGAATTAAGACTTCAAGCAATAGAGACAGTAGAAGTGAAACAAGGTGCCTTAGATAGAATTTTAGGTTTTGGTGATGTTTATATAACAGGTAGAGGAAACTCTATAATAATATATAAAGGTGTCGAAGACCCTGTCTATATTAAAAAGAAAATAGCAAGCATGCTTAATAATAAAGATCAAGCAGAAAATTAATTATTTTTAATCTTCTTCTAAGTTAATAAAAGCTATAATCTTTAATATATCAAATACAAAAAAACATCCAAAGGATAAAAAAAATGTTAGATTTTTCAGACATAGAAAATAATTTAGTAGATTTATTTAAAAATGAATATATATCTTCGAAAGATATTTTGTTCAATAAAATCAAAAATAAAGAAATGTTAGAATCTTACATAGCAATGTTGAAAGAAAAGAATTCCTTTAAAGTCGATAAAGAAAATAGACCTACTTTAGATGAAATCTTTTTTGAAGCAATAAATGGTTTAAAAGAAAGGGAAAAAATGGAAAATATAGCCAAAACAAAAAACACGTTAGATTCATATTTTGATTCTGAGTTTTTCAAAGATAAAAAAGTTGCTGATAATATCATAGTTAAACAAGAGATTAAACTTTCGACAAAGTCAGAATCTTCTCGAAGTATAGATAATTATTTTAAAAACCAAGGTTAGTGAAATGGTTAAAAGAATATCTCTATTAATAAGAGAAGAATATATGATAAAGTCTGTTATTAATGAGACAATCGAAATTGACGAGAAAAAGATAATTTCAATAAATGAAACATCATGGTAAATGATCTTTTTAAAGTAATTATATTCTATACATAAGAGAGTTCAAAATATGAAAAAACTTAAAAGATTTCTTTTAAAAATAGCTAAAGAATCCCAATCTTTAGCTTTAAATTATAGAGAAGAATTTTTATTAAATAAAAATGTAAAAACAAAAAAAGATGACAGTATTGTCACAGAAGCGGACATTTCTATATCTAAATATCTACAATCAAACATAAAAGCCTACATGAAAAAAAACAAAGAAGAAGACTATATATACTTAGATGAAGAATTAACATCTAATAGCAGTCTTTCAATTATAGATAATTCAGAATATACTTGGATCATAGACCCAATTGATGGTACATTAAACTATGCATGTGGATTAAATACATATGCTATTTCAATTTCATTATTTAAAAAGGGGAAACCTTATGCAGCAATAATAATGCTTCCATCAAGAAATGAAATATATATGTCTATAAAAGATAAATTTTATTTTTATGATTTAACTTTCAACAGAAATAGAAATTTTGCATATAAACATGCAAAAATAACAGAACAAACAAAAAATAATTTTTATATATTTTCTTCATTTTTCTTTACAAAGAACAACAAAATAGATAGAGGTGCATTAATTACATCAAGATCATCAGTAATAAATGGATTAACAACTATAGATGGAAGCTCTTTAGCTTCTATAGAAAGAGTTTGTATTTGGGATAATGCTGCAATATTTGTTTTAGCTAAATCAGTAGGTATAAAATTTTTCAATCTTGAAACAGGTAAAGAAATAAAGAAATTTAAAAGTAAATATTTTGAAAACTCAGATATAAAACGATGGTTTTGGAAATTTGAAACTATCTTAATAAAAAAGAAAAATCTAAGTTTAGTAAAAAATCTAATAAAGAGGAATAAATGAAAAAACTGATATATTCAATGTTATTAATAACATCTATCACGACACAAGCACTAATAGCTGAAGATAATTTTCAATTGGAAAATAATCCAAATATAGGATATTTTATAAAAGTTGGGTCTGTAAAACTTACACATAAAAAAGAATCTAAAGAAGATCCTTATTATAATAATCAATTAAAGATTAATTTTACAAATTATATACATAAACTGAATAATAGAAAAAGTATAGAATTTACTGATTATGGAATGGTTACAAATGGAAAACTAATACCTAATAAGTTTAAAGAAACAATAGAAGCAACTTATGGAAAATCAACTGTAGAGTTTGAATTTTTAAAAGAGAAAAATAAGATAGAAAAATCTATGACTATTATAACTTTTGACGAAAACAAAACAAAATCAAAAGAGACTCAAACATTAATAGATTTAAAGTATCAAAATAATGATTTTTTTACAGCTTTAAAAGAAGATATAATAAAAGCAGGTTCTACAAGATATATAGGTGATTATAAACTTTTAGATATATCAATATCAAGAACTGGAAATAGAATTATGTTTGCGATTATAGATGATGGATTAGTCTATATAGTACGCTTAAAGAAAGTCTCTGACAAATATGGTGTAACAATGTATAAAGGTCCTATATGGCTTGCAAAAGGTTCTCTGCTATAACCTTGAAATAAAAAACTTTATTGGCTATAATTAAAGAACAAAGGAAAATTATGAAAACACAAGAAGAGATAAAAATAGAAACTGAATTAGCAGAAAAAAAATTAGATGCTTTAATACAAAATGCAAGAACAGCTGGTATAGATGTTGATACAATAGCTTCAAAGATAATGTCTGAATTTCGTTTAGATACAGAGAAACATACAAAAAAATTTTATAAGATAGCAAGAAAAAAGAAAGATGGTGATGATAAACCTATATTAAAATTTACACAATCAATAATATTACCTTATTGGAATAGACATATAAAAGATAGTGATCCTTCAATAAAAGACATAATGGATCTTCTTGATAAAAAAGTTTTTCAATATTATTTAGCTGGAATATTTATAACTATTCACTCTAAAGAGATTCCTAATATATCTAAAAAAGTTAAAGCAACTATTGGAGAAATGGCAGCAACAGCTGTACAAGAAGCTATGAAAAAAGGCTTAATCAAACCAGGAACAGATATTCCTGTTTAAAAATGTCACTTTTTTATAAAATATTTCCTCTATTTTTAACAGGTATAGGGATATTCTTCTATTTTAGTTTAGGTCAAACATTATTCTTAAATATGAGACCTAAATTATATATTCTTTTAAATTCATTAACAACTGGTTTAATTTTAACTGTTTCTTTTCTTATCGGATTCCTTTTAGAAAAAAATATAAAACTGAACAATTTAATGAGATATCAAATGCAACAATAGATATTATTCTAATCTTATTAGCACTCTCAACAACTATAAAACTAATAGGTATATAATTATAAAAAAAGATTAATAAAAATTACTAAATAGTAATTAAGCTTCCTTATTGTATTATATAAACAAAAAGGAGTTCTTATGAAATATATATTAATATTAATGATATTTATATCAAATATATATGCATTTGATTTATTTAAAGAAAATTTAATAGAGAAAGAAAAAATAGATTATTGTATTTCAAAAAAAGAAAAAATATCAATTATAAATTCTATAGTTATTTCCTCAAAACTTGAGAAAAGAAATAAATATAATTTAGAAAAAGATATTAATATAAAAAGAATTTATAATCATGTGATATTATCTTATAATGAGAAAGGACGATGTGATATTCGTGGCTTTATAGATGTAAATGCAAAATTATTAACACAACTAAATAAAAAAACTTTCTCTAAAAATAAGGAAACTTCAAGGAATATTATAATATCATACATTTTAAATAGCTATCTAAGTTTAATAAAGGAAGAAAGATGAATATAAATTCTAAAACAATTGAAAAAATTTCTTTAATTCAAGAAAAAAACAATATTTTAGACAATCGACTATTAATATTCGCACTAAGTTTTCTTTCTGAAAAAGCTACAGTTATAAAAACAATAACTGTCAACTTAGTCTACTCAAAAAAAGAAATATCAAAAATGATAGAGTTACTTCAAAAAGAAGATATTTTAAACAAAAAAGATCTAAATATAATTTCTCGTTTAGAAAAAACATCAGTAACAAAAAAAGTTAATTCTTTAGAAGAATCTACAATAGAGATAATTAATCATCTACATATAATTTCAGGTAAAACACGACATCGTGTGACAGACAAGAAAAAGAGATTAGTTGAGCAATGGTTAAGAAAGGGATATAAAGAAGAAGACCTTATAAAGGTAAATACATATTTTCATGACAAATGGTCAAATAACCCATCAATGGCAGAATATGTAAGAATAGAAACACTTTATAATACAAAATTTGAAGAAAGACTTGAAATGGCAGAAGCAGGATTAAAACAGATAGATATATATCAGCAAGACATATATGATCTATGTGAAGTTTATATAGATATATGTAATTCTCAAATACAAGAACCTAATGAAGATTATCTTAAATCATTAAAGATAAAAACCCATTGTAAATTCTTACCTCTCAAGGTAAAAAAACAAATAGCCTTCTGGTTAAAAAAAGGTTATTCAAAAGAAAATCTAAAAACAACAATAATTGAAACTGTTATAAGTTGGAGTAATAAACCTGATATAATTCCACACATAACTTTATTAAAGATAACAGACAATAAGTTTCCAGAAAGATTTATATCTGCAAATAAAATAATTCAAAACAAAATAGCTAAACCAGGAGTAGTTGCTGGTATAGAGTGGTTAAAGAATCAAGGAGAAAGTACAAATACTTTTATATCTAACAAAACAATAGAAGAAATAGAATAATAAATAGCTTTTATTATATAATAATAAAAAAGGATAAAAAATGAAAGAAAAGATAAAAGAAATGATAAACTTACAAAATAAGTTAAATAATG
>Ga0256842_1002202_pt1 | contig 14356 bp, 11 predicted proteins | sample 4559240metaG_FD_185973 | JGI IMG/M metagenome (GOLD analysis project Ga0256842, IMG submission 185973) | Hydrothermal vent microbial communities from Guaymas Basin, Mexico - 4559-240 | ecosystem: Environmental > Aquatic > Marine > Hydrothermal vents | place: Mexico: Guaymas Basin | collected...
GACATTGACAAAATGATAGGAGAATTAGCCCTAAAGATACTGGAGAATATTGAAACCTCTCTCGAACAGCTTTCTACATTCCACAGGTTCTTGTTCCCTCCGGAAATAAAAGCAGAATATGGACAATATGAAAAGGAAGTCGGCCAAATGCTCAGGGATTTAACAACATTTGACATTAGACCTTCTCAGATAAGTAACTTGGATGAATTGAGACGTCTGGTCAGCACTGATATAACCAAAAAAGAACGTCAACTGCAATCCCTGGAGATAGAGACTGAAAACATTAAGAGAGAAATGAGTGAGATCGAAGAACAGGTTGCTAAAACTATAGAGCTAACATCAAGGCAATTAAATGAATATTACGAGATTATAAAACTTGCTCCTTCACTTGAAGGCAAGCTAAGAGAATCTTCAAGGAAGATAAATAACATGCTAGAAGATTTAAGAGTAAAGATAACCTCTGAACGGATAAATAAAAATCTTGAACCTGAAAGCTTGGCAAGAAGTGTTAACGAGGAATTTGATCTCGCAATGACCAATATGAGGACAATAATAAACCAGTTATCTTCAATATTCCCCTCAGATCCTGACATACATTCTCTTAAGAACTTCTTAGAGTACCTGAATCTAGTCAAAAACACAATGCTACACTACTATGGATACATGTATTATACTTACAGACAGGAACACAGAAGCTTCAGTGAAAAGATAACAGGAAAAGATTACTCCACACAAATAAGTGATTATGAGAATGAATATGACAGTGACATAACCGGAAGAATAAGATTCAGAGACTTCTTCAAATATGTTAACATTATCACTGATGAAGAAGGTGGAATTGAAAACGTGCAGATGAGCCGCATATACGATGTTATAAGTACAATCATAAAGCGCATATTTGATAATATCCAGCTGGAGATATCAAATAACTTAGGTAACAAGCTCAACATAGAGATGGGAGAACTTAATCTTCAGGAGCTGGCAGAGGGAAGTCAGTCAAGCAGAGAGTTTATTACAAAAGTAAAGGACGTTGTATATGAAAAAACAATTGAAAAACGTGGGCTTTCAGAGAAACTCAAAGAAATTGAAGAAGAAAAGGCTAAACTTAATCAGGAGATGCTCATCCTAAGAGACTTCTATGATATACTGAGTAAAATGCTGGATATGGTTGCTGATCTTTCTGTCAGAATACAGAAGGAATGGCATGATGAAATTGATAGATATCATAGAAGTATAAAGAAACTGAAGAAATACTTAGAAGAGAAAGCCTCCAAGAGACAGGAGAGAGGTACCTTCATCTATAAAGTACAGCCATCTCCAGAGGCTCTTGGATTAATACTTGATGTATTTAATAGTAATCTCTCTTTAATACTACAAAACCCAAGTTTATCTCATTTAGCTCAGATTGAGTCAAGAAAAATCATGAATGCCTTTAAAGAGCTATTTTCAACTCTACTTTACCCAAACTATCTTGGACTACAGAGAGGAAGGGCTATCGTTGAAGATGAATGGACTCCAATTGAATGGAGTGTTCCTGGATCAATGGTCTATGTTAGCTCCCCCATAAATGAAACACCAGGAGAAATGAACCAGCAGATAAAAGAAGCTGTCATAGATATCCTGCGGAGAACTTTGCATCCTGGAAGAGAGCCGTACTATGTTCCACTTGCTGCAGGTTCTTCATGGGATATAGCAACAACGATTTTTGTTCCAGGAGTATTCTTAGAAAACATCTACGGCTTATACCAGATAAACGGTAGCTTCTATGATGCATACTACTCACTCAAAACCTCAGGAGAACGGAGAGAAATATTCCACCACATATACAAACTAGAAGATGGATGGTACATAGAAAGGGTACCCATGGATCCTGATGAGGCCATTAAATATGCTGCAGATGAGCTTGCCAATAAAGATGTAACAACTGAGATAGTCAAGAAATATTACATAAAGCACTCGATACTTCCAGAAGACTGAAGGGGTGAGCTAGGACATGAAAATCAAAAGTATTGAGTCATTTGGTATTCTCTCTTTTTTTACCTACATGGCTTTTGGAGTTATTTTCTATTTTCTGATCAAGCTCCTATTGGGTGGTGCTGAATATTCTCAAATGTTTCACAGCATCACTAATAGTACATTGTTCATAGTTGTTTCAGGGTTAACTCTAGGTCTTGTAACCATAACTGGACTCACCAGAGAGACTTCTTATGCAAGAAAAGGTTTTGGATTTCTCCTTGGAATCCTGCTCCCAATAGTCTCTGGTAGTTTTTCAGAGATATACTTCCTAATCTCTCTTGGAATCGGGCTTTTACTTGGCCTTATAATGATCTTCAGGCCTATTGGACAACTAAAACTCGCCAAAGGCTTTGGAGTGCTCCCGCTTCTTGTAATAATGCTGCCCTTTTTGTCCGAGCTTTTATGGATGGCAAAAAATGGTACTTTAACAGCTGAACTTGATAAGGCTCTGGTGTATGCTAAGATTGTTGTTGCAATCCTCATAGCAGACGTATTAATACACCGCACATTTGCACATGCCGCAAAAGTCGAAGAATCTATGGAAGAGTCTGTCATCTTTGTCGGACCCACAATGTCTGGAAAAACTGTGCTTTCAATAGGCTTATTTTATGAAATAGTCCAGAAAGGTTTAGGTGGTCTTGAAGTCAGGGAGGATTCATTGGTTCTAGGAGATGAACCCATAGGGCTCGAAGATCTTTACATCTTCTTTAGAAACAACGGATTCGATGGCATTAAAGGTACACAGAGAGGATGGCTCTCAATCCAATATTTCAGCATTATTAGACCGTTTATTGATAAATTTCTTTACGGTTTAAAGGATATTTCCATGGAGATAACAGACTATGCAGGTGAAGACATTAGGAAGATAGCTCGAATGATAGAAAAGAAAACTGAGTATAGAGAGCTAATAAAAACCCTGAGAGAAGCACTGAAAGATGAAACCTTCCTAAAAGAAGGTATAGTAGCTCCACCAAAGATAAAAGACGAAGAAGGTCGGATAAAATATGCCAACAAAGTGATAGATTCGCTTATTAAAGATTTAGAGAACTATAACTTTGATTTCAGAGATTATTCTGATAGGATAAAATGGGAGAAAGTGCCGGCAGCAGCCAGAGCAGATTTGGCAACAGCATATACATTCGGAAAACTCATGAGAGCTGAAAGGTTGGTATTTATAATTGATGGTGCTAAGTTGCTCTATGAATTATATACAAGAAGCCCAGACATCATTGGAAATCTTGAATTCTTAAAGAAGAATAACCCTTACTATTACAAACAGATAAACAGCATAATAAAATGGCACGAAGCTCGGAGAGAAACTAATGAAAAGTTGATAGAAGGAACACTGGAAGGAGATATAAAAGCATATACAAGAATAGCAACTGAATTCAAAAAACGAAAAGGTAGTGGAAACTTCATTTTCCTTGTTACAAAGGCAGATTTAATAGCAGCTCTTTTTGATCCCGAAAATGTTATTCATGCGAGAACAAGAGGATTGAAGAAGAGAATAGTCAAGATACTTAGGAAGAGCATACTCTTCAAGAACCTTATGAGAGAACTTAAAATTCAAGAGAAAGAATTGCAGGATAAACTGAAGATATCTATGATAGTATCTGCTACTGATTTAAAGAAAATCGACATGACTGCAGCATTCAGAGATGAAGTTCGGACAGCTGGACTTGATGAACTTATAGAATGGATACGAAAACTACCACCCTCAAAAATTATCTCAGAGGTTGTTAAGCCATGAGTGAATATGGATTTTACACTACGGAAGGCGTAGTATTAGTGAAAACAGAAAACCATGAAACATGCAAAAGCCTTGTATCTTTAATAGATAAATATTCCTCATGGGTTACATTCGTCTCAGGTTTCAAAAATGGAACAGTCAAAACCTATGTAGGGGCAAGATTTGATTATGTTAAATATTGGAGCAGCAGATACAGCAGAGGAATTCTTCTTGTTGATGTACCAAAAATAAAAAGTATGCCCAAGGCATTCATAGATGCTATCGAAAATCTAAGAAGTGAAGAAAGTTTAGACTTTACAACTGAAATTGATACATACCTACGGAAAGACTCCAATACAGCCGAACTTAAGGACGATCTAGAAGAGATTAAAGATGTTACCCGAGAATACCTTGAGAGTATTGACAAGAGTGGTATCATTAGTACAAAGAGCATAAAACTTCCAAAGTTTAACAAAGTTACTTACCCCACAATCTTGTACAGATGGTTATTTCTGAGAGCAATAAGCACAGTCCTAGCGGAATACGAGGATGATATTGGGGGAATACGACCTTTGAACAATATTCTAAAAGAGGATGAGATACTATACCCTCTAATCCATTATTCCAAATTCCATGCCAAACATCTTTCAGCTTTATGGTTTTCAAATGACGCTCCTCTTTAGGGGGGATGGTAAATGGTAACTGTGGATATTAATTTATATGATACTGAAGGGCTTTCCCTGTTTAAAGAAGGAGAACCTATCCCTTGGTCTGAGATTGGAATGACATATGAAAATATTGACAAACTCGGTGTCTGGCTTTTGATGAATAAAACTAATCGACGAGTTACAATTGCCATGAGACTTAGGGCTTCCATTAGAGAGCGGGAAAATAGCAGAGCCATTATGACCATGAGAATTAATTATGCTCATGAAAATGAACTCGACAAGCTTGTTGAGAAATTCCCAGAGATAATAGAGAACTTTCTTAAAAAAGTGGAGGGAAAAGGAATAGCCTCATACAAAGAACCCATAGAAACATCTCCTAAGTGGGATTATCTAGTTGAATATATCTCAAGAACTGCCAGAGTACTGAGATACTTCCGAGAAATGCCAAAAATAAAGCTACCACATTTGAATTATTCGGATCCTTCCATCTCTGAGAGAGGAGAAATGTTTAAGTTTTTCCTACATCTCAGCAGAAGCATTGGTGGTGCTACATTTGTAGGGATATTTTCTAAAAATTGCCCCGCATCGCGGAATGCAGTGATGATATGTGGTGAGGGTAGGCCCATAGAAGAGCTAGAAGCAAAAATTGAAGCAGCTCGTTTAAAGAAAAAAAGGAAAACAAGAACTGTTGAGAAATCTGAGAAAAAAGGAGCAACAATAGTATATTCAGTTGGTGCTTTTATTCTTGGAGCATTGTTGATTCTTGGACTTGTTTATGCGGGGATACTCGGAGGGGAGTCTGCAAAAACCGAGAAGAGTGTGATAACTCCTCCAAATGAAGAAAAACTTCAAGAACTACAAAAAGAGATCAATAATTTACAGAATTCTAAAAGTATAGAAGTTCTAGAAGATTACCTAAGATTTGCAAACAACAAGACAGCCAACATGAATACACTATTACAATTCATCCAAAAAGACATAGCTATACATAAAGAGTATCAGACAGAGTTATCCAAATTAATTGAAGAAAACAAAACCTTAGCAAAAGAGCGCGATAAATTAGAGCGAGAGCTAAAGCAAGAGAGAGATAAACTGAAAAATCTCCAAAACAGTATAGGTGAGTTTAACACTGAGAGCAAATATTTTGCACTGGTGATCGGCAAAAACAACATTACTCTAAAGCCAGAGGACATAAAGAAGCTTAGCAAGGGGGATGGAATAAAAGAATGGCTTATCATAATGAAAGGACAGTGTAAGATAGTTGCAAATCAAAGAGCTGGTATTTACATCACAGAATTAACAGACTTTAACAAAACCCTAGCCAATTATTCAGAGACTCTTGATAAAATATCCTGGTATCTAGAGCAAATGAACTCTACGAAAGCTAAATCATTCAAGCAATCAAGGGATAAACTTCTCGCTCAGCAGAAAGAGTTACAAACTATCGGTAATAACATTAAAAATTCATTAAAAACAATAAACTCATGTAAAGTTGCTTATAATATGGAAAAGAACTGGAGCAAAGAGGTATCGGAGATTAAAAATATAAAGAGTCTTTATTCTGAACCACTAAAACTTGTTCTAGAAGTAAAAGCAAAAGGAATAAACAGCACATTAATACAAGGACCAATCCTCGATTATGCACATAAGAGAGGATATTCCGATGAACAACTCCAGAACAAAATAAATGAGCTCTTTGCTTCTGCCAACAATGACTTAGAGTTGTTCATGAAATTTGAAGAACTCCTTAAGTGGATAATGGAGGGAGGGTAATGAGAAAATCCCTCTCCTTCTTTCTAATCTTCCTAGTGTTATTAGATTTCCTTGGAAATACATACATATCCGCTGGAGTGCTTTATACAAAAACAATATGGCTAAACAGAGGCGACTCTGATGAATACTACTACTTCACCATAACTCTGGAAGATATTGATGTTTTGGGGAGTTCAGCTATGATAGGAGTTTCCGGAATCCAAGGAAGCCAAGACATAGTTCTTCAACTTTCAGGGCAGAATAGCATAGATGTATTCGGAGATGAAAGTATAACAATCACACTTCTTGATTTAGGTTCCAGTTCAGCAAAGATTACAATAGCAGTTGATGTTGAAGCTCTTGCAAATGTGGCATATAACCTCCTAAAAAATAAAATTCAAGAAGCTGAGGATGCAGGATTACTACCTCAGAGCAAGATAGACACTTACAAAAATTCTCTGGATTCTGCATCAAGTTATATAAAAATAGGGGACTATATAAGTGCTATAGATCTCTGCAAAACTACAATAACCTCTATAGATGAAGATACAAAACTCGCTAAAGATGCAAAAAAGGCAATAGACAATGCAACACTTATTATAAATAACCCAAAACTTGTGGATAAAGACTGTAACAGCTGTCCTGAATCAATCGTGTCAACAGCCAACACAAAGCTCAAGCAAGCTAAAAATGCCTTTGATTCTGGAGATTTTATATCTGCCAAGGATCTAGCAGTAGAAGCCGCCACATTAATTGAAGAGTGTTGTAAATCATGTAAGATCTATCCTGACAAAGAGAAGAGTGTAGAAAATTTCTTAAAAAGCCAATCAAGTGAAATACCCTTAGATCCAGCATGGACTAAAATAAATGATGCTAAAAGGGAATACGAAAATGGGGACTGTATCAAAGCTATCCACTATTTAGATACTGCGAAGTCTCTTGCTGAGGATATAATAAAAGGCTGGAATAATGCCAAAAATTGTAGGAGCACACTTCTATCAATGATATCTGAGGCAACATCTAAATATGTGATAAGCTACGGTACCGGTACAAAGATTCAAATAGCCCTCGCAGATATTGAAGATCGGATATACCCAGAGATTACAGAATATATGAGAAAAGGCTATTTCTCAACAGCTGTGACAAACTGTAATGCATTAAAAACTGAAGTGGAAGATCGGATAAAGGCATTTGAACAAACATGGGAGCAGATGAACAAATCATACAGTGTTCTAACAACTTTACAATCCAAAGGATATAAGATTGATAGTGCTTGGGAGGCATACAACAAGGCAATTAAATTTTTCCAAGAAGGAAGTTATACCAAAGCATCTGTGGAATTCGAAAAAGCCAAGAATATAGCCGAACAAATTGAATCATATGCATCTGAAGCCCAGAGGATAAAAAACAAAACAGAAAGCTGTCTTCTAAACCTCAAAACTAATGGTATTAATGTGGATATCATATTCAAGGAAGACATTAACAAAGCTGAGAAGTTGTATTCCTCAGGTGATTATACTGAAGCAGAGAAGCAGTGGACTGTCATACTTAAAAAGTGCCAAGACCCAGATATTGCAAATGCTATAAAACAGCGAAAAACGACATACACGAGATACTCACAGATAAAAGCCGAAAAAATAGTTATTCCATCCAGCATATCCAAACAGCTCCAAGAAGCGGATGAATATTTTGCAAGTGGGAAATTCAAAGAAGCAAGTGCCCAATATGCGAAGGTAACTGAACAACTAAATAACTTAGAGAGAACCGCTAAAGATGCTATGAATGAAATTAAACAAAGTGAAGAATTTCTAAATTCCGACGTTCCCCAATATGAGAAGATTTCAAAACTACTTGGTATACCCCAACTAAAGCTACGTGCAAAAATCCTGAAAGAATCGATTGAAAACGCTAGTAAGGCATATGCCTCAGGGGACTATTCAAAAGCTGCAAAATATGTATCAAAAATAGAAGAGATAAGGAATGATATGGACGGAGATGGGATTCCAGACAATGTTGACATTTTGCCACAGCTTCCAAACTATTATCTACTCGGGGGAATAGTAGTGCTACTGCTTTTCCTGATAAATATCTTTAAATGAATCTTTTAGCTTTTAATTTCCATTTTATTTTTAATTTCAGTTTTTGTTACCTAGTTCTCATGATTAAAAAATTGGTTTGGATGCTTGTAAATGCCAAGTGGTTGCTCATACAGGCGTTCAAGCAGACACAACCAAAGACATGACAGGAACTAGGGTTTTTGTCCTTTCAGCGTATGCATGTTGTGATATACTAATAGTCAACAAGAATACCTCTCATGGAGGATTTTGTCCATATCCACTCACAAAAAGAGAGCAAAAATTATGGGGCCGGGGCCGGGATTTGAACCCGGGCTAGGGGATCCACAGTCCCCTGTGCTAACCAGGCTACACCACCCCGGCCATGTTCAGCTTAACTTTTTGGGTTAGCTTTATAAAGTTTTCGTCAAAATCTGGAGAGAGAAAGCTTTAAGACCTTTATTCTCATGAATCCGCTCAGAAGGGAGGCTGAGAGTATGAAAGCAAAACGAGAAGCCCTCAAAAGCCTCTTCACTGCAGTGCGGGAGAGGAAAGTTGATGAGGACATCCTCGACCTCCTCATGCTCATAAACTCCATCAAAGGAGTTTATACCACATCCTCATGCTCTGGGAGAATCGGCATCATAGAGGAGCCAGCTCCCGGCGCCAAACCCTTAGCAAGGTGGCTGATAAAAGTGCATCGTCAAATTGAATTCGAGGAGGCGAAATCAAGCCTGAAAAAAGCAAGAAAAGGTTTAATTTTTCTCAAGAGCCAGCCTCCAATCTTCCATGTTGTCGCCGAAGATTTAGAGAGAGCCAAAATGCTTCATGAGCTTGGCCTTGCAAGCGGCTTCAAATACACGACATTCAAGGTCATAAACGCCAGATATCTCGTTGAAATAAACGCCACCGAATACCTGACCGCTCCTCTCGGAAAGGATGGAAAAGTTCTTGTGAGCGATGAGTATCTCCACTTTGCTATTGGAGTTGGCAATCAAATGCTCAAGCGCTCGAAGAACAGGCTTCCAAGGCTAGAGAAGAACTTCAAAAAGCTGAAAATGAAGCTCGGAGAGGATGAACTCTTCTACACAGTTAAGGAGGAAATGCTTTGCTGATTTGAGTGGTCCTCCTCTGGAAAAGAGCTTCAAAAAGCTGAAAAATAAGTCCAGAGAGGCTGAACTTTTCTATTAGAGAAGAGATGCTAAGCTGGTAGGAGTAGTTCTCGTCTGAGAAATGACCTCAAAAGCTGAGAATGAAAGTTTGGAGGAAATGGTATTTTCAGGAAGAACTTCAAAAAGATAAAAGTTCAGCTAGCGGGAATAGTTCCACGTCTCATTCCCATATCTCTCCTCCACGAGTTTTTCGGCGAGTTCAAGCTCATAATCTGTCAGCCGCCCTTCCTCAAGTGGAAAGACCTCAAAGAACTTCTTCTTGAGGAGTTCATACACTTCACTCCTGCTCATCTTGATCCCTTCCCTCTCAAGTGTCGTGACCCGCTCCCATATGCTCTTCACACCCTTATCCTTTAGCTTGACCTTGCTGGCTTTCAGCACCGAAACAAGAACGTCTAACCGGGTTGAATACATGAATGTGCCGTGCTGGAGTATTACCCCTTTCCTCCTCGTCTGAGCTGAGCCGCTGATTTTTTTACCGTTGGCGACAATATCATTAAGCCCTGAAAATCCCGCATCCAGACCGAGCTCTTTGAGCGCATCCACAAGTGAGCCCGCAAGATAGCGGTAACTCTCCTCAACGTTCCTCAACGCTGGGTGAAGTTCCTCGCCGGCTATTACCGAATATGTTATCTCTCCGAATTCATCGTGAAAAACCGAACCACCACCAGTTATCCTTCTGACGACAGGAATGCCAAGTTCCTTGCATTTTTCAAGGTTGACATCATGCCTGATGCTCTGAAACCTTCCAATGGTTATTGAACTCGGGCTAAAAACGTATAAACGGACCGTATCAGGAACTTTTCCTTCTATGCGTGCCCTCATCACCGCCTCGTCTATTGCCATCTGCACTTCAGGCTTCGCAACTATCATTGGAATAAACCTCATACCATCACCAGAATTAGAAGGAAAGAGAAGTTTTTAAGAGCAACGATTTAGGCTTATCCCAAACTGAGTTTCTCCCGTACTTCCAGGGGTATTAAGCCTATTTTAGGAAATACCAGCAATGCCTTAGCCTCTATAACATCCCCTGGAATGCAATCGAGATATGGAGAACCAACCAAACCAGGATCAGGAACAGGATTATTATCTCCCTGGATAACAAAGCATAACTTTTGTTTTCCATCGACATTAATCTTCTCTATACCCCTAACACGATGTATAATTGGATATCTAGTGTAAGGTCGTTTATATACAACAACATCTCCCACTTTAATATCCTGTGGAGAGACTCCTTCAAGAAGGATTACATCTCCCCTGTAGAAAACAGGCTCCATAGAGCCGCTTACCACTATAACAAGAGGAGAATTCGTGTGAAGAGCGAATTTTAAAGCTGTATGTAAAGCCAAAACAAGTATTATAGTTATTACAATCCACGCTATATCTTCTTTCCATTCTTTAAGCTCCATTTTAACGCCTCCATTAATGTGCTGATTTTTGTTGGAATAGCACCTATAGCCGTACAAGTTTCAAGGCTAATTTTTTTCCCATCAGTTATGTCCAGATGATACTCAGCCAACTTAAATGTTTCCTTTGGAAGACCATGCCTCCCAAGTCCAACTATGAGGAAAAAACTCTCACCTCGAAGAGCTCTCTCGGCGATCTCGATAGCACTTATTGTTTTCTTATCATTTGGTTTCCTTGTTGTAGCTACTACATGACCAAACTGAGCTGGATAGCCTTTCCTTAGAAATTCCAAAAGGTGAAACCTATTGCCGCTAGCAAGTTCAAGAAGATATTTCCCACCTTCTCCAATGGTCGTGTTCTGGGATATCTCCTTAGCTACATCTAGGGGCTTTCCTTCAAAAGGGAAGCCAATTAAGGCCAAATGAAATCCAAAAGCCTTACATACTGGAGCAGCTCTTGCAATAGCTCTTAAATGAGCCTCATGGACTCTTTTAGGATCATAAGAGTTATATAACGCTAATGTGAGCACTTTAATCCCCTCTTGCCTTATGAAATGCAGAGAAGATTTATAAGGATTTAGATGAATTTTATAGTTAGCATGACGGAGCTTAAAGATATTGAGGTTCTCATAAAAGCAGGAGCCTATGGGGATGCTATTAGAAAAGTGCATGAGTTAGAAGATCCTTTTGACAAGGTTCAGGCTTTAACCATGATAGCCCATGCATTATATTATGAAAACGAAGACATCAATTGGATAGAAACCTTACTTGAGGATGCAATGTATCTGGCCGATAAAATAAAAAAGCCTCAAGTTAAGGTTTCGGCCTATGGTTTAATTGCTTCCACATATTCCTCTATAGGTGATAATGAAGCCGCATTGATACTGTTCGAAGATAGCATTGACATCGCAAGCAGAATCAAAAACCCTATCTGGAGAAGTTTAGCATTGGCATATCTGGCATACTATCTGGCCATTTCTGGATTTGCAGAACATTCCCTTGATATTTTTGAAATTGCTTTTGATGAAATAATCCGGGCTGAGGTAGGATACAATCTGAAGGTCGACTATCTTATCGAAATGGCTGAACTCCTTGAAAAGGCGGGAGATCAACTACCCTCAAAAGAGGCTATCCCATTTTACACAAGGTCTTATGATATTTTTGACAAACTTAATTTAAGCCAAAAAGCCGCTCTCTTGGAGAAAAAATCTAAATTAGCCTTCACTGTTCTCCATGCTGGTATGCCTGAAATTAGAGAGGCTCTAAATAATGGAGATGGAAATAAAGCTGTTTCCATACTCTCTACGGTGTATTCGGGCATTCAAAAGTTTATCGCGTTGCTGGAAGTAGCATTGTGGCTCAGGAAGATAAACAATCCCCAGTACCTCGAAATTACGAAGACTGCATTTAAGGAAGATATTGAAGAGGATATTCCAGAGACAACTATACAATATATAGCAAGATTACTCACGGAACTGGGAGACTTAGAGAAAGCTATAATATTCGCCAATAAAATAGGGGACATAAAAAAGAGAAGTGAAGCTTTAAGCACTGTAGCAGTTGCATTGGCCAAACAGAGAAAATTTGAAAAAGCTTATCTGCTTGCCCGAGAAATTCCAGAAGATAGCATCAAAAGGACTACCATAGAAGAGATAGCGGCCATTGAAAGATCATGAAGATGAAGGTTATATACCCTGTTTTCCTATTCTCCATGGTGATATCATGATTTTCGACGCCCATTCAGATTTACCTACCTTAGTATATGACGAGAGGAAAAAGGGAAAAAGCAGAGTTCTTGAGGAAAATTTTGAGCGCTTCTTTGGGAACACCGTAACGGCCAGAGTCATGGCGGTCTGGACAAGAGCTGAGAAAAGGAATCAAGCCCTTAGATATGCCCTTGAGGTCATAAACTCCATGAAGAGGGACATACAAGAAAGTGATAGCTTCGAGCTCGTAACTAGTGTTGAGGAAATGAGAAAGGCCATTGAAGACGGAAGAGTTGCCCTCTGGCTGGGCCTCGAAGGAGGAGAGCCAATTGAGGATAGCATAGACCTGCTGGAGATATTCCACTTACTCGGCCTTCGTGTTCTGACACTGACATGGAGCCTAAGAAATGCGATAGGCGATGGTGTCTTTGAGAGGACAAATGGAGGTCTGACAAACTTCGGAATTGAAGTCCTCGGAAAGGCGGAGGAGCTGGGCATCGTCATAGATCTCAGCCACATAAACGAAGCCGGCTTTTGGGATGCCATTCACACAACTTCCTTCCCTGTAATAGCCTCACACTCCAACGCGAGAAGGTTATGCGACAACGCCAGGAACCTAACTGATGAGCAGATTAAGGCTATAGCGGAGAGGGATGGAGTAATTGGAGCCGTTGCAATCCCTAACTTCGTCCATAAAGATGAGCCCACCCTTGAAAGATATGTTGAGCACATAGAGTACATGGTTGATTTAGCAGGCTACGAGCATGTTGGCCTGGGATTTGACTTCGTCTATTACCTTGAGGGATGGAGCGGAAGAAGCGTTCAGGGCTTTGGAAATGAAGAAAAAATTCCTGCTCTGATGAAACTTTTGAAAGAGAGGTTTTCGGAGAGGGAGGTTAAGGCGATAACATTCAAGAACTTTGAAAGAGTATTTAAAGAGGTGATCAGCTGAGGAATCTTTTTATAACCTCCTCCCCCAGCTCAAAGCGGTGAGCCGATGGAAGTGTATTTCCTAACTGCGCAAGACGCGAGGAGTCTGCTGTTTGCAAAAGGTGGGGCGAGAATAAACCTTGACCTGAGGAAAACAGGTAGGACATGGCTTGTCCAAATCAGAGAGGGGAAGTTCATATTTCCAGATGGGAGTAAAATCGATAGAGAAACAATTGAGAGAATTGCTGGAGATGACAGGAACATCTACTTCATCGCTGGTGGAAGAGTATTCAAGGCAGCCATAGCCGGCGAGCACTTTTACAAACTCGTCCCGACAATTCCGCCAACGATAGAGATAAACGGAATAAGGATGCACAGGACGAAGGGAACCGATCCCATGAAAGACACTGAGAGCAAGGTAAATGCCGTCAGGCCGGGAGAGGGGGAGACCGTTCTTGACACGTGCATGGGGCTCGGCTATACGGCTATCGAAGCTGCCAGAAGGGGAGCATATGTGATAACAATCGAGAGAGACAGAAATGTCATAGAGCTGGCAAGAATAAACCCATGGAGCTGGGAGCTCTTTCACTCGCAGAACATTCAGGTGATACATGGGGATGCTTTTGACGTCATAAAGCGCTTTAGAGATGGGACATTTGATGTCATAATTCACGACCCGCCGCGCTTCAGCCTAGCGGGACAACTCTACTCCGAGGAGTTCTACCGCGAGCTATTCAGAGTGCTGAGGCCGGGCGGGAGACTCTTCCATTACGTCGGAAATCCAGGGAAGAAGTACAGAAGGAGAGATTTGCAAAGAGGAGTTATGGAAAGGCTGAGAAAAGTAGGATTTAAGAACGTTAAACGGGTTGAGGAAGCGCTTGGGGTTGTTGCGAGGAAGCCTGAGAGAAGTTAATCTTTTAAAG
>Ga0256842_1002203_pt1 | contig 14342 bp, 13 predicted proteins | sample 4559240metaG_FD_185973 | JGI IMG/M metagenome (GOLD analysis project Ga0256842, IMG submission 185973) | Hydrothermal vent microbial communities from Guaymas Basin, Mexico - 4559-240 | ecosystem: Environmental > Aquatic > Marine > Hydrothermal vents | place: Mexico: Guaymas Basin | collected...
ATCATCTCAAAATAGCCGTAAAAAGGTCCTATATGATAGTAGATAACTTTTTGCACCTCTTTATCTCTAAAGTACAAACCCATTCCAAAAAGTAGTATCGATCCGCCTATCCATGCCGAAGCGGCAAAAATATGTGTAAATAACATAATATTAAAAAACAAAACAACCCCTCGTTTTAAATAAGAGTAATTATATCCAATTTAAAATTAATTTTCAATCATAAAGTCCGCTACTTAGATACCTTTCACCCGTATCACATAGCAAAGTAATGATATTTTTGCCTCTATTCTCCTCTTTTTCGCCGATAGATTTTGCCGCAAAAACATTTGCACCCGAAGATATACCGACTAAAAGTCCCTCTTTTTTTGCAAGCTCTCTTGACATCAAAAAAGCATCTTTTTCATCCACTTGAAACACTTCATCATATATTAATGTATCCAAAACTTCAGGAACAAAACCCGCTCCAATACCTTGGATACCGTGCATTCCGGCTTCTCCTCCCGATAATACGGGCGATCTTTTTGGCTCCACCGCAACTATCTTTATATCGGGATTAAACTCTTTTAATATATGACCTATACCGGTGATAGTTCCGCCCGTTCCGACCGAAGAGACAAAAATATCTATCTTTTTACCCATATCTTTCATAATCTCCACGGCGGTTGTTTTGATATGAGATCTCGGATTGGAGGGATTTTCAAATTGATTTGGCATATATGAATTTTTTATCTTTTTTAAAAGCTCTTTTGCTTTTAAAACAGCACCGTTCATCCCCAAAGAGGCAGGTGTCAAGACAAGTTCAGCTCCAAGAGCTTTTAGCAAAATCTTCCTCTCTTCGCTCATAGATTCTGGCATAACAAGTATAAGCTTAAGATTCATAGAGGCACACACACTTGCAAGGGCTATACCGGTATTGCCGCTTGTGGGCTCTATGATAACACTATTTTCATTTATAAGATTTCTTTCAAAAGCATCTAAAATCATACCATAACCGATCCTATCTTTTATAGAAAAGGTGGGGTTTAAAAATTCGCATTTAGCATATATTATAAACTCTTTATCTTTACAAATGTTATTTAGTTCGAGCATAGGAGTATGACCTATAAGCTCCGCTACCGATTTGACAACCATATCAACCTTCCAAAGCTTTGTTTAAATCCTCTATCAAGTCATCGCTATCTTCAAGCCCCACACTAAGTCTTATCAATGAGGGAGAAATACCCGCCTCTTGCAATTCTCTCTTTGAGAGTTGCTGATGAGTAGTGCTTGCGGGGTGTGTTATGATGGATTTGCTGTCTCCTATATTGACAACTATACTAAAAATCTCGGTGCTATTCATTATCTTTTTTGCCGCCTCAAAACTCTCCGCCTCAAAGCTCAAAAGTCCGCTACAAAGTCCGTTTTTAAAATATTTTTGCGATTTTTCATAATATTTGCTACTTTTCAAACCCGGATACGAAACCTTTTTTATCTTCGGATGAGACTCAAGAAACTTTGCCACCGCCAAAGCATTTTTAGAGTGCTTCTCCATCCTTATACCGATCGTTTCAAGTCCTTGCAAAAGCAACCATGAGTTAAAAGGAGAGGGAGCCGAACCGATATCTCTTATAACACAAAGTCTAACTCTCGAAACAAAAGGGTTTTTGATATCGCTAAAAACAAACCCGTGATAACTGATATCGGGCTCATTAAAGTGATAGTATCTATCGTTGTTTTTTATGATGTTTGGCATATCTTCACTCTCTACAATGATACCTCCAAGAGCCGTTCCCTGCCCTGTGGTATATTTGCTTGTACTATGAACAACTATATCAACTCCGCATCTTATAGGGTTAAATAGTGCAGCGGAGGCTACAGTATTATCACAAATCGTTAAAATCCTATATTTTTTTGCGATAGAGACTATCTTTTGTATATCGGGTATGGCTATCTGCGGATTGGATAAGGACTCAAAAATGATGCATTTGCTTTTTTCATTTATCAACTCTTCAAGATTGGTAGCATTATCGGCATCAAATATCCTCGCCTCTATCCCAAATCTTTTTAGAGTGTGGGTACATAAAGTAACCGTTCCGCCGTAAAGCTTGTCGCTTATTAGTATATTATCGCCTGCTTCGGCGACATTGACAATGCAGTTAAATATAGCAGCCATTCCGCTTGAAGTGGCAATTGCTCCCACACCACCCTCATACTCGGCAAATCTCTTTTCAAATATATCCGTCGTAGGATTATTGAGTCTTGTATATATGGAACCTTCGACTTTTAGATCAAAAAGATCGGCTGCATATTTTGCATCCTCAAAAGCATAAGCGGTTGTTTGATATATCGGAACGGACATTGTGCCTTCGCAACTTTTATTATCATATCCGTAATGCAAAGCAATAGTATCTTTTTTCATTTGATATTTTCCTTTTATTAAGCAGATAAGGTATGGCTATAAGCCGGGTTCTGTTTTGATGATTATTCATCTACATCACCGCTTCACAGCGGGATTTTAGCGAAGAGTAGTATATGTGAGACTTTAACCACTCTCTTCTTGCTACGGGTTGGGTTTACATGGCAGATTAGGTTACCCTAATCCCCGGTGGTCTCTTACACCGCCGTTTCACCCTTACCTGCCCACATTTTGGGTTCCAAAATGTGGGCAGGCGGTTTACTTTCTGTTGCACTATCCCTAAGATCACTCTCGTCGCCCGTTAGGCGAAACCCTGTCTCACTGTAGCCCGGACTTTCCTCCTGTCTATATTTTGAAGCAAAATATAGACAGGCAATCATCCGCCATACCTTAACGAAATTATATCTAATTATCTATTTTTTTCAAAATAGCTTACCACTCCATTAGCTATACCTTTTGCCAATAAATCTTCATAGTATGGATTGAAAAGCCTTTTTGCCTCCGTAGGATTGGTTATATAACCCGTCTCTATCAAAACAGCGGGCATTTGAGCACCCACCAAGACCCAAAACGGTGCTTTTCTAACTCCTCCATCAACAACTCTATATCGTTTTTTAACATTTTTTAAAATACCTCTTTGTATATCAATAGCCAATTTATTTGAAGCAACAATTTTTTCTCGATTTAAAAAATTTAAAAATACCTGTTTAGAGTAGTAATCCATACTGCTTATATCAGCACTATTCTCTTTTGCGGAAACTCTCTTCGCTCTTGTACTTCTCGCAGGAGAGAGGAAATATGTCTCAACCCCTTTAGCTGAAAGATATTGACTTCTTTTTGGTGCAGCATTTGCATGAATAGAGATAAAAATATCAGCTTTTTTTAAATTGGCAAAATGTGTTCTATTTCTGAGTTTAATAAATCTATCACTTTTTCTAGTATAGTAAACTTTATATCCATACCGCCTAAGATATTTGCCAAGTTTAAGAGCTATTTTTAAAACAGCATTTTTTTCTCTTAGCCTCTTATATCCGATAGCACCTGTATCCTTTCCTCCATGACCAGGATCTATAATAATAATTTTATCTGTAGTAATTTTTGAAGTAAAATAAGTCTTTTTGTAATTTATATTTTTTTTAACTTCATGAGGAATGTCAACTTTGATAATTATTTTATTTTTTTCAATACTAAAAATTGAATTTATAGGTTTTTTATTTTGCAATACAATTCTAATACTATTTTTTGCAAATTGGGAAATTCTTATCTCTTCAATATTTTTTATAAAAATTTTTTTAGGTTTAAAAGAAAGTTTAGCTTTAATATCAAAAATATCCCTGTATCTACTTTTTGAGTTTAATTCAAAAAAAGATATATCTTTTTTATCTATAGCTCTATCAAAAGTGATAATCAATCTATCATTATATGCCGACATAGCTTTTAATTTGGGAATAATATTTTTTACTGAATATGTTTTTTTTATTTGTCTATTTTTATCTCCCTCTTTCAAAAGCGAAGAGAGCTCATATTCGTAATAGTTGTATTTTAAATGCAATATTTTAGAACATTTAATCAACCCTCTTATGGCTAATATTTGAGCATTTTTATCATCGTCCATAATAGCTTTGATATATAAATTTTTAATATCGTGAAAAATTTTAACCGTTTTATCTTTGTTTGCACTGCTTATTAAAGAGATGTCTTTATTTATAGAATCATCAAGGGTTGTAGCATTTGCTCCAACAAAAAAGAGTATTAGAATAATCAGTAAATTTTTAACTATCTTCTCCATTTACCAACTTATCCATTAACTCTTTTACACTTATCTCTCTATCGAGCCTATACCCATTTGTTCCTGTAAAAAATAGTCCCTCTTCTACATTTCCTCTAAAAGCATCTGAGAGTCTATCAGCTATACAATATCCTACCTCTTTAGCTTCCACTCCTCTATGACAAGGTGATACACAATTACTTATACATTTTATTTTTGGAGCTTCTTTTTTCTCTATTAAGTTAAAAAGATTGGTCTTTACACCTCTTGCGGGATATCCTACGGGAGATTTAAAGAGTTTTATATCTTTTTCTTTTGCACCAAAAAGAACCTCTTTAAACTTTTTATCAGCATCACACTCATAAGTTCCTATAAATCTGGTACCCATTTGAACACCGCTGCATCCAAGAGACAAAAATCTCTCAATATCTCCTTTGTCCCATATACCACCTGCAGCAATAAGAGGAAAATCTCCCCAATTTTTTATCTCTTCAAGTATTGGGGTTATTAGATTTTCAAGTTTATAACTCTCATCAAAACACTGTTCATAAGTAAAACCTTGATGTCCACCACTAAGAGGACCTTCTACTATAACCGCATCAGGAAGTCTATTGTATCTTTTTGTCCATCTTTTGCATATAATTTTCAAAGCTTTTGCCGAAGAAACGATAGGTACAAGGGCAACATCAGGATAGCCTTCTGTAAATTCTGGCATATTAGTAGGAAGTCCAGCTCCCGTTATGATAATATCTGCTCCCGCTTCACAAGTATCTCTTATCACATTTCCATAATTATTAATAGCATACAAAACATTTGCCCCAAGAGGAGCATCATGACATATCTTTCTGGCATTTTTAAATATCTGCTTCAAAGCATTTTTTGAATAAAAATTTTCAGCCTCATAAGGTCTGCCATTTATCTCCTTATGAATATATTTTTTATCTTTATAATAACCGGTTCCAACTGTACTGATAACACCAAGTCCACCCTCTTTACTAACATTTCCTGCTAATTTATCCCAGCTTATACCTACTCCCATACCTCCTTGGACGATAGGTATCTTTATCTTATGTTTTCCGATTTTTATACTTTTATATGACATTTACACAACCTTTAATTTGGCAAATTTCCTTTTTCCGACTTGCAAAATGTATTCACCGCTTTTTAATTGCAACTGTTCATTACTACATTTTTCAGTATTGATTTTTACGGCACCTTGTTTTATATCTCTTCTTGCTTGAGAAGTAGAAGGCTCAAGCTTTGTTTCCACTAAAGCTTTGGCTATCCATACATCACCTTTTAATTCAAACTCTTTCATATCGCTTGGCAACTCTCTTTTTGAATGTACCTTTTCAAACTCTTTTTTTGCTTTCAAAGCAACATCTTCGCCATGATATCTTGTTGTTATTTCAATAGCCAATAACTCTTTTACTGTTTTTGGATGCAGACTGCCTTTTTCGACTTGTTTTTTAAGATCTTCAATCTCATTTAAAGTTTTATCACTTAAAACTTCATAATATCTCCACATCAAATCATCGCTTATGCTAAGTATTTTGCCATACATATCATTTGGGTTTTCAGTTACACCTATATAATTACCAAGTGATTTGCTCATCTTGTTAACACCGTCAAGACCTTCAAGAAGAGGCATCATGATAACTGCCTGTTCTTTTCCGACATTATAAGCTCTTTGCAAATGTCTGCCCATTAAAAGATTAAATTTTTGATCCGTTCCCCCAAGTTCTATATCACTTTTTAAAGCTACCGAATCATAGCCTTGCAAAAGAGGATACATAAATTCGCTGATACTTATAGGAGCATTTGATTTAAACCTCTTTTCAAAATCCTCTCTCTCTAACATTCTTGCAACATTAAAAGTTGTCGTCAATTCAAGCAAACCGCTACTGCCCATCTCGATAAACCATTTTGAGTTAAAAACTATCTCTGTTTTATTTGGATCTAAAATCTTAAAAACTTGCTCTTCGTATGTTTTAGCATTTTTTAAAACTGTCTCTTTGTCAAGCTTTTTTCTTGTCTCGTTTTTGCCTGTGGGATCACCGATAAGACCTGTAAAATCACCGATAACAAACTGCACGATTGCACCATATTTTTGCATCAAAGCCATCTTTTGAATAAGCACAGTATGTCCAAGATGAAGATCCGGAGCAGTCGGATCAAAACCGGCTTTTATATAATAATTTTCACCTGTTTCGTAATATCTTTTTAAAAGATAAAGGATTCTCTCCTCATCAATTATCTCACTAATACCTCTTTTGATCTCTTTATAAGCTTTTTCTACCATTTACTTAGCCTTTTTATCATTCATATTGAAAAATTCAATAGTTTTATATTTGTTTTTTAACTGTTTTTGTATTTTATCATAATTTGCACTTGGTATTTCAACAATCAATTCAAAATAATCAGCCAATTGATCCTCATCATTTTCAAGCTCTATACTAATAACATTTATGCCTATTTTAGCTAAAAATGTCAAAAATGTTGCTAAAGTTCCTCTCTTGTTTTCAAGATTTACGATAATCTTAGTTTTATTGGGCAATTCTCTCGCCCATTTTACAAAGACCATAGATTGATCATTTTCTATCATCTCTATAGCTTTTTCGCAAAGCTTATGATGAATAGTTACGGTAGAACCTTTCTTGAAAGCCACTATATCATCGCCAATTTTTGGATTGCAACAATAATTAAATAAAACATTGGAAATATTAAAATCAGCATAAAAAACAAGGTGATCAAACTTCTGTTTTTTTATCTTGTGCTGCCCTATCTTCAAAATAGGAAAAAACATTTTATCACTTTTTGAATATTTGCTCAAAACCACTACAACATCTTTTAAAAACTGAGAATCAATAGCAATTTTATCCATTTTTTTATAAAATTTCTCTTTTCTAAGCCAAGCCAACAATCTCTTTGATTTTACATGAAAAATAGTACTTAGAATATTAACAGCTATCTTTTTATTTAACTCTCTTATTTTTTGCCTACAGCTAAGACTGATAGCATTTCTTGCTTTTGATGTTTTTAAAGAGTTTATCCAGCTACATCTATAAATCGGCTTATTTCCTACTACAACATTTACTATATCTCCATTTTTAAGTTTTGTCAAAAGTGGAACTTTTTGTTTATTTACATATATAGCTTTTGTCTTATTTCCTATCTCCGTATGAACCACATAGGCAAAATCAAGTGCCGTCACACCTCTTGGCAATGTAAATATATCCCCTCTTGGAGAAAAAACAGATATATCTTCACTATACAAATCATTTTTTGCATACTCATAAAACTCTTGCACATCTTCATTGCTATTTTGAGTAGATTTGAGATCTTCGAGCCACTCAAGCTTTGGACTAAGTCCACTCTCTTTATATTTCCAATGAGCCGCCAATCCAAACTCTGCAGTCTTATGCATACTAAAAGTTCTTATCTGAGCTTCAATAATAGATTTATCATCAAATACGGTTGTATGAATAGTTTGATAGCCATTCTCTTTAGGTACAGCCACATAATCTTTAAATCTTGAAATCAACGGACTAAAATTGAGATGTATTACACCAAGTGCCTTGTAACAATCAAGAGGTTTTTTTACTAAAATTCTAATAGCAAGAAGATCTAAAACTTCTTCTATGCTGATACCTTTTCTTTGCATTTTTAAATATATAGAATAGTAGTGTTTTATCCTTTTTTCCAACTCAAAACTACCATCCATAAAATCATTGTTTATCAACAAATTATGGACTTTGGATATAAAGTGATTTAATTTAAGTTGCAACTGCTGAGTATGCTCTTTTAAATATTTATCTATTTTTTCATACTCTTTTGGAAGAACTATGGCAAAAGAGATATCCTCTAAAATATTTTTAATAGTTGATATGCCAAGTCTATGAGCAATAGGAGCATAAACCATAAGGGTCTCTTCGGCAATTCTCTTTCTTTTATCCTCTCTTAAAGCATCAATAGTTAGCATGTTGTGAAGTCTGTCACATAATTTTATCACTAACACTCTAACATCTTTTATAGAGGCTACAAGCATCTTTCTAAAAGATAAAGCTGATTTTGCAAGTCTATCTTCTGAAGTTGATGATATTAGATTTTCATCTCTTATCTCAACAATTTTAGTTAAACCTTCTACAAGATTTGCCACAGATTCAGAAAACTCACTTTTTAACTTATCTATTGTACACTCGGTATCTTCTACTACATCGTGCAACAAAGAGGCGATAATCATCTCTTTATCACCACCAAAATAAGCTATGATATAGGCAACAAGTATAGGATGTACAGCATACTCTTCTCCACTTTTTCTATACTGCCCTTGATGATAGAAAATACAAAAATTAAGAGCTTTTTCTATATCTTTATCAAATTCTATCCGACAATACAAAAGCTCTTTTGCTTTTTTGATAGTTTTGCATGTTTTTATATTTTGAAGTAATTCAGTCAATACAGTTTACTTTTTTTTAGTTATATCGCTAAAATCCAATCTGTTTTGAGCAATTTCCATTAATGCAATATCTGGAAACTTATATCTATTTTTTTCTATTTCTATAGCAGGTTCTGCTCCTGCACTCAACTGTTCAACTCTTTTAGCTACTGCGATAGACAAAAGATATCTATCATTATCCATATTTTTTAAGGCTTCCGCCGTTATTTTTTCCAATCTCATTTCATTCCTTTTTTATTTATTTTACCACAGAACAGCTACTAAAATCACTATTCTTTACAATATTTAACAAATTACCCTCTTTAAACATATTGCATACAACAATAGGTAAAGAATTGTCTTTTGCAAGTGCTATAGAGGTATCATCCATGACTTTTATATTATCTTTCAAGGCATCATCATAACTTATTGTATTAAGCTTTTTTGCATCATTGTATTTATTTGGATCTTTATCATATACACCATCTACTTTAGTTGCTTTTATAATCATTGACGACTTTATTTCAATAGCTCTTAAAGTTGCTGCCGTATCAGTCGTAAAGAAAGGATTTCCCGTACCTGCGGCAAATATAACAATTCTTCCTTTCTCTAAATGTCTTATGGCTTTTCTAACTATAAAAGTTTCACAAATTTGCTCCATTTTTATAGCACTTTGAACTCTGACTTCAAGTCCCATATACTCTAAAGCTTCTTGCATTGCTACCGCATTTATAACGGTTGCAAGCATCCCCATATAATCCCCACTCGTTCTTTTTATGATACCATCTTTTGCTGCACTAACACCTCTTATGATATTTCCTCCTCCTATAACTATGCCTATCTCTATATCATTTTCAACCAACTCTTTTATCTCTTTAGCAATAAACTTTAGAATAGAGGTATCTATACCAAAACCATTCTCCGCAGAAAGTGCCTCTCCTGAAAACTTAACTAAAACTCTTTGTTTCATTATTTCTCCTATTAATCGTGGGATTTTACTAAAAACTTGTTTAAAATCTAATCAATCTCATTGGATTGATATGTTTATTTTTTTGAGTAACCTCAAATGTCAATTCTTTTTTTATTCTACCTATAATATATCCTTTTTTTATTCTTTTACCTTTTTTTATAGTAGGTGCAATTTTTGAAAGATGTGCATATATTGTATGAATACCTCTTGCATTCTCGACTATCACTACATTATCAAGCATTGGTGTAGATTTGGCAAAAACAACTTTACCGTTCAAAACATTTCTAACTTTAGCATTCGGTATCTTAGAGCCAAGCACTACTGATTCGTTAAATATCTTTATATTGTATCTTGGGTCATAGTAGCTTCCGAATTTTCTTTTTATATAAAAATTTCTTAATGGTGCAATGGTTTTTGAACCTCTATATTTAATAAGTCTCGGAACTTGATATGCAGTACCGATTTTTCTAACTTTTTGATTATTTATATTTGGAACAGATATCGTTTTTTGTTGATTTTTTATGGCTATTTGCTGTTTTAAAATATTTAATTTTCTAAGTGTCCTTTTTATAGCATTCTGCTCAGAAAATATTCTATTTAATTTTTTATCATAAGAAATTTTTTGATAATTTAAATATTTTATACTTTTTACTCTTTTCTTTTTTATTGATGCAAGTAATTCTTTTCTTTTTTTAATATCATCAATATATTTTTTCAACTCTTTTATTTTATTTGTAACAGTATCTATCTTGTCGCTGATATCAATATATCTATCCTTGATATTATCAAATTTATTTTTTAAAACTTTACTTAAAGAACAAGCAGCTTCTTTACTGATAATACCATTTTTATCTTCTTCACCACTGCTGCCATGAATTATCTCCAAGGATAACTCTTTTGAAATAATTTTTATAATCTTTTCTCGAATATCATCTTTTGTTTTACTCAAAGTTTTAATGCTATTTTGCAATTCATTTAACTCTTTCATCTTGATATTGTACTGTTTTTTTTGCTCTGTCAAATATTTATTAGTTTGTTCTATTTGTTGATCTATTTTAGCAATTTCATTTTTTTTATCTATAATACTTTTTGCAATATCCTCTAATTTGTCTTTAATAATATGTACTTTTTTGCTTTTTTGCTTTAAAATTTTTGTATTTTTTACAATTTTTTTATCAATACTTGCATACAAAAAAGAAAAGAGAGTAAAAAAAATTAATAAGATAATTAAAAATACTTTTTTCATTCTTTATTTAACTTTATTATTGCAAAAGTAACTGACACTATAGAAACAAATATACCTATACCAAACAAAAGCACTCCATCTTTTAAAATATTAAATTTTGGCAAAGAAATTCCAATTTCCATAAAATATCTCAAATATTTATCACTATGTGTAAAATAATAAAATATAGCACTAACTATAGCTGAACTCAAAATCGAGTCAACAATAACAACTCTATAGAGCATAGCACTTTTCATCCAAAAAGGAGCACCAAGTATTGACATTATCTCAAACCTTTGTTTATGTTCAAAAATCCAAACCTCAGACTGTTTAACAATCAACAATAAAACAATAACAGCAACAAATATAGCAAAAAACAGTAGCAACATTTTATTAAATATTAAAAAATTATAAAATTTATTATAACTTTTTTGAAATGTTGATACCGATTTAACTCCGGATATCTTTAATAACTCTTTTTTTATATTCATAAGTTGCTTAGAATTAGGCAATTTATTTAGCTTAATAGAATAAAATAGTGGCAAAGACTCTTTCAATATTTTTAAATCATTTGCAGATATATTATCTTTTAGTCTATTAATAACTTTATTTATTGTAATTATCTTAACTTCATCCACACTGTCAACTTTTTGTTTTAGCATAGATTTATCAAGAGGAACCTTTGAAACTATTACTATAGAGTAATCATTGTTTATATTTGACTCATAATTATCTATAATCTGTCTTAGCATATAAAAACTCTCGACAGCAAAAAATAGTAAAAATAGTGGCAACATGATAGAAATATGATATTTAAGAAACTTCATCTATACCTCCATCTTCTATAATAAAATGCCTATAATTCACTCTAAGCAAAGATGGAATTTTATGGGTAACAGTTATAACTGTAGTTCCAAGCTGAGCATTGGCTCCTTTTAGCAAATCCCAAATAACCGAACTTGAATACTCATCAAGATTTCCCGTAGGCTCATCGGCCAATATCAACACAGGATTATGTGCCAAAGCTCTTGCTACAGCTACTCTTTGTTGCTCTCCACCACTTAATTCAAGTGGGTATTTATCTGCTTTATGAACAAGTTTTACATGATTTAAGAGTTTATGTGCTTGAGAAATGCATACATCTTTTGAAAAACCTGCGATCAAAAGAGGTAGCATAACATTTTTTTCAATCGTCCAATTTTCTATCAATTTATAATCCTGAAATACGACACCAAGATGTTTTCTGAGAAAATTTTTATTTGAGGTCGATACATTTCTTAGATTGATGCCACATACATTCAAAATACCCTCTCTTGGATGGATAGCACCGTACATCGACTTTAAAAATGTAGACTTTCCGCTTCCACTTTTACCGGTAATAAATACAAAATCTCCCATCTTTATACTGAGTGTCGCATTTTGTATTATCGGCTCATTTTTTTTATAAGCCAAAGTTAAATTCTCTGCAACAACAACACTACTTTTTGCACTATTCATAAATAAACTCTTTTATTATTTTATCTGCATAGATATTTTGTTTTGTAGGTAAAATTTTTGACGGCAAATATGTCACTTTTTCATTGATAAGCAAATACCTATGTTCGCTTTTACCATAAGAACCAAAAGATAACTGTATAATTCCGTTATTGTCGTCTGTTTTATATATATTTTCAAAATGCACGAAACAATCTTCCTCTCTTATCGTATGGTTTTTAAACTTTTTATATAATTTTGAAAAATTTACCTTTTTATCAAAACCAGATATCTCAAAGATCTCTTTCTCTTCGGATAATTCTTGATTTATAAAAATAATATCATAAATATTTTTTTCCATTTTTTTCCATCTGTCTTCATATTTGCTAACTATATCTATGTCTATATTCTTTTTTACAATTATTTCACTTTGCTTCAAAGATATAAACAAATCATAAGAGTATTCAAAATAGTTTTGACTGTCAGTTCTTAGTTCAAACTTTCCGCCCGGCTTCAATACTCTGATAGCCTCATTTATAAAAGACTTGGAAATAACCCTTCTATGGGGTTTTTTATCCCAAGGTACCGGAAAATGCAGATATATTTTATCCACAATATTAGACAAAAGAGTCTGCAATAAAATTCTTGCATCATAATCGATAACAAATATATTTTTTATATTTTGAAATTCACACTGTTTTAAAAGTTGCTCAATAGATGGTTTGTGTATCTCAATACCGATAAAAATCGTATCCGGATTTTCTTTGGCTCTGTAAAGAATGTGCCTACCGCTACCAAAACCTATCTCTATCTCAATATTTGCATCAGGTTTGAAATCCTGGTAAAAAAAAATATCTTTTTGAAAAGGTGATTTTTTATTTAAATGATTTCTTGTAGAGAAAATATTTGATTGGATAATTTCCATCTCATTTGCTTCAATAAAATATTTTATAGCATCTTGAACAACTTTGACATTTGTAGGCTTAGTAATTTTATCAGCCTTTAGTAATATTTCATCTTCCTTATCTATCATTTGCAAAAAAAACTTATCTCCTCGCCCTTTTACATATATCAATTTATCATATTTTGACATAGATATAAATTCATAACTAAAATCCCCACCTTTTATTGGAAAAGGCTTGAGATTTTTTTTAACTATATGAGCATTAGGCATATATTAACTATTGCCTTTCGGTATTTCTATATTTACCTCTTCTGAAGGTTTTGATTCTATACCATATTTATCAATAGCTACAACTGAGTATTTGTAATCTTGCCCGGGTACTACATCTTCATCAATATATTTATTACCACTTATATTGATATACTTTATGGTTTTTTGATTAAACCCATTTCCATTTTTTTTAATAACCGTATATTTTACAGCCCTACTATCCCAAGAATTCCAAATAATTTTCACACTCAAATCAACAAGTTGCACATTTTTAATAACCGGTGGTTTTGGAGCCGATAAAGTCGTTCCCATAACAGGATTTTCCTGTTTTGGAGACTCAAGACCTTGGTTATCCACAGCGGTAACTTTATAGTATCTTGCAACTCCGTTTTTTCCAATAAGATCATCAAATTTGGTATCTGCCGTCTTTGCTATATATGTATAAAACAGATATGGAGATATCGCTCTATATACATTGTAGTAAACTACATCTTTCTTTGGGCTTTTATCCCAGCTAAGTTCAATCCTTTGAGGCAAATCTCTACTGGCTTGCAAATTTGAAACAACGGGTGGCAAAGGCTTTGTGTTGCCCTCCACTATTTTACTTGGGATTGAAATAATTCCATCATAAGTTTCAACTCTAACTCTATATCTGTAAGCTTTATTATCAGGTAAATCTTTATCAATATATTCAGCATTTAATCTACCATAAATCTTTGCTATATCTTTCCATTTCATATCAGTTAAATTATTTCTCTGTATAATATAACTTGACACCCTTGGATTTGGGTCCGGTCTCCAGATAATCTTTATCCTATGAGGCAAACCTGAAATAGCCTTTATATACGGTACAGACGATAAAAGTGGCAATGTCTTGGCTTCGACTATTTTGCTTGGTT
>Ga0256842_1002204_pt1 | contig 14339 bp, 11 predicted proteins | sample 4559240metaG_FD_185973 | JGI IMG/M metagenome (GOLD analysis project Ga0256842, IMG submission 185973) | Hydrothermal vent microbial communities from Guaymas Basin, Mexico - 4559-240 | ecosystem: Environmental > Aquatic > Marine > Hydrothermal vents | place: Mexico: Guaymas Basin | collected...
TGATTATTTATCATATATTATTCCATGAATTTTAGTAAATTATTATAGTCATAATATATGACATCTTTATGTCTGCCTAAATATATTCACCCTCTTTAAGCTTTTCTAAAATCTCCTCATGAGACAACCCTTGTTTTTTATAGATGTTGTACCAAACTTGTGCTTCTTCATTAAACTTAACTGCCTCTTGGGAGTACATCGCTTGATGTTCTAGTACATTAAAATGTTCTATAAGTTTTCCTATGTTCATGATGTATTGTCTATGAAATGATGCTTTTGGATTGTTTGAAAAAAGCCATCTTATCGCATCAAAAAACATCTGTGGGGTTCTTCCTGTTTCTTTTAGATGCACCCTTAGTAGGTATTCACCACTCATGTTATAGCTTGATTCTTTTCTTACATAGTTTGGTTGTAGTTTTTTTCTTTCCATATCAAAAAAACTTACTATCCGTTTTATCTCTGCATTTTCATCATCTAAGCTTGACTTTTGAATCTCTTTTTTCACATCTTTTACAACTGGGAGCTTTTTCTCTTCAACTTTTTCACTTAAAATAGTTACTGGCTCTTTTTTTACAACTGTTTTTTTTACTTTTACCTCTGCATCATTTGATGCTATATGAAAAATCAACGATGTAACTTTTTTACCATCTTTCTTTTCATCGATGCTAAAAGATATATCTGTATGCTCTTTTATCTCTTGCTGGGCTACATTTAAAACTTTTGCTTTAAAATTTGAGTATAAATGTAAAGCTTTTGGGATTTGAAGTTTTATTTTTAAATCATCTAAGTTAATGTTTGCATACGATTTGTGTTGATGCACTTTTAACAACTTATAAATCGCTCTTGAATAATTATTTGAAAGTGAAAAGAAACATTTTAAATCTTTATTTGAAAATTCTGTGCTTAGTTCTATTAAAAAAAGTTCCACATCTTTTTGTAACTTCACATCAACCAAAGAACCATCGATATCATAGTTTACTTTAGAAAACCAATTTAAAAATATATACCCATCCGTTGTAGCTACCTCTAGCATCTTTGACATAATCTTTTTTATAAATTTCAAATCATATTTATTAGTATCTAATGATGCTAAATCATTTTTAACAACTGCTACTAAAAATTTGATTTCATCATTATGTAATTTATATTTTGCATTAATTAAATTCAAATATTACCTTTTATATATATTGTAATAGTATATTTAATATTACTTATCATGTCAATAGTAATATTTATAAAATACTTATTTCTTTAATCACATTTCTTTCACTTAACTAAGTTATTCACATAAGTTAGTTTTAGTAATTCACATCACTTTAACCCTAGTTTATGGAAGTTCTTGTTACTATTCACATAATAAAAAATTTATAGGGTTTTATGTGAATATTGGTCAAGAAGTTTTAAAACTGTTAAAAGAAGAGATAACTGAGGTTGAATATAACCGATATATAAAGCAATTAAAATACAATGAAGAGGGTTCATCTTCTGATTTGGCTATATTTTATGCTCCAAATGCTCTTGTGTCCAACTGGATAAAAAGTAAGTTTACAAAAAAACTAGAGCATCTTTTTGAGATAAAAACAGGCAATAAAGTGAGCATCGTTATATCTCTAAAGTCAGAACCATCAAAAACTGTAGATAAAAAGATAATTGAACAAAAAAATTCAGTACATTCACTATTAAATCCATCACATACCTTTGATAACTTTATGGTTGGTGGCTCAAACCAGTTCGCTTATGCAGCTGTAAAGAGTGTAAGTGAAAAAGCTGGACAAGTTTATAACCCACTTTTTATACATGGTGGTGTTGGTCTTGGAAAAACACACTTGATGCAAGCTGCTGGTAATGTTTTTCAAAATCAAGGTAAGATAGTTATCTATATAACACTAGAACAATTTTTAAATGATTTTAGTAGAGCTTTAAGAAACAAAACTATGGAACGATTTCGTGAGAAGTACCGTAAATGCGACGTTTTACTTGTAGATGATATACAATTTTTAAGTAACAAAGAGTTGCTACAAGAGGAGTTTTTCCATACATTTGAAGCACTTCGTGGCATCGGAAAACAGATAATCATAACAGCCGATAAGCATCCAAAAAGGATAGCTGGACTAGAAGAGAGACTTCAAAGCCGTTTTGAATGGGGGCTTGTAGCAGATATCCAACCACCTGAACTTGAAACTAAAATAGCCATCATAGAGAGTAAAAGTAAGATAAATAAAGTCAAACTTACTAAAGAGATTATAAACTACATAGCTACCGTTATAGACAGCAATGTTCGTGAGATAGAGGGCATCCTTTCAAAACTACATGCTTACTCACAACTTATGCATGTAGATATTGACCTAGCTTTTACTAAAAATGTACTAAGAGACCAGATGCAAGAAAACCGTGAAAACATCACATTGGAGGGGATCACACAGGTTGTTGCAAAAGATTTAAATATCAAACCTAGTGATATTCGTTCAAAAGGTAGAAGTAAAAACATAGTATATGCGAGACGCATCTGTATATATCTTTGTCGTGAACTTACCCAAAATACGATGCCAACACTTGCACAGTATTTTGGTATGAAAGACCATACTGCGATAAGTCATACTCTTAAAAAGATTAATTCTCTTATGCAAAATGATGAGGATTTTAAAGTGAAAATTGCTGAATTAACTAATAAAATTACTTCAGCTTCGTAAAATATAATAAAAAAAGCTATAATAGTAAAAGTGAATAGATGTGACGAATACCATGTAGGTTCATCACATAGTAAAGTTGCTAAGGTACGGGGTTAAAATATGGAATTCACATATTCACAGCCCCCTACTACTACATACTAAAAATTATATATAATAAAGAGATAATATGAAGATAAATATTTCAAAATCAATACTTGAAAACATACTAATTCATGCTCAACCTTTTTTAGAAAAAAAAGATACATCACAGATTACATCTCATGTTTATTTGAATGTAACTAATTCTATTTTAACTTTAAAAGCTACTGATAATGAGATAGGATTTTTAGTAACTACTAACCAAATAAATCCTTTTGAAGATGGTTCTGTAACTGCTAATGGTAAAAAGTTTTTAGATATCATAAGAATTTTAAAAGATGGTGAGATAAATTTAGAGGTTTTAAATAATACTTTGTTTATTTCTCAAGGAAGTTCAAACTTTAAATTACCAACTTTTTCTTATGATGATTTTCCTGATTTTCCAACTTATCAAAATCAAAAACCAATATCTATAAATAGTCATACACTGATAGAATCATTAAAAAAAATAACACCATCTATAGATAATAACAATCCAAAGTATGAACTAAATGGTGCATTAATGGATATACAACAAAGTAAAATTAATTTTGCATCTACTGATACTCGTAGATTAGCTGTTGTAGATATAGAAAATCAAAATAATAATGAACTTTCAATAATTATCCCTAAAAAAGCAATAATAGAGATTCAAAAACTATTTTTTGATGATATTGAAATATATTATGATGATACAAATCTTATAATCAAATCAAATCAATATACATTTTTTACTAAACTTATAAATGGTAAATTTCCACCTTATGAGAGAATTATTCCAAAAGAGATAAAAAAAGAGTTGTTATTACCAAAAGCTTCTATGATTGATGCTATAAAACAGATAACGATTATATCTACAGATATTAAGATAACTTTTACTCAAAATAGCATTATTTTTGAGGGTTTAAGTGATGACAATATTGAAGCAAAAACAGAAATAGAGTTCAATACAAACTTTGAAGACAATTTTTCTATTGCAGTAAATAGTAGATATATATTGGATTTTTTAAACAATATAAACTCTTCTGAATTTAAAATAGGTCTAAATGAATCTAATCTACCGTTTATCTTAAGTGAAAGTTCTTTTAAAACAGTTATTATGCCTATAGTGATATAACATGAAAATTTTTGTTTTAATCTTATTGTTTATAACTTTTGCTTATGCAGATGAGTTTAATCTTGATAACTTACTTAAGAAATATCAAGATGCTGAGTCTTTATATAAGAAAACAAAACAAGAAAATGCTGGTTTTTTAGTTACTTATTCAAGAGAAGATTTAGAACAGATGCAAGCATATAAGCTAAAAGATGTTTTAAAAACTATTAGACTGTATACAATGCAAATCAATAATTTTGGTATAAGTGAGATAAAAACAGTTGGAGCTTCAAGTAAAAATCTTATGCCATTAAAGCTTTATATAGATGATTTTGAGATAACTTCATTTATAAAAGAAAATCCATTAGCTATGTATGAAAATATGGATATTTATTTTATAGATCATATAGAAATTTATCAAGGTGGTAGTTCTATAGCATTTGGTAATGAAGTTGGAAGTATGGTTATAAGACTTTATACAAAAGATCCAAAAAAAGAAAACAGTAAATCTTTTCAAATTAGTGTAGACTCTAGGAATTCAGTAGACAATAGAATATTTGATGCAGGTATTTTTAAAGACTATAAATATTTAGCTTATGTTGATATATCTAATGAAAAATTTAAAAAATACAACTTAAATGACCATACTCTTTCTAAAGACTTAAAAAGATACCAAACACATTTTAAACTGTCTAAAGAAAATAACTTTGATGTGGAATTTAACGGTATTTTAAATGATGGAGACAGTTTTAAAGGTTTTGGAACTTCACCATCAGATGATAATAAACTTAAAAAATCATATACAAATATAAATTTTACAAAATATTTTACAAATAATTTAAAATTTTCAACAAGTATATCTGGAGAAAATAGTAAAGCTACCCTTCATGATGATATAGGTTTTATACTCGCAGATAATAGTCTTGCTAAAAATTTTGATTTTAATATACATAGTAGAATCTATAAAATATCTTTAGAAAAAAAAATATCTTTAAAAAAACATGATATTTTAATCGGAACACAATTTTTAGAAAAAAGATTGAAAATAGATGAATATAAAATAGATAACAAAGATTTGATTTTAAATACAAATAAAGTAAAAACTTATATGTTGTATTTTGAAGATATGTATAATCTTAATGAAAATAATCTTTTATCATTTAGTGGAAAAGTTGATAATCATATAAATACAACAATTAAAAATACAACAGAATATTCAGCTAGATTAGCTTATATAAATATCTTAAATGATAATTGGAAATATAAAGTTTTTTTAACAAGAAGATATATCTATCCAAGTAATATTCAAAACTCTTTTACAATGCCTATATATAATGCAAATAAAAATTTGGAAAGTGCAAAAGTTAAAATGTTAGCAGGAGAATTAGAATATAAAGATGATAAATATAGAATTTTATTTGGTTATGCATATAAAGAGATTGATAAAGCTTTTATAGTTAATATGTTTAAAAAACAATATGAAAATAAAGATGGAACAGTATATTTTAGACGAGCATATATAAAGAGTGAATACAATTTTAATATATATAATAAAATTGTAGCAGAGGTATTTAAAGGTTATAAGAAAGTTTATAACTCATCTTCTAGTGGTTTGTTAATTCAGTTATTTAACAAAATAGGTAAATTTAGTCTTTATAATGAACTTATATATCGCAGTGGATATTCTATATCAAATATTAAGATTGATGCTGGATATGATTGGACTATGAGTGTCGCATACCCATTAACAAAACAAATAAATTTAAAATTAAAGGGTGAAAATATTTTAGATAAAGCTAGTAAATCATTGATAGATATAAATACTGAGTTTCTAGCTCCGTCAGTTGAATCTAAGATGATTATGACTATGGAATATACATTTTGAAATTTTTAATTTTAATCTTATTATCACTTTCCTTATTGTTAGGTAATCAAAGTGGTGATAAATTGAAAATGCAAATATTAAAAAATATTTGTTTATCTATTAAAAGTGAAAATAAAATGAAAATTTGGAGTGATGATATAAATATTATGAAATCATTCAAAGAGTCTGATAAATTTGTAACAGTTTCTAATTTTAATGATGCTAATTTTATTATTTTAACTAAAAAGATTGCTTTTTTGACAGAAGATACAGATAAACATATATTTGTTCTTAATTATTGTTTATTGGAATATATACCAAATAGTTTTGGTGCATTATTTTGGAAAAAAGGGCGACCAAATATTGTTTTTATAAAGTCCAGATTGGAAGACCAATCTTTAATTTTATCAGATAAATTAAAACCATACATAGAAGAACAAATATGGTAAAAAAGAGTGATTTTGTTTTAATAGCAGTTCTTGTTGGTTTTGCACTATTTTTTGTATATCTTTATTTTTATATCAATAATACACAACAAGCTATGCGAAACTATGTGATTGAAAATAAAATTAAACATATGTCTAATGTTTTTAGTCATATTGAAACTCAGATATTAAAGGTTAAGGGTTCTTCTGATCTAGTTACTGTACTAAAAGATAAAAAAGTAAGAGATACTATAGAAGTTCAACTAACACAGATATTATCTAAAAATACAAAGTATGTTTATTTTTTATTTTTAGATAAAAATGATAAATTTAGATTTTTACTGGATGGTTCAGTTGAAGATAAAGCACGGTTCTATCAAAAATTCGACCCATTAAAAAAAGAAATTTATGAAGATGTATATCATACAGCTCAAGTAAAAACAGTTTTTCAAAAAAATATGGAAAATTTATCTATGACAATTTTATATCCAGTAAAACAAAATGGTAAAGTTATAGGTATTTTGAGTATGGATATGACAACAGGTGTACAAGATGATATAACCAAGATGATAGAGCCATTAAAAAACTTCTTTGTTGTTTTAATTATTTTTATATCTCTTCTAATATTTGTTGCTGTGATACAGTTTTTTAGATATTTTAAAACTAGAAACCAACTATTTCATGACCCTCTTACAAAAATTTTCAACAGAAATTATCTACAAGAGGTTGCTCCATCTTTAAACCTAAATCATTACTCTGTTGCTATGTTTGACCTTGATAGATTTAAAGTTATTAACGATACTTATGGTCATAAAACAGGTGATGTAGTTTTACAAGAGTGTGCTAAAGTATTTAAAAGTAATATTAGAGATAGCGATATACTTATAAGATATGGTGGGGAAGAGTTTGTTTTACTTATAAATAAAAGGGGTGAAAAAGATAACTCTTTTGAGATATGTCAAAGGATACTTGAAAAAACTTCTCAACATATCATAAAATATGATGATAATGAGATAACTATGACACTATCAATAGGACTTTATCAAGATTTAGCTCATGAGAGTAATCTTGTAGAAGCGATTAAAAAAGCAGATAGTATGCTTTATCTTGCAAAACAAAGGGGTCGTGACCAAATTGTTAACTATAGTAAAAATATTCAAAATATATCTACGAGCAATAAAAAAGGTGTAGATGATGTTAAACAAGCTTTAGATGATGATAGAGTTATTTGCCATTTTCAACCAATAGTTGATGCAAAAGACTTAAGTATTTTAAAGTATGAAGCACTTGTTAGAATAGTTTCAGATAACAGTGAAACAATATATCCAAATAGTTTTTTACCATATATAAAACATACAAATATACATTATAAACTTACAAAAAAGATACTAGAAATTATTTTTAATGAGTTTAAAAATAGTGATAAAAATGTAAGTATAAATATTAGTTTTTTAGATTTACTAAACAAAGATATTGTATCTTTTATCATAAATAATTTATCTTTTAATCCTTCTTTTGCTTCTAGGATAACATTTGAAATACTTGAGAGTGATGAGATTGAAGATATTAATATTTTTACTCAAAAGATAGATATTTTACATAAACTTGGTTCAAAAATCGCTATAGATGATTTTGGTAGTGGTTATTCAAACTTTAAAGCTGTTCTTGATGTTAAGTCTGATTATTTGAAAATAGATGGTTCACTTGTAAAAGAGATAGATAGTGATGAAAAGGTTTATAGAGTTGTTAAAAACATCATACTTTTTGCAAAAGATAGTGGTATGAAAACTATAGCAGAGTATGTTTCATCAAAAGAGATTTATGAACGATTGAAAATTCTTGATGTTGATTATATGCAAGGGTTTTATCTTGCAAAACCAACTGAGAATATTATAGAAAAAATAGAGATATAAGCTACTTTAAACTTACTTTTAGCTAAAATCTATTCAATTATGCTTTATGGAGAAAAAAATGGAACAAAACTACGGTGCTAGTAATATCAAAGTCTTAAAAGGGCTAGAGGCTGTTCGTAAAAGACCAGGTATGTATATTGGGGACACTGGGCATCGTGGATTACACCATTTAGTTTATGAGGTTATAGATAACTCTATAGATGAAGCTATGGCAGGTCATTGTGATACTATCACAGTAACACTTACAAAAAATGGAACTTGTAAAGTAAGCGATAACGGTCGTGGTATCCCTACAGGTATGCATCCTACTGAGGGTATGAGTGCTGCAACTGTTGTTTTAACAGTTCTTCATGCTGGTGGTAAGTTCGATAAAGATACTTACAAAGTTTCAGGTGGTTTACATGGTGTTGGTGTTTCTGTTGTAAATGCTCTTTCTTCTGACTTACATATGACAATCTACCGTGATGGTGAGATTCATGAGCAGGACTTTAAAGAGGGTATCCCTCAAGAAGCTTTAGCTGTAACTGGCACTACTCGTAAAACTGGTACTACTATAGAGTTTTCAGCAGATGCAAGTATCTTTACGGATACTGTAACTTTTGAGTATGAATATCTAGCAAAAAGATTTAAAGAGTTAGCATACTTAAACCCTTTTATCACTATAAAATTTAATGATGAAAGAACGGGAACTAAAGAGGTTTACCACTTTGAGGGTGGTATAGCTCAGTATGTAAATGATATGAACAAAAAAGTTGTTGTAGCTCAAACTTACTCATTTTCTGCAAAGATAGAAGATATAGAGTTTGATATAGCACTTATGTACAATGATGGATATGATGAAAAACTTGCATCATTTGTAAATAACATCCGTACACCAAATGGTGGTACTCATGAGGCTGGATTTAGAGCAGGTTTAACTCGTGTTATCTCTCAGTACAACTCTAAAAATGGAGCTGTAAAAGAAAAAGATGTAAAAATCTCTGGAGATGATGTAAAAGAGGGACTTATCGCTATCGTAAGTGCAAGAGTACCTGAACCTCAGTTTGAGGGTCAAACAAAAGGTAAACTTGGAAACACTTATGTTCGCCCACTTGTTCAAAAACAAACTTACGAACTTTTAAGTAAGTATTTTGAAGAAAATCCTATACAAGCGAAAGCGATAGTTCAAAAAGCATTGGCTGCTGCTCGTGGTCGTGAAGCTGCTAAAAAAGCAAGAGAACTAACTCGTAGAAAAGACAATATGTCAGTTGGAACACTTCCTGGTAAACTTGCAGATTGTCAAAGTAAAGATGCTAGCATCTGTGAACTTTACTTGGTGGAAGGGGACTCTGCTGGTGGTTCAGCTAAAATGGGTCGTGATAGAGTTTTTCAAGCGATATTACCACTTAAAGGTAAGATTTTAAATGTTGAAAAAGCAAGATTAGAGAAGATTTTAAAGTCTGATGAGATTACAAATATAATTACAGCTATGGGTTGTGGTATAGGTGAAGAGTACAAAGAAGAAAAACTTCGTTACCATAAAATCGTAATTATGACCGATGCCGATGTTGATGGTTCTCATATCCAAACTCTTTTACTAACTTTCTTTTTTAGACATTTCCGTGATATTGTTGAAAAAGGCTATCTATATCTTGCACAACCACCACTTTACCGTTATAAAAAAGGTAAAAAAGAGATTTACTTTAAAGATGATAGAGCTATAAATGATTTTCTTATAGATGAGGGTGTTGATTCTCTTGGTATAGAGTCTATTGGTCATAATGACTTAGTGTCGTATTTTAAAATGGTTGACCATTATCGTGGTAGTTTAAATGCACTTGAGAGAAGATATGCATTAGTACATCTTATAAGACACTTTATAGAAAACCCAGATATTATAGGTCTTGATTATAAAAGTATGTTTGTTGAAGTTGAAAAGTTTTTAGTTGAAAGTGAAAATAACATACTAACAAAAACTGTAGGTGAAGATTCTATCCACATCTTTGTTCAAACAAAAGGTGGTATGGAAGAGTTACTTATAAATGATGACCTTTTCTCAGCTCCACACTTTAATGAAGCTAGTTTTGTTTACAAGAAGATTGAGGAGTGGGATTTAGAACTTAATATAGATATGCTAGATGCTTTACAATCTGTTATAAATTCTGCAAACAAAGGTGCATATATCCAACGATATAAAGGTCTTGGTGAGATGAACCCTGAACAACTTTGGGAAACTACTATGACACCTGAAAATCGTGTGCTTCTTCAAGTGACTATAGAAGATGCAGAGGTAGCCTCAGATGCCTTTACTCTATTTATGGGTGATGAAGTTGAACCTCGCCGTAATTATATAGAAACTCATGCAAAAGATGTTAAACATTTAGATGTTTAGGTAGTAGATGCTACTTCCACAAACTAAAGAAAGAGAGTACCGTTTTAAGTTAGCACTTAGGATAGGTCTTCCTATCTTTGGGCTTATTTTAGCTTTAATCTCTCATACTTTTATAACTACTTACAGTAGTTTACAGCTTACTTTTTATATAGAATCTACCATACTTTTACTTGTTAGTATATATTTTATTTTTTATCTTATTTATCATGGTTTTAGTGTAAATATTACAGATAGAGTTACAAATACTTTTTCAAGAGAGTATTTGTATCAATATTTAAATAAAGAGATAAAAAAAGAAAAAAAATATACTTTAATGCTTTTAAGTGTAGATAATCTTTATGATATAAATAACCTATACGGGATGCAAAATGGTGATAAAGTTCTTTTTGAAGTTGTCCGTTGGGTAAGTGACTTTTTAGAAGCTAAAGGGATTCATAAGTTCCCTATAGGTCATATGAAGAGTGGTGATTTTCTTATAGGTTTTAAAGGTATAGATACTAAGTATAAAACTATTATGGAACTTATGCATCTTAAAATGGATGACTTTAAAGTTGATGATATGGAGGTTAAAGTATCTTTAACTATAACTGATACATCTTATTCACATGAACTTGAATATCTTATAGAGAATCTTTTTGATTTACAAAAAGAGAAAAATAAAAAGCAAATAAATCCAAATGAACTTGAATCTTTAGTTGTAAATGCTATAAAAGATAAAAGCTTCATATTAAACACACAACCCGTTTTTGATACTACAGATAAAAGTGTTATTAGAGAGTGTTTTATAAAACTAAAGACAAAAGATGCAAAGTTACTTTACCCAAAATCATATATGAAAATTGTGAAAAAACTTGGTCTTAGTGTTGAGTATGATTTAATGATTTTAGAAGAAATTTTAAAAAAATCAAATGATTTTTGTGGTGATGAAGTTTTGGCTATCTCAATCTCTCCTGCATCTTTAAGAGGTGCATCTTTTTTATCTTGTATTAGAGAGATTTTTAACCATCAAAAGATTATGTTTATTTTAAGTGAAGTTGAATATTATCCAAATATAACTAGGTACAATTATATTTTAAATTCACTAAGAGATATGGGGATTTTAATAGCCATAGATAGACTTGGTGCATTAAATACAAGTTTTTTATATCTTAGAGATTTAGATATAGATGCTATACGATTTGATTCTTTTTATACAAAAGATGCTACAAAATATAAATCTATAGTTTTAGGTTATAATGCCATGGCTCATTTAAAAGGTGTAAAAACTTGGGTTAAAATGATTGAAGATGAGAAAACTAAAAATTTGATAAAAAATATAGGTATTGACTACATACAAGGTAAGTACCTAGCTCCATTAGAGTAAAATATTATTTAAGGAACAAATATGAAATACGGTGAAAAAATAGTAACAGAATTTGATGTTGAAAAAGATTTAGAGATTTGGCCAAATAACCATGATAAGAATTATCTTATAAAGATGACATTACCTGAATTTTCTTGTCTTTGTCCAAGAAGTGGTTATCCTGATTATGCAACTATCTACTTAGAATATACACCAGATAAATGGGTAGTAGAGTTAAAAGCTATAAAACTTTATATAAATTCTTTTAGAGATAAGCATGTAAGCCATGAAAACTCAGCCAATGAGATATATGATGTTTTAGAAAAAAAGCTAAAACCAAAATATATGAAGATAATTGCCGATTATAATCCTAGAGGTAATGTTCATACAGTTATAGAGATTGATAGTTCAAAACTTTGAATTTCTTAAAAAACAATGGGGTAGTATAAAATGTTTAAAAAAATACTCGGTAGAAAAAGTAGTGGTAAAGAAGATGATAAAAATCATTCTGATTTAGTACAAAAAATAGCAAAAATGGATTTAACAGAAAAAAAAGCTTATGTGAACAACAAAATTTCTAATATGCCCATAACAAGAGATGGTCTTGCTGAAGTTTTAAATTCATTGATTAAACTAGATAAAAAAACAAATCAAAGATATTTAAAAATAGATGATAATGATGCTAAGATAAAAAAAGGGTTTGACCTAGCTATAAGAATATCTACCCATAATCTTATAACTTTTCCTGTGATTAAAGCACTTCAAGAGTTTGAAAGTGTTTATAAAAATATTATAGAGAAATTTGATACTGATAATAAGCAAACTTATAAAAGTAAGATAAATAAAGCGATACAAAATGCTGTTCTTACTATAGGGGTAATAGCAGATATTAACAATGCTTCTGATATCTTAAAGATGAAGTAATTGAATTTCATAGGTTAGTTGAAGTAAATTTGAAAACTCTTTAGATGGTTTAAATCCAACTTTAACAAGTTCTTTACCATGTATAAGTGGTTTTAAATATTGTAAATTTTTCTTTTTATAACCGAGTGCTACTATAAAAAGATTTATATTTTTTAAATTAGCATCTTTTATGATTGAGTATTTTAAAGTTTTACTTTTATTGGTCACATAATCTACTATATGATGATACTGTTTTATCTCTCTTACTAATTGTTTTTGGTTTGTTAATTTTGTTATAAAACTATCTTTATTTTTTTCTGTCATTTGGTAGCAAAGTAATGCTAGTTGAGTAGTTATATTTTTTTCGCATCTATCTAATACTTCTAAAGTAATATCCCACTCTTTTTTTTCTAAATTAAGTTCATAAAAAAATTCTAAAGCATTAATTTGTTTTAAAAATGTCAAACCTATAGATGGTTTTGAAGATTTTAGTAGTTTTTTAAACTCTTCAAATATTCTCTCAGAAGCCAATTCATTTAGTAATTTATCTTTACACATATTTTGACAAATAGATATTAGTTGTTTATCTGCAACCAGCTCAAATCTCGCACAAAACTGCATCGCTCTTAAAACTCTTAATGGGTCTTCACCAAATTTAGTAGCATCAACAACTCTTAAAACTTTGGCTTTTAGGTCTTTAATGCCATTAAATGGGTCAAGTAAAGTTTTTGAAGATATATCGTAACCTATTGTATTTATGCTAAAGTCTCTTCTACTTGATGCTGTTTTATAGTCAAGCGAACTATCAACTTTTATCTCAAAACCAGTATGTCCATCAGATACTTTACTGTCTTTTCTAGGTAGAGTAAAATCAAGTTTAAACTCATCAAAATCAAGCTTACAAACACCAAAGCTTTTCCCAACACTGTTTATCGTCCCAAACTCTTTTAATATATCTTCAAGTAATTCAAAAGATGCAACATTATAAACTTCAATATCTATATCTTGTGAATTTATTTGTAAAATTGCATCACGAACATAACCACCTACGATGATTGGTTTAGCATCATTTTGAATAAGTTTATCAAAGATTTTATCTAATTTTATTGGATAATTGAACATTTTTTCTTTTTTTAATTTAGTATATCTAAAATTAAATCATATTTTTATGATGTTTTAGATATAATCGCGAAAATTTTTCCCTATAATTTGGGAATGGAGAGATACTTAATATGCAAAAAATAAGAAATATTGCCGTTATTGCACACGTTGACCACGGTAAAACTACATTAGTTGATGGACTACTAGAACAATCTGGTACATTTAGTGATCATGAACAACATGATGAAAGAGCGATGGATTCAAATGACATTGAAAAAGAGCGTGGTATTACGATTTTATCTAAAAATACTGCTATTAGATATGGTGATCATAAGATTAACATTATCGATACTCCGGGTCACGCTGACTTTGGTGGAGAAGTTGAGCGTGTTCTTAAGATGGTTGATGGTGTTTTAGTTCTTGTTGATGCTTATGAGGGTGTTATGCCTCAAACTAAGTTTGTTGTTAAAAAGATGCTAGCACTTGGTAAAAAACCTATCGTTGTTATTAACAAGAT
>Ga0256842_1002205_pt1 | contig 14337 bp, 12 predicted proteins | sample 4559240metaG_FD_185973 | JGI IMG/M metagenome (GOLD analysis project Ga0256842, IMG submission 185973) | Hydrothermal vent microbial communities from Guaymas Basin, Mexico - 4559-240 | ecosystem: Environmental > Aquatic > Marine > Hydrothermal vents | place: Mexico: Guaymas Basin | collected...
GGCTTGTTTATAAGGTTGCACAGCATGCATCTGAATCACTTCAGAAGATCAGAAGCCTTTTAGACCTTGAACAAAAAAGGCTTGAAACCGTATTGGAGTTCATGCAGGAAGGGGTAATATTATTGGATAAGTCAAAAAAGGTTATATACGCGAATCCAATCGGACTCAAATACCTTGCAGAACTAAGTGGAGTAAGCCAAGGAGAAAGATTGGATAAACTCGGATATGTACCTGTGGATCAGTTCCTTATCCCCTTACCAGTAGGCCAATGGCACATCTTGAGTATTAAGAAACCAGAGCTCAAGGTATTTGAAGTAGGAACCCGGCCTGTAGAAGGCAGAATAGAACCAAGCGGTTGGATAATGGTTTTAAGGGATGTAACAGAGCACAGAAAAGCGATTCTTAATTATAGAAAGGCATTGGAAGGAGTTATATCTGCTTTGGTTACTGCTATTGAAAAAAGAGATCCATATACAGCAGGGCACCAGAGGAGAGTAGCAGAGCTGGCAAGAGAGATAGCTAAAGAAATGAATCTTCCAGATGAAACTATTCAGTGTATCTACTTAGCAGCGCTTTTACATGACATAGGGAAAATATCTGTGCCTTCAGAGATACTAAGCAAACCAAGCAGATTAACTGGGCCAGAATATGAGATTATTAAGTTTCATCCTGTGGTTGGATACGAGATACTGAAAGACATAGATTTTCCTTGGCCAATATCAGAAGCTGTTCTTTATCATCATGAAAGAATAGATGGCTCAGGCTATCCTGATGGTCTCAAGGACGGAGAAATTCCTATAGAATCAAGAGTGATAGCTGTTGCAGACGTAGTAGAGGCAATATCCTCACACAGGCCTTACAGACCAGCACTTGGGATAGAGGCAGCACTTGAAGAAATAGAAGCAAACAAAGGAAAACTATATGATCCAGCAGTAGTAGATGCCTGCATTAGGGTAATAAAAAAAGGATTTAAATGGGAGAAGTAAGAGCTGCTTTACATCAGCGAAAATATATAGTAATAATCCGAGCAAAAAAAAGAGGTGGTTTCTGGTATGCTTACTGAAGAAAAGAAAGAGAAATTTAGAAAGATTCTATTAGACAGATTAAATGAGCTTATTCAAGAGGCAAGCAAAACAATGAGTGAGATGTCTGGGGAAGTGCAAAATTTTCCAGATCCAACTGACAGAGCAGCACTTGAATCTGATAGAAATTTTGAACTGAGGATAAGAGATAGAGAAAGAAAGCTGATAAAGAAGATCAGAGAAGCACTTCAAAGGCTTGAAGATGGCACCTTTGGAATATGCGAGGAATGTGGTGAAGAGATTTCTGAAGAAAGGCTTATGGCAAGACCTGTAACTACCCTCTGTATAAAATGCAAAGAAAAACAGGAAAGAGAAGAAAAACTCAGAGGAGAGTAAGATAAACTCTCCAAAAGAAGAACTTATGGCCGGTTAGGAAAAGAGCCGGCCATTTTTATTTATTATGGGAAGAAAAAGACCTAAGCAAGTAATTACCACACATATAAACGCAGATTTTGATGCTCTCTCTTCTATGCTTGCTGCTAAAAAGCTTTATCCTGAAGCAGAGCTTGTATTTCCTGGTTCTCAAGAAAAAGGTATAAGGAATTTTCTGCTTCATTCTATATCTTATGTATTCAATTTCTTGAGATTAAAAGAGATAGAGCTGGATAAAATAGAAAAGCTTATAATCGTAGATACCAGACAAAAAAGCAGAGTCGGAAAATTCTCTGAAATTATTGGCAAAAAAGGTCTGGAAATACATATATATGATCATCATCCAGATTCAGAAGATGATATAAAAGGTGATTTGGAAATAATAAAAATGGTAGGAGCAAATACAACAATAATGGTCCAGATATTGAGAGAAAGGAATATAAAGCTTACTCCTGATGAAGCGACTATAATGTGCTTGGGAATCCATGAAGATACGGGATCTTTTACATTCTCCTCTACCACTCCATATGACTACGAAGCTGCTGCATGGCTTGCATCTCAGGGAGCAAATCATAATCTGATTTCCAATATGCTTACAAGGGAACTTACAGTGGAGCAGATTTCACTTTTAAATGAACTTATTCAATCTGCCAAAAGATACAATATAGATGGGCTGGAAGTGGTTATATCTAAAGTTATTAGAGATAAGTATGTAGGTGACTTTGCTGTTCTGGTACACAGATTTATGGATATGGAAAACATAAATATAATATTTGCCTTAGCTCAAATGGAAGACAGGATATATCTTGTAGCAAGGAGCAAAGTAGAAGCAGTTAACACAGCAGAGATTGTAAAAATGTTTGGTGGAGGAGGTCACGCATTTGCATCTTCTGCAACAATTAGAGATATTCCTATAAACCAGTTAGAAGATATGTTATTACATGCCATAAAAGAACATATAGAGTCCAAAAGCAAAAGAGCAAAAGATATAATGTCTTCTCCTGCAATAACCATTTCATCAGAGGAAAGCCTAAAGAAGGCAGAAGAGCTTATGAATAAATTTAATATAAATGTCCTGCTTGTTATAGAAAAAGGCCGGCTTTTAGGTTATATCACAAGACAATTGGTTGATAAGGCAAGGTTTTTTCACTTAGAGAATATGAAAGTCAAAGAATATACTAATATTGAATTTCCTATTATAGATCCAGATGCTTCTATAAGAGAGGTTCAGGAAATAATCATAAAAGACAGGGCAAGGGTGCTTCCTGTAGTGAAGGAAGGAAAAGTATTAGGAGTCATCACAAGGACAGACATCTTAAACCTCTTTTTAGAAGAACCTAAGATATACCCTATTGTAAAGGAAAGGGAATATGCATTTCAGAAAGATATGAAACGTATTCTAAGAGAAAGGCTTTCTGAAAGGTTAATAAAACTACTAGAGGATTTTGGAAAGATAGCTGATAACTTAGGCTATAATGCATATCTTGTAGGTGGTTTTGTAAGAGATCTTCTCTTAAGAAGGGAAAACTTAGACATAGATATAGTCATCGAAGGGGATGGAGTGAAATTTGCTAAGGAGTTTTCAAAGCACTTTCAGGTAAAAGTAAATGTCCATAAAAGATTCAGAACAGCATATTTGATATTTCCAGATGGGTTTAAAATAGATGTGGCTACTGCCAGAATGGAATATTATGAGGCGCCAGGAGCAGTTCCAGTGGTAAAAAAAAGTTCTTTAAAGTTAGACCTTTATAGAAGAGACTTTACCATAAATACACTTGCTATAAAGCTGAATAAAAACGAGTTTGGTACTCTTATAGACTACTTCAATGGAATGAGAGACATAAATGATAAGGTCATAAGAGTGCTTCATAATTTAAGCTTTGTAGAAGACCCATCTCGAATCCTGAGAGCAATAAGGTTTGAACAGAGATTTGGGTTTAAAATAGGAAAACTCACCTTATCTTTGATCAAAAATGCCTTAAGACTCAACTGTTTTGAGCTGATTAATGGAAAAAGGCTATTTCACGAGCTCAAACTCATGCTTGAAGAAGAAGAGCCTATCTTTTCTATGAAAAGGATGCATGAATTAAAAGTGCTAAGTGCCCTATCTTCTCTATTTAAATGGACAAAAGAGCATAAAAGAATATTTGAAGAGATAAAAAAGACTATCGCTTGGTATAACCTGCTCTTTTTAGAAGAAAAAATAGATACCTGGAAGATTTATTGGCATGGACTCACTTATCATCTTAGCACTTCTGAACTAAAGGAGCTTCACAGAAGATTTGAAATGAATGAAAATGAACATAAAAAAATTCTCTCCCAAAGAGAAGGATTGGATAAGCTTATAAAGTCTCTTATTAGGAAGCCAAGTAATTATAAAGCATATAAACTTCTTTCCCGATATGATACAGAAACACTTCTATATGTAATGGCAAAGGTAAAAAGTGAAGAACTTAGAAAAATTATATCTAATTACTTTACTAAGTGGAAACATATAAAGCCTCAGATAAGAGGAAAAGATCTGCTAAATATGGGATTTAAGCCAGGACCTATCTTTGGAAAGATTTTGGAAGCAGTTCATGAGGCCAAACTAAATGGTCTTGTAAAAAACAAGAAGGATGAAATAGAATTTGTAAATCAAAGGTTCAAGGAGGAGTTGAAGAAATGAAAAAAAGAGTAGTCAGTGGTATAAGACCTACAGGAAGACTCCACTTAGGTCATCTTCATGGTGCTCTTCTCAATTGGAAAAAACTGCAGGACAAATATAATTGCTTTTATTTTATTGCAGACTGGCATGCTCTTACCAGCGAATACACACGACCTGAAATAATAAAGAAAAGCACTATGGATATAATATTGGACTGGCTGGCTGTTGGACTTGATCCAGAAAAATGCACATTTTTTGTTCAATCTCAAATAAAAGAACATGCAGAGCTTCATCTTATATTCTCCATGATAACACCTATACCGTGGCTTGAAAGAAATCCTACATATAAAGAGCAGATACAAGAGCTAAGTAGCAAAAATTTGAATACATATGGATTTCTTGGATATCCTGTGCTTCAGGCAGCAGATATACTTATGTATAAAGCAGATGCTGTTCCAGTAGGAGAAGATCAGGCACCACATATAGAGCTTACAAGAGAAATAGCCAGAAGATTTAACTTCCTATACAAAAAAGTATTTCCAGAACCAGAAACTCTTTTAACCCCTACTTCTAAGCTTTTGGGCATAGACAGAAGAAAGATGAGCAAGAGTTACAATAATGCCATATTTATAACAGAGCCTCCAGAAGAGGTAAGCAAAAAAGTAAGCCAGATGATTACAGATCCCCAAAGAGGAAGAAGAACAGATCCTGGAAGACCGGATTTTTGTAATATTTTCTTCTATCATGAAATATACACGTCTCAAGAGAAGGTAAAAGAAATAGAAGAAGCTTGTAAAAAGGCAAAAATAGGCTGTGTGGAATGCAAAAAAATTATGGCTGAAAATCTAAACAAAGGACTTGAGCCTATAAGAGAAAAAAGAAAAGAACTTGAATCCAGAATGGATTACATAGAAAATATTATAAATGAGGGCAACAGAAAGGCAAGAGACATTGCTCAAAAAACAATGGCAGAAGTAAAGGAAGCTATTGGGATATGAAAGGAGAAAAAAGGCTAATGAGATTAAATAAGGTTATTGCAGAAGCAGGGATTACTTCCAGAAGAAAGGCAGATAGACTTATAGAGCAGGGACGTGTATTTGTAAATGGAAGACCTGCAAGCTTAGGAATGAAAGTAATATGGGGAAAGGATGTAATAAAGGTAGATGGCAGAAGGATTCCAGATCCTCCTGAAAAGGTCTATATATTGCTCCACAAACCTTTTGGATATATATCTTCCCTAAAAGATCCAGGAGGAAGACCTATAATAACAGAGCTTTTACCTAAGATTCAACAGAGGGTATTTCCTGTAGGAAGGCTCGATTTTGATACCATGGGTCTTATGCTTTTTACAAATGATGGCGAACTTGCATATAGGCTAACTCATCCAAGGTATCAAGTGCCGAGAACATATAAAGCCACTGTAAAAGGAAGACTTTCTTACAGGGCTATTCAGAGGATAAAAAATGGGCTCTTCTTAGAAGATGGCCCAGTAAGAAAGGTAAAAATAAGATTATTGCAGAAAGAGGGTTTTCATAACATAGTAAGGATTACTGTTTATGAAGGAAGATCCAGATTAATAAAAAGGATATTTGAAGCAGTAGACTGTAAGGTAGTGCATCTGATAAGAATAGGCTTTGCAAATCTTGTGCTGGGAGATCTGAAAGTAGGACATTACAGGTATTTGGAAAAGCAAGAAGTAGATTCTTTAAAGAGATTTGTAGGACTTAGGAGAAGATAATTATTATGAAAAGTAAGGTAATAAAGGAATATGTAAAGTCCATATTAATAGCTTTAGTTCTTGCTCTTTTTATAAGGACTTTTATTGTTCAAGCATACAAGATTCCTTCTGGTTCAATGATTCCTACCCTCATGATAGGAGATCATATATTGGTGAATAAATTTATATATGGCGTAAAATTGCCTTATTTGAGAAAAACCATTATTCCGGTAAGCCAGCCAAAAAGAGGAGATGTGATAGTATTTATATTTCCCTTAGACAGGAGCAAGGATTTCATAAAAAGGGTAATAGGTCTTCCAGGAGATAAGATAGAGATTATTGGTAAGAAGGTCTATATAAATGGACACCTATATTCAGACAAACATGCTTATTATGATAACGGTGGTATCCAGATTCAAAAATTTGGCCCGATAAGAGTGCCAAAGTGGGGGCTATTTGTTATGGGAGATAACAGAAATCATAGTTACGACAGCAGATTTTGGGGATTTGTCCCTTTAAGCTATGTAAAAGGAAAAGCATTTTTTATCTATTGGTCATGGCCTCATTGGAAAAGAAGCCTTCATATTATCAGATAATCCTAAGTCTCCACGTTCATATTGGCACAAAGCAACAAATGTGATAGCAGCTGTTTCAGCCCTAAGAATTCTTTTTCCCATAGAAACAGGAATAAACCCCTTTTCTTTAAAGAGTTCAGTCTCTTCATATGTAAAACCTCCTTCAGGACCGATTATACCCACAATCTTATTTACCTTTTCTTCTGCTCTTCTTAAAACCTCTTTTATAGAATTCCTTTTTTCTTGCTCCCATAAAAAAAGCCTAAGGGAATCTTTTTCCCAATCCTGAGCCAGAAGCTCTTTTAGAAAAAGAGGAGCAAAAACCTGAATAGGTGTAGCCCTTCCACACTGCTTTGCAGCATTTATTGCTACTTCTTTCCAATGCCTAAGTCTTTGCTCAATCTTATCTTCTGCAATTCTTACTATACTTCTTGTAGAATAAAATGGCTGAATCACCTCTGCTCCCAGCTCAGATGCCTTCTGTATCACAAAATCCATGGGTTCTCTTCTTATTAATGAAATACAGATGGTTATATGGACAGGAGAGGAAGAAGGTGGCGGATACTTTTCTTTTATTAAAACATAAACCTTACTATGCTTTATATCTTCTATCACCCCTTTATATCTATTTCCATGCTGATCCATTAATAAAAGCTTATTCCCTGCTCTCATCCTAAGCACCTTCCATATGTGCCTCGCCTCAGAACCACTTATAATACATCTTTTTTGTCCATGCTTTATATCTTCTACATAAAAGATTCTCATTGCTTTTCACACACAACAGCTACCCATTCTTCTTGAAAAAGACTTTTTTTTATAATAAGTCCGTATTTCTCAAGCATATCTCTTAGTTCATAAACCTGATCCCTAAGGATTCCAGAAACTATAAAAACTCCTTTCAGGATAGCAGGTATAAAGGAAATAACCTCTTTTAATTCATCAAGAAGCAGATTAGCCACCACAATTGAAAATTTATCACATATATTGTTTACTCGTTTTGAAGAGAGAACTATTTTGTCTTTTACTCTGTTTAAATTCAGATTATGATCTGCCCATCTCAGGGCAACAGGGTCTATGTCTATGGCAAAAATCTTTTTTATTCCAAGAATAGCTGCATATATAGCAAGGATACCGGTTCCTGTGCCTATATCTAAGATGCTTTCTTTTTCTTTAAAAGATTCCAGAAGCCTTAAACAAAGCTGGGTAGTAGGATGTTGGGCTGTTCCAAAAGCAGGACCTGGATCAATCTTTATCACATACTTGGTATTTATATCCTTTTCAGACTCCCAGGAAGGAATAACTGTAAGAAGATTTGTTACCTCGATAGGTTTAAAAAATTTTTTCCACTCCCTTACCCAATCTATTTGTTCAGCAGGTTTTATATAAAAGAAAGGGACTTTTTGAAGAGAAAAGATAGAGCTTATCCTTTCTAAGGTATCTTTTAATCTGCTTTTTGTAAAAGAATCAATCAGCTTCTTTGGAAGATATCCTTTGAGTAGGCTTTTCTCTAAATCGATATAAACCCCACACGCCCCCAGTTCAAATAAGACAGCTGATATAGGTTCTTCTAAAAAAGGATCAGATAATGTTATTCCGATCTCTATCCAGTCCATTTTATAAAAAGCCCTGCCAAAGAGGCAGGACTTTGATAAGGCTATGCTTTTATAAATTCATATAAAAGCTGGCCATTTGGAAGGGTTACTACCTGAGGTTTAAGCTGCATCCCTATCTTTATCTCATCTTCTGGAATCTCTTTAGATATCCTGCCAAACACCTTATATTCTCCAAAATCTACAAGTGCAATTGTATATGGAAGCTCATTTTCAAATCCAACAGGTGCGTATTTAAGAGTGCTATATGTCATAAGGCTTCCTGTTCCATCTACCACAAACCAGTCCATATCACTACTTAAGCATTTATAACAATCTGCTCTTGGTGGAAAAAACTTTTTTCCACACTTCTTGCATACTGTTCCAGCAACCTTACCTTTTTCTAAATAATCTATGAAGTCATTTACCTTTGTGGTGGCAGTAAAACTAACCACTCCAAACTTTTTAAAACGCACATCTATCTCTTTTTTTGCCATTTTAATCCCTCCCTAAGATGGTAACATTTCCATAGAGTCCTACACCACCAATATTATGAACAAGTCCTATCTCCGGATCTTTTACCTGCATTGGACCTGCTTCACCTCTTAACTGCAGAACAATGGTTCTGATCTGAGAACCTCCTGTAGCACCAATGGGATGACCCTTGGAAAGAAGACCACCATCTACATTTACTGGAATGCTACCCTCTTTATAAGTTTCTTTGCTTCTTATAAGTTCCTTTGCTTCTCCTGGCTTACAGAAACCTAAGTTTTCATAAGCCATTACCTCTGCTATGGTGAAACAGTCGTGCACTTCAGCTACATCTATATCTTTTGGTGTAATGCCTGCCATCTTATAGGCCTGCTCACCAGCATTTATTGCCACTGAAAGTCCCGTAAACAGCTCTCTTCCAGAAAGATTTACACTTTCAGATGCGGCACCAAGACCTAGTATCCAAACAGGTTTTTTACAAAGGGCTTTTGCCTTTTCTTTATTTGCAACTATAACACATGAACTACCATCTGCATTGGCACAACAATCTCCTACCCTTAAAGGACTTGCAACAGGAGAAGATATAGGACTTTCAGGATCAGAAAACATCTCTAAGGTAACAGGTTTCCTATAAACTGCCTTTTCGTTGATTTGGCCATATGTGGAAGATTTCACACGAACAAGCGCCAAATCTTCTAAAGTAAGCCCATACTTTTCCATATATGCCTGTGCATACATCGCATAATAAGCAGGCATCATAGTACCAAATGGGCTTTCCCATTGTATATCTGCACCCCTTCCCATCCTTTCCTGTGATTCTGCAGATGTGATTTCAGACATCTTCTGGAATCCTATAACTGCTACTACATCATGCAGACCAGATTCAATCAAGGAATAGGCTATTCTTAAGCCCATACTACTGGAAGAACAAAGAGACTCAAGATAAAAAGTGGGCTTTGGAACAAGCCCTAAGTATTCAGCCAGAACACCTGCGGGAGATCTCTGCTTATCATACTCAGGTGCAGAACATACCACAGATGCAGAGATCTCATCTACAGTAATACCTGCATCTTGCAATGCATCCCTGAATGCCTCAAATGCCAGCTCTTTTATAGAACCAGGATATCCTCTTACAAATGCACTTTGGCCAACACCAATAATTGCCACTTTCTTTTCCATAAGCTACCTCCTCATTGAAGTTATGGGCAAGTATAGGGAAACCTATCCTTTTGGTCAAGTGCTTAATAATCTTCTTGTAAAGAAGAGGACTGGACAAGAAAGAAAAATTTTTTCAGAATCTGGTATTAAAACAACTATGAAAAATATATATAGTATCATAGAAGTCTGGATTTATTTTTTGATCATTTTTTGCCCCCTTGCCTTTGGTTCGGTACATGTATGGGCTTATACCATATTGGAACTATCCACTTTTGTTATACTTTTACTTCTTATAACAAAGTATTTCTTTTCTCTTTTCATCTCTCGTCATATAAAAATAGATATTCCTATGGCATGGATAAATCTTATGTTCTTCTTATTTATATCTCTTATAGTTATTCAAATGATCCCTGTTCCTTCACAGATGATAAAATGGCTATCTCCTCATAGATTTAAGCTATATGAAACCATACTGCCAGAAAAAAGCAGTATGCTAACCGTTTCTATATGCCCTTATCAGACCAAGATAGAACTTCTTAAGCTTATTTCATACATAGGAATGTTTTTCGTAGGTCTAAGGATTTTTGATTCTAAAAAAAAGATAAAAAGGGCTGTAATAGTAATTTTTATAGCAGGAGTATTAGAGGCATTCTTAGGATTATTTCAGATGCTTACAAAGACTAATAAGATATTTTGGTTCTGGCAATCTGCTTACAAAAAGGGAGGATACTTTGGTTCTTTTGTGAATCCAAATCACTTTGCCATTTATATGGGCATTGTAACATGTATGGGTATAGGGCTTCTTTTTTCAAGACCCAAGATCCCTTTTTATCCTTCTGATGAAAGTTGGAGACACTATCTTAACAGATTTGAATCTTATATCTCTAAGAATATATTGATCATCTTCTTGATCACTATAATGGGAGCATCTATTTTTCTTTCCCTTTCAAGAGGGGGAATACTCTGCCTTTTATTCGCTCTTATCCTTATATTTATGCTACAAGGCCTTAGATCATCAAAGAAAAAAAGAGTAGTAATCATTATCACTTCTCTTATACTGGCTTTTCTTATATGGATAGGGATAGATCCTATAATAAAAGAATTATCAACACTTATAAAACTAACTAAGGTTTCTCCACAAAGGCCTGTAGCATGGAAGGACAGCTTCAGGATTATAAAGGAATATCCTCTTATTGGAGTAGGATGGGGAAACTTTCAGAATATATTTCCCATGTACAAGGATCCTATGCTTCAAAGATCATTCTGGGATCATGCACATAATGAATACATAGAGTATGCTGTTGATACAGGAATAATCGGTTTTCTCCTCTTTTATGGAGCTGTATTTTCATGCTTTTTCTGGATCATAAAAAGATGGATAAAAAGAACAGAAAACTTTTCTGTGGGAATTACTATAGGTGGAATCTCTGCTATTTCTCTTCTCCTTATGGCCAATGCCTTTACATTTAATCTACACATACCAGCTATTGCGTTCACCTTCTTTTTAATTATGGCACTTACTATAAGAAGCGCTTTTTTATATCATCATATACCTATGAAGGTAGTGATTCTGAAAAAAAAGAAAGCATTTTTTATATTAAGTGCTATTGTTTTTCTGCTTATCATTGTAATCAGATCCCAAATGCATATATTTGAAGCTAAAAACCTTTACAAAAAATATGAAAATACAAAACAAGCTTTTCTCTTGGAGAAAGCTGTAGAGACAGATCCTGATAATGCCTTTTATAAATATGTTCTTGCAATGAGATATGCCAGAATGAACCGCTCAAAAGAGGCACTTAAGCTGTGTATTTCTGCTGTAAAACTAAATCCTACAAATCCTTGGTATCACTTAGGATTAGCATGGATTGCCTATGTAACAAGAGAAAGCTCTATTTCTCCAAAAAAAGAACTGGAACTGGCTTTAAGACTTGATCCTACGAATCCGGTGGTAAAAAGATACATAAAAAATTGGAGGAAATATGGGATATTTTAGGATTCTATTCATCTTTGTACTTTTGCTTATTCCTCAGTCAGGATTACCTAAGAATTTTGTGACAAATCCTGGATTTGAGATAGATAAAGACCAAAATGGCATACCTGACTGCTGGATTGTAGAAAAAGATCAGTCTGCATTATGCAAGATAGAAAAAAATGGAAAAAAAGGTAAGGCTATTTCTATATTTGGGAAAGGGAAAATTAGCTGTAGGTTAAAAGGACTGAAAAAAAATACATATTACCTACTTTCCTTTTATGTAAAAAGAGATGGCTGGAAAGAAGGAGAATATCCAAAAATTAAAGTGTTTGGAAAAGAGATTGTTTTAAATGAGCTTGTTGCATGGGGAGATTGGGTAAGACTGAGCTTTTTGATAAACTCTGGCTCATATACTGAGACCACCTTATCCTTAATAGATCCCAAGCTAAGCCACAAGATCTCTTTTGATGAGGTTATTTTATCAGAGTTTATTCCCACTCCATTATTTCCTAATGATAAGGTCTATTCATATTATCCTGTCTTTAAGTGGAGCCTTCCAAAAAACAACTTTGTGTTAAGTTATGAAATAGAGATTTGTCGAAGCCAAGATTTCAGAGAAAAGCTTAGCTTAGGAAAAGTAACCTGTCCTTGGAAAAATAGTTTTACAGTAAATTTACCTCTGGATGCTGGAATATGGTTTTGGAGGATAAAGGTCTATAAAAATAGAAAGCTTATCTCCGTATCAAAACCAGCTCGTTTTTGCCTCATTCCCTACTTTCCCATAGGGATATTCGGTGTTCCATTAAAATATATACATATCGTAAAAAAAGCAGGTTTTAATTCTATCTATACTGGTATTCATTCAATGAAATATCTTTTAAAGCTTTCTAAAACACAGATGAATCTGCTTTTAACCATTCCTTCAGAGCTGAACAGCAAAAAGACGCAACTGTTTTTGAGAAAGGCCAAGCATATGGAAAACATACTGGCATGGTATCTGAGGGATGAACCAGAGATATGGTTTGTTCCACCTAAGCATATATGGGGAATGAAAAGGTATATAAAGGCCTTAGACCCAAGACATCCAACCCTTATTACATTAGTAAGAGCAGAAAAGGTAGAAGATTATGGACTATGCGCTGACATTATTATGGTGGATCCATATCCAATACCAAGAAGACCTGTTACTTGGCTTTCTGAAAGTATTGATAAGGTAAAAGCCTTATTTCCATATAAACCTGTGTGGGCAGTGGTACAGGCATTTGACTGGTCTGCTTTTCCATATGGAAATGAAAGCAGAAGCTGGGGAAGAGATCCTACATATGAAGAAGAAAGATGTCTTACCTATCTTGCAATAATACATGGGGCAAGAGGACTTTTTTATTACACATTTAAAAGCAAAAACTATTTTATAATGGAAAGAAAAAAACACTGGAATGAACTAAAAGAAGTAATAAAAGAACTAAATAATATATATCCTATCATTGTTTCACCTACTATATTTCCAGAAAAACATGTCTTATATTCAGAGGATAAGGCAATACACTATATAATAAAAAAATCAAACCACAGATTTTATCTGCTATCTGTAAATGTTACCCCTCATTTTAAAGAAACAACACTACACCTTCCCGCCATTTTCCTTAATGGAAAAGCAAAAGAGATATTCCAAAAAAGAGCTTTTTCTATAAAAAGAGGTCTGCTTAAAACTCGATTTTCTCCTTACCAGGTGCAGGTGTATGAAATTTCAACACTCACACATCCAGATTAGGCTGGACTTAATCCTTGAAACTGGGAAATATACTCATTCAGCTTTCTTTTTTGTTCTTCACTCATCTCAGGACACTGATCAACAGATCTTCCACCTTCTGCCATCTGAACAGCAAATACCATACATGTAGGGGCACCACATTTTTTACAATTTGTCTTTGGAAGAAATTTCAGTATCTGAAACACTTCAGGTTTTTTTGGAGATTCAAAAAGCGGTGTTATCTTATCCCTGTTTTGCCATGTTTCATTTATTTCTTTTTTTAACCACTCTAATATTCTATCCGCCTCTTCTTCATCTTGAAGGGCATTTATTGCTATCTGCTTAGGATGTAATGTCACACGTTTTCCATGAACCTTTATGGTAAGGGTGGGAGGATCTTTAAAAAATGCCTCTCCACCCAGAACAGCATTAAGATAGGGCAATACTTCAGATATATCCTGATCTAAGTGTGCAATACAATGAAGTCTTTCAAAACTTGGATTACACTTAGGCCTTCTGATTTCTTTTCTGTAACTTGTAAGTAACATTTTTCTTTCTCCTTATCTCATCTTTTCCTTTATCATACTCTTCAGTTTTTCAATTTGATCCTCTTTTAGATCAAAATCTTGAGTTTTTTCTATCTGCATATCTTTTGTTACTACAAAATAGTTTTTCAAAGGAAGTCCCAAGTGCTCAAATATCTTTTTTGCGCATCCTATCTCACATCCATCCAGAACTACCACCTGAGGATTGTCCTTTACAGATTGAACAAAACCGCTTAAATGAGCTCCTACGCCAGCAAGGCAAAACATCCTTCCCCAGCCTTCCTTTGTAAGCTCAACAGCAGCTTGATTTGTAAGCTGTCCCACATTTGAGCCACCTGAACAGGCAAGTATCATTATATTTGATCCACCAGTGGTGCAACAACATTCGTTATTTTTCTCTGCCATTGCTTCTCCCTGGTTAACAAAACCGCACAT
>Ga0256842_1002206_pt1 | contig 14330 bp, 10 predicted proteins | sample 4559240metaG_FD_185973 | JGI IMG/M metagenome (GOLD analysis project Ga0256842, IMG submission 185973) | Hydrothermal vent microbial communities from Guaymas Basin, Mexico - 4559-240 | ecosystem: Environmental > Aquatic > Marine > Hydrothermal vents | place: Mexico: Guaymas Basin | collected...
TATTAATGAAGACCGTAACCAATATAAAATTACCAATATGCTTAATCAAGGTGGAGATGTTAAAACAAGAGTTATAATTGCTCAATTATGGAATCAAGATAGTTGGCTAACTTCATGGAAAAATAATAGAGACCTCAAAGACAGAGCTGAAGATGAAAACGACAACTTTGAATTTATGGCTCAATCAAATCCTACAAATGAAAACTACACTCTGTTTTTCAACCATGCTTCATTTTCACAAAGATTATTAGATGCAAACAAAGAATTCAGATTCAAATATGAAAATACAATTGTAAAAGGTGATGTGGGAGAACAAGAAATATCTCCCATCATTTGTGGTGACCGAGATGAATCAACAGGGAAATGTACATTTAAAACAGAAATTGACTTGCATATTCCTTTAAATATCGAAGCAAATATTTCATCTTATCATCAAAAGTTTTTTGTAATTGACAGAAATATCGCCTATGTTGGTGGTATGAATATGGCCGAAGAGTATTGGGACACCCCAACTCACGGAGTATTTGAATACAGAAGAATGAGTTATGATGCCAGCAACAGCGACAGAGAAGAGGTAAAAAATGGAAATGATGATGGAATAAGAAAACCATCAGATATTAAACCATACAGAGATTATTTTACTAAAGTAGAAGGGCCTTTGGTTAAAGTTGTACATGATTTATTTACAAACAGATGGGATTATTTAATTTACAACAATGTCAACTATGCTGATAAATCAACTTTAATAAACTCTATGGATTCATATCCTCAACCCTTTGAAAACGGGATTACTGCACAAATTAATGTAACTATGCCTAGACCATTTCAAGAAAATACTATACTTGAATCACAGCTTTTAGCTATTAGGCAAGCACAACATTATATTTACATTGAAGACCAGTATTTCAGAATGCCTATAGTAAATAAGGCAATTGCTATAAGAATGAATCAAGTACCAGATTTAAAATTAATTGTAATAACACAACCAATAAATGAATGGACTGACCTAGGTTGTTATTGGACTCATACTTCATATAAGTTTTTTATGGATAATTTTCCTTCAAGAGTTGAATTCTTTCAATTAAAATCATTTGATTACACATACCCTAATCATGATTGTGAAGGTACTTTTACAAATATATCATGTTATGGAAATGAAATGACAGGTTATTTTAAAAAATTTTATGTTCATGCTAAAATGTTTATTATTGACGATAAATACTTGAGTGTAGGTTCTTGTAATAAAAACAATCGTGGTTACCTATACGAAGGTGAAATGAATATATCTATTTATGATAAAACATGGGTAAAAGAACAAAGAAAGGCAATTTTTGAAAACATACTAGGCCCTGATAACTACTCTGAAATTGAAGCTTATGAAGCAGAAGATTTTAATGCAATGTTTGATAAGTTAAAAGAAATAGCACAATATAATCAAAACGCCTATGATGCATGGGATACAGATATTGCAGAAGGAGATGAAAAAAGAGATGAAGATATTGATATGGACTATACCGCAGTATCTAAAGAAGATGCTTTACCTAATGACCATAAACCTAAAGGTTTTCTATATCCACTTAGTTTTGGTACTCCTTCAGATTGTTTAATAGAAAATATTGGAGATGATGCTACCAAATAATTTGACATTTATTCAAATTATTGTAATACTCATTAAGGGATTTTAGCTTTTGTGTTAAAGAGAGGAAAAATTGGAGATTTTTAAACTGTCGTTTATTATATTTATAGCTTTTTGGGCATCTTGTCAAAAATATCAACAAGTTGATGAAGTAAAAACATTAATTAAACAAAAAAAATATGACCAAGCACTACAAGAAGCCCAAAAAGAAAGTAACTTAATAAAAAAATTTAATTATCTCGGAATTATTTACTCTAAAAAAGGTAATTTAAAAAAAGCTCAAGAATATTACAATAAAATACTTAAAACTGATAATAAAAACTTTAAAGCTTTATATAATTTAGGAATATTAAAAACTAAATCTAAAAACTTTAAAGAAGCCCTAAATATTTTTAATAAGCTCAATAAACTGTATCCTAAAAATATTGATATAAAAATAAAATCAGCCTGGGTGCATTATTACTTATTAAGCAATAGTAATGCTATTTCGATATTAAAAAAAACTGTTAATAAAAATAGAAATTCTATATCTCTAAATCAATGGAAAGAAATTTCTAAACTTTATGAGAATCTAAAAAGATATAAGGCCTCTGCTGAAGCTTATGATTATTACTTATCAAAGGCAAGGTTGCAAAATCTTAAAATAGATATTAAAAAAGCACAAAAACATTTGAATATGTTAAAATCACAAAGAAACCAAGAACTTTAAGGAGGATATATGAAACATGTTATTTTTTTAATACTAGCTACAATATTTGTTTTTGCTAGCTGTACAGATCAAAGTAAACAAACAGAAGAGCCAAAAGGCAAGCAATGTTCTTATTATACGGATTGCAAAAGTAGTGAAATCTGTTATAAAGCAGAATGTGTTGCCGCAGATAGCTATAGTTGTAAAGAAAGTGGACTTTGTCCAAAGGATTTAACTTGTAGTCAACTATCTGGAAAATGTAAACCTGTAAGTTGTACTAATCATTCAGAATGTGGGGAAGGTCAATTCTGTAATGGTAATGTTTGTAAATCTACTTGTCAAAATGAACTAGACTGTGGTATAGGTTATACTTGTACCCCAGCAACAGGCGAATGTGATTTAAAATCAGATGTAAATTGTTTAACAAATCCTGAAATTTGTACAGAAAATCAGGTTTGTAATACTGAAACCAAAGAATGTGTAAACAAAGAAGATAAAGAATGCACAAATGACTTTGAATGTGATTATGAAAATGGTCAATATTGCAATACAAATAATAATAAATGTGAAATGGATCCTAACTATTGTGTAGATGATAACGCCTGCGAAACAAATTTTGAATGTAAAGCTCATAAATGCGAACCAATTGGTGGAACAAGTTGTTCAATTGAGGAAGAATGTGAAAATGGCTTACATTGTAATAACGGAGATGGTGGAACAAATACATGTGTTCAGTGCCTTGAAGACGCACACTGTGTAGATGGAACTTGTGATTTAAGTACTAAAAAATGTATAATAGTTCAATCTTGTACAGATGACTCAACCTGCCCTGATGGCACTAAATGTGTGATGCCTGATGGAATGATGCCTGGGCTTGGTGGAGCAACAGGTGGAGGACAAGGAACTTGCCAAGAGGTTGAAGTATGCTATATTGATGCAGACTGTAACCCAGAAGATACCGACCCAGAAAATTTTGAAAAATTCTGTAAAAGGAATCAAGGTGTAGAAGACTCTGAACCTGGTTACTGTGCAACTAAAAATAACTTTGACCAAGGTGATTTAACTAGTGGTTTTTTAGATAGCTTAGGTATATGTGTAGATATTCCTGGAGTTGATTTTTTAAAATGCCCTGAAGGTCAAGAATGTGTAGATAATCACTGTTCTGGTGGAAGCGGTGGAAATTGTAATGATGCATTGGGAATAGGCCGTCAAAATTGTGAAGCAAATGGTGGAACTTGCAATGCTGATGGTGAATGTGTAGGAGCAGCCGAACCTGAATGCCATAGAGATAGTGACTGTGCTGATTTATATCCAGATAGAGAAAATCAAATTTGCCAAAGAGGTGGTTGTGTAACAGACCCAACACCAAGATGTCCAAATGGTGATTCCGATTGTACAGACCAAATGCATTGTGATTCATCAGATCAAATTTGTTATTCATGTGTTGTAGATAATAACTGTGGAAATGGCTCTGTTTGTAGAGACCATAACTGTGTAAATTCATCATTCTGTACAGATGATAGTGATTGTAGTGACGGAATGGTTTGTAGAGCAAATATCTGTAGATAAAATCTTGATTTTATATTTCTTTAATTACTTCAATAAATAAATCTCCATATTTATCAAATTTCTTTTCTCCTATTCCATGAATATTAAGCATTTCTTCTTTATTTTTAGGTAAATACTTGCAAATTTCATGAAGTGTTTTATCTGAAAATACTGTGTATGAAGGTTTTCCTTCTTTTGATGCAATTTCATACCTAAATTTTCTTAAAGTTTCAAAACAAGCACTCCATTCATAATTAACTTTTTTATCAATTTTAGTAACTTTTCGTGTTAGAGTTTCTTTATTTTTAAGAAAATCCATTGCCTTATTTGTAAATTTTAATACTGGATATTCTCCACTCGTTACCTCTAAAAAATCATCTCCTACAAGTAAATCGATTAAGGCTCTAATTGCTTTTTGTGAATAGTCTTTCATTAGGGCATAAGTGGAAACTTCGTTTAAATTCCATTTTAAAATATTTTTATTTTTAGAGCCTGCCAAAATAGCTACTATCATATTTATACCAAATTTTTGCTTTGTTCTATAAACACAAGAAATAATTTTTTGAGCTTCAATTGTAATATCTTCAACTTCTCCATCGTCTAAGCAATTACTACAATTATTACAATTATCTATCTTTTTATCTCCAAAATATTCTAAAATATACGACCTAATACATTTTGAAGTATGACAGTAATTAACTATAGCTGATAATTTTTCATATTTAATTTTTATAATATTTTCAGAAGATTCAAATTCATTATTTTCAATAAAATATCTTTGAGTTTTTATATCTTTAGGGTTAAATATCAATATACAATGAGCATCAAGACCATCTCTACCAGCTCTACCCGCTTCTTGGTAATAACTTTCTAAATCTTTAGCTAAGTTATTGTGTATTACAAATCTTACATTTGATTTATCTATCCCCATACCAAAAGCATTAGTTGCAACCATAATATTTACTTTATCATTAATAAAATCGTTTTGATTTTTTTGTCTTTCTTTATCACTCATTCCGGCATGATACTTTCCTACTTGATATTTTCTTTCTAAAAGCTCTGAGAATATAGAATCAACTTCTTTCCTTGTAGAAGCATAAATAATTCCTCCTTCATTTTTATGCTCTTTTAAATATTTTTTTATATAAGATAAACTGTTCACTCCTTTTACTATAGAAAATTTTAAATTTTTTCTATCAAATCCACTAATAAAAATATTTGGACTAAAATTTAGATTTTTTATTATATCCTTTTGAACTTTAGGAGTTGCTGTTGCAGTAAAAGCAGATATTATTGGTCTATTTTGTAAGCTGTTTATAAACTTAGGAATATTTAAATAAGATTTTCTAAAATCATGCCCCCATTGAGAAATACAATGAGCCTCGTCAATTGCTATTTGAGCTATGTTTTTGGATTTAATTCTTTCAATAAATTCAATAGATTCAAATCTCTCTGGAGTGACATAAATAATTTTATAATCACCATCGTTAATACACTCATAAACATTCATAATATCGTTAAAACTTAAAGTACTGTTAATATAAACCGAAGGAATATCGAGTGAATTAAGTGTATCAACTTGGTCTTGCATAAGAGAAATTAAAGGAGAAACGACTAAAGTAATTCCATCAAGAATTAAAGCAGGTATTTGATAACAAATAGATTTACCTCCTCCTGTTGGTAAAATACCTAATGTGTCATTTTTGCTTAATATACTATTTATTATTCCTTCTTGTTTTTCTTTAAATGAACTATAACCAAAATATTTCTTTAATACATCATATATATCTTTATTCATAGATTCTCCAATATGTGAATTATCATGCTCATAGTAGTATATCCAAGAAAATAAAAATAGCAATTAAAATATTTACAAAACGAGCAAAATAACATATAATAGTTCAAATAAATTTAGGAGTAAACATGGAATACAACAAAAAAAGATTTAATAACAAATTACCAAATGAAGATGGATACTTTGGAGAATATGGAGGAAGTTTTATACCTCCTAATTTAGAAGAAATAATGAAAGAAATAAATTCTGAATATCAAAAGGCAATAAATGACGAAAGCTTTTTAAATGAATTACATGACTTATATAAAAACTATGTTGGTAGACCATCTCCTATATTTTATGCCAAAAGCTTATCTAAAAAATATGGAGCAAAAATTTATTTTAAAAGAGAAGATTTAAACCATACTGGAGCTCATAAAATTAATCACTGTTTAGGTGAAGCATTATTAGCAAAAAGAATGGGAAAGAAAAAAATCATTGCTGAAACAGGTGCAGGCCAACATGGAGTAGCATTAGCAACAAGTGCAGCACTTCTTGGGCTTGAATGTGATATTTATATGGGTGAAGTAGACATAAAAAAAGAATATCCAAATGTTATAAGAATGAAAATACTAGGAGCAAAGGTTATTCCTGTAACAGCAGGCTTAAAAACACTTAAAGATGCAGTTGATGAAGCATTTAATCAATATTTAGCCGACCCTGTTAATCAATTTTATGCAATTGGATCTGTTGTTGGTCCCCACCCCTTTCCTATGATGGTTAGAGATTTTCAAACAGTAGTTGGCTATGAAGCAAAAGAGCAATTTTTAAATTTAACAGGAAAAGCTCCTGATAATCTAGTTGCTTGTGTAGGTGGTGGAAGTAATGCAATTGGGCTTTTTACAGCATTTTTAGATAATAAAGATATAGATATTTATGGAGTAGAGCCTTCTGGGCTTGATATCAATACAGATGGGCAACATGCAGCAACTTTAACTAAAGGAACAGTTGGAATTATGCATGGTTTTAAATCATATATGTTACAAAATGAAAAGGGAGAACCACTAGAGGTTTACTCTGTAGCAAGTGGCCTTGATTACCCTTCTGTTGGGCCTCAACATTCTTATTTAAAAGATATAAAAAGGGTAAATTACAAACATATAAATGATAAAGAAGCAATTAGTGCATTTTTTGAAATCTCAAAACTAGAAGGAATTATTCCTGCAATAGAATCAGCTCATGCAATAGCATATAGCTTTAAATTAGCCAAAGAAAAGCCAAACTCTACAATTTTAGTAAATTTATCGGGAAGAGGAGATAAAGATATTGATTTTGTTGTAGAAAATTATGGTTTTGGTAACTAATAAGCCCTATAAATAGGTCTTATTAGTAAATTAAAGCCTTAAAAAGTCTTTAATTTTTATTTACTTAAGAAAACTTATCAACATTAAAAAATCTTTTAACTTTAAAAATATCAGAATTTAAGGCCTCGTCAAGAGTACCTAAAAAAGCTAACTTTTTATCACCTATCATTAAGATAGTTTTTCCTGCCCTTTTGATACTTAATAGTTCATGCGTAACGGTTACAAGGGTAATACCTAAATCTTCATTCATTTTAACAAATAATTCATCCATACCTTTTGCCGTTACAGGGTCTAAACCTGCTTGAGGTTCATCAAAAAAAATTATTTTAGGGTCTGTTACCATAGCTCTTGCTAAAGCAGCACGCTTTTTCATACCTCCCGATAATTCAGGTGGATATTTTTTTCTATGTTCGTAAAGATTTACTTGAAATAATTTTTCTCTTGCTATCTCAAGAGCAACTTTAGAGTTAAAATTAGGATAATGCATATTAATAGGTAACATTACATTCTCTTCTATAGTCATAGAATTTAAAAGTGCAGAATTTTGATATAAAATTCCAATTTCTTTATAAAAAGGATCATTTTCTGGAATAGGATAAGTTAATTCTCTTCCCATAAATTTAACAGTTCCTGACCTTGCAGGATTTAAACCAATAATAGCTTTTAAAAGTGTGGATTTACCACTTCCGCTTTCTCCTAAAATTATAAATCTATCTTTTTCATATATATCAAATGATAAACCATTAAGTATAGGAGGAGCATCACCATAACCTATAACTAAATCTCTTCCTTCTATCATAATTTTTTTATTCATGAAGCCTCAATAAAATCTGTAATAGAGCTGTATAGTCAAAGCATGTGTTTTTTGAAATAAATTATCAATAATACCATTTCTTTCTATCCATAAATTATAGTTTAATGATATAAAAGATGATAATTTAAGCATTACCGTTGACTGAAAAGTGAAATAAGATTGCTCAATTGACATATTTGGAATTAGACTTAATATATCTATGGTGATGTCTAAAAAACTAAAGGGAGAAGAAGTTAAATAAAAAGAAATTTCAGGCCCTTGTAAAAATTCAATACCATCAACTTCTTTTAACTCTGTATTACTCTCATTAAAAACATATACATTTCTAGAAATATCCTGCTTTAAACCATAACCTAATCTTAAAAATAAAGATAAAATTGTTGTATATTTATATTCTAAGTTTAAGCCTGCACCCTCTTGTAAAGAAGTTGATCCCAAATAATCAGAAACAGCAAAAGATTTAACATTAGTTAAAATTCTTTCATTGTTATCACTATCAATAATTTTGATATTATTTAAATCATGAGCATAATGCCTAAATAAATTAGTTTTAAGGGCTAAAGACATATAAGGGCCAAGATAATTGCTTATTCTATAAATACCAACTAAGTTATTCTTTAAAGTATCTTTAGTATTTACCAAATATGAAGTTTCTTGATTATTTGATGAGTTCGTAGCTGAAGTTGATTGAAAATACTCAAATATTTCTAACCTATTAGTAAAGTAATACTTTTCTTTATCAAAACTTGTATTTGACTTTATTTCTACTCCAAAACTATAAGTTTGAGTATCTTGTTTTCCTTGTACTGATTGGGAACTAGTAAATGAAAATACCCCAGACATCAAATTATTAAAAGACCAACCAGATTCACTTGAAAAAAAGAAAAAATCTGTTGTTTCTCCGCCTCCTAAAATTCTATCCGTTTCAGAATCAAAAACCATTTTAGAGTATGATGCCTTTCCTGCAACAGTCCTAACGGTTATATAATTAGTTAAAGAATCACTAGTTTCATTTCTTTTAGTTATGCGATATAAATGTGGAGGAAGTATCCAAACTGCAGTTCTTTCACCTTTTGATGCATCAGCACCAAAACCAGTTACAATTAAAAATTTTGATTCTTCATCATAAAGCAAATATCCTTTTCTTTGCCTATTACCAAACTGGTCAACAGTATCAACAATCAAAGCAGACCAATCAGGTTTTACTATTGTTAATTGCTCCATTTCAATTACAACTTCTTTAGTAAATCTTAAATTTTTAGGACCACTACCTATTAACAAAGAATATTTACCAGGATCTAAAAACACTCTATGCCCTGGCTTACCTGCTTTAATATATTTTCCATATTGGTCATAAATAAGATAGCTTGGTTCTCGTTGATCATCAACTAAATAAGGAACAAATAAAACACCTTTTTGCATTAATGGAATAGTTTTATCAAATTCTAGCTGTTTTTTTACCATTTCTTGAAATTCAATATCTTCTTTTTGGGTATCATTTTTTGTCAGACTATCTAATTTATTCAAATTTTCATCATTTGAATAAGTAATTATTGATATAAATAATAATAAAAATATAAAAATATTATTTTTTTGAAAGTTTATCATAAGCTTCTATTAAAAATTTATCAATTTCTTCTTGTAAGATATTACTCATTTCTCTTGCAACATATACCATAGATTTATTTACAATTTTTTTTCTTCTTTCAAACCTATAGCTAACTAGTGTTTTATTAGTTTTAAAATCAAATATTTTTAATTCAACAGATATTCTTGCAAATACATCTTTTTCTGATTTAATATTATCTAAAACGAGTATTCTTCCCGATAGAAGTAAATCAGGTATTTTGTCATACTTAATAGTAACATCTTTAAACATATTACTTATTTTTAACTGATTGGTAATTAAATCTGCTATCATCCTTTCAGGTTTTACAGCCCAAAATTGAGATTTACTATATTCAAGTTCATAAGCAGAAGTTCTATTGACAATATTGTATCTATCGTATATTTTATCAATACTAAATCTTTTAACTCTAATAACATAAGGCAAAGTTTTAACTTCTGATTTCTTAGTGTTATAATATATTTCATAATATTTTTTATTTATCTTTTGAGAAAAACAAGATGAAAATAATGTTAAAAACAAAACAAACAAGATATAAACCATTTTTTTTATTAATTGTATTTTCATTTTATTCCTCATTACTTCTTAAAATAGCAGCAGGATTTTCCATAATAATTCTATTAAATTCTTTAAAATATTCAATTCCTTCAGATAAATCATCAACAGAATTTATTATAGCCTCTTTACTTCTTAACATAGTTAAATTAACAATTTCCGTTGTTTTCTTTATAGAATCAACTAATGAATTTATATTATCTATAGTTTTTTTGACATCAGTTTTTGCAAATTTATCACTACCTTTTTGCAATGATTTAATTATTGATTTGATAATACCATTTGGCTTAGTCATTTTTTTAATCATTTTACTAAGACTCTTAAAATCATTTAAAATACCATTCACTTCTATAACTGTTTTATTTACTCCTATAGAAATACTTGCACTACTTCCTAAAATTGATTTTATATCAGCTCTATTTTCTTTTATAATTCCATTCACATTTTCTGTTATTGATTCTACATTATCAACCATTCTCTTTAAACTATCATCATCTAATTTTGAGAGTAATTTATCTGTTTTATCTAAAATTCTATCTATTTTCTCCGTTATTTCAGACGCTTTTTTAGTAATATCATCTAAACCTGACTTTTTACCTGGAATTAAGCCACTAATAGGAATATCTTTTCCTTTTCCTCCCCCTTTTAGTTCAACAAACTTTAATCCCGTAATACCAAGACTACCTAAATTTGCATAAGTTCCATTTTTTATCGCAACATCTGGCTTTATGCACATATCAATCCTAACAATAGTAGTATCATCTTTATCTATTGAAATATGTTTAACCTGCCCAACATTCATGCCCTGAAATTTAACACTAGAACCTTGAGTCAATCCAGAAACTGAAAGCTCTTTAAAAGTTGTATAATAGCAATTTTCTTTTTTTAACAATTTTTGACCAACTAAAACAGAAATTGTACCAACAAAAACTAGTATTCCAATTATAAAGAAAACAGCCACCCTCCTTTTTTGTTTTTTAGTTATTTGCATACTTTTCCTTTCTAAGTATAAAGAATAAAACTAAATAAAGCATCTATAAAAACTACTAAAAATATACTTGTAACAACTGATTCTGTTGTTGCCTTACCAACAGCATCAGCCCCCCCCCTTACTTTAAATCCTTTATAAGCAGCAACAGAGAGTATTACCCAAGCAAAAGATAATGCCTTTGCTACTCCCCAACCAATATCTGATAATTTAATAGCATCAATAAGTTGATCTATAAATGCCATAGGAGGAACATCATAAGCAACTGCAATAATTAAACCCCCAAATACTCCTGCAAAATTAGCAAGCATAGTTAAAACGGGCATACTAAAAGTAAATGCCCAAAACTTTGGAGTTAAAATAAATTTATATGGCAGTATTCCCATGGTTTGCAAAGCATCTACCTCTTCCATAACGACCATAGTACCTATTTCGGCAGAAATAGATGAACCTATTCTACCTGAAATTATAATTGCAGTAATTAAAGGGCCTAACTCTTTAAACATAGATACTCCAATAAGGAGAGCTAAATAATTCTGCCCTCCAAATTGAACAAGTTGAACAGCTGCTTGCATAGATATGGTAATACCAATTAAAAAAGATAATAAAGTTACAATAGTAATAGCTTGATATCCAATTTGATATAATTCTTTGTATAAAGCACCTTTAACAATAAACCTTCTATCAAAGATAGACTTTAAAGAGTGATAAAGCATTTCAGTGAAAATAATTAAGAACAATAAAATTTGGTCGTATTTTTCAATTAAAGAATCTCCAATTTTATCTAATATGTTTTCTTTATTTTTTTTATCTACTTTTGTTTGTATATTTATTTCCGGTAATTCAATATCCAAAATCAATTTATTAGGATATAATTTTTTATAATATCTTAATATACCTTTTAAAGCCGTACCCACAACAATATTTTTAGTGATAACTTTAAGCTCTCCTTTTTTTAGTTCTTTACTTAGATCACTAAACAACTTATCTGAGTTTCCGTAATCAATTTTTTCTTTAATTATATATTCTTTTGCCATAAACCTAACTAACTATATAAATTTTATATAACACAATATTAATATTTTTACAAATTTAAATAATTTAGACTACAACTAGCCAAATAAACCACATTGCAGTTCAAATATAGTAAATCACAACAGCATTTTTCTTGATAAATAAAATAAATAAGGCTATACTACAAAAGACATAACTTTGAGGCCTTATGAAAAGTTTACCAATAGGAATACAAACATTTACTGAAATAATAGAAGAAGGTTATTACTATGTTGATAAAACAAAGTTTATTCATAAATTATTTTACAGTAAAAAATATTATTTCCTTTCTCGCCCTAGAAGATTTGGCAAATCTTTATTTTTATCAACCTTAAAGAGTGCTTTTAAAGCTCAAAAAGAATATTTTACGGGCTTATATTTAGAAAATAATTGGAATTGGGATAAAAAATATCCTATTTTATATATTTCTTTTGGAAGTGGAGTAACGGGTGGAAAGGAGCAATTACAAATAAAATTAAGAAATTTAATTATAGATTGGAAAAGAGAATATAGTATTAAAAAACTTAAAAAAGAAGACCTAAATGGACAATTTTTTGAAATAATTCAGATTTTACATGAAAAATACAATGAAAAAGTAGTAATTTTAATAGATGAATATGATAAACCTATTTTAGATATGATAAATAAACCTAATTTAGCTATAGAAGTAAGAGATGAACTTAAAAACTTCTATTCTGTAATAAAAGACAGTGATGAATATTTAAAATTTGTATTTTTAACAGGTGTTACCAAATTTTCAAAGGTAAGTTTATTTAGTGGATTAAATAATCTTGAAGACATCACTCTTGATGAAAATTACGCTACAATTTGTGGATATACCCAAAACGAACTTGAAACAGTTTTTAAAGAAAGGCTTGAAACTGTTGATTTAGATAAATTAAAATTATGGTATAATGGCTATAATTTTTTAGGGGATAAAGTTTATAATCCATTTGGCATATTATTGTTTTTTTCAAAAAATAACAGCTATAGAACATATTGGTTTCAAACAGCTACTCCAAGTTTTTTAATTAAATTAATGCAAAAAAATAAATATTATATACCTAAACTTGAAAACTTAGAGGTTACAGAAGAAATTATAGGTAGCTTTGATGTAGATAAAATAAAACTTGAAACATTATTGTTTCAAACAGGATATTTGACTATAGACAGAGTAAAAACTGATTTTCTTGATAATCAAGTATATGTTTTAAAATATCCAAATAGAGAGGTTAAAAATTCTTTAACAACTTATATAATAGATTATTTAACCAATGAAGATGCAACAAACAGGTTGCGATATCAAAATCAACTTTATAAAGCATTCATGGATGATGACTTAAACAAACTAAAAGCCTTAATTTTTACTCTTTTTGAAACCATACCAAATGACAACTACAGAAAAAATGACATAGAAAACTACGAAGGATATTATGCAAGTGTTTTATATGCTTATTTTGCATCATTAGGCTTAAAAATGGTAGCCGAAGATTCAACAAACAGAGGTTATATAGACTTAACAATATTTTTTGAAAATAGAGCCTATATTTTAGAATTTAAAGTTACAAAAGGAACTCCAAAAACCAATCCTGCATTAAAACAAATCAAACAAAGAAAGTACTATCAAAAATATCTTAATGATTATGACAAAGTTTATAATATTGGTATTGTTTTTAGTAAAAAGAAAAGGAATATTGCTAAGTTTAATTATGAGACGGTGAAAATATAAAAAACAAATAAGACAAGCACCTCAAGAAACCGTACACGGTTTAAAAACCGTAAAGCAGAAAAATCTACTATGACTTGACGCAACGAAAGCCGAGATCGTCGAGCATATAAGTCGGCTCAGCGTCGCCGCGACTAGAAGAACGCAGGTTAGCGGACTCACTACTCCACCCACCCCCACGCAACACACGAGAAGCACAAGTGCTGTCATAACAATCTTCTACCCATTCCCATACATTTCCTGCCATGTCATATAAGCCATAAGGATTTTTACCACTACTCTTACTTCCTACTTCCCAAGTTCTATTCTTTCCACAGCCATCATTACTGTTAGACTTACCATCTTCTTCATCCATCACTGCATAATAACAACTGGCCTTATCACTTCCCCATGGATAAATACGAGTATCTCCACCACGAGCAGCCTTTTCCCATTCCGCCTCGGTTGGTAAGCGTTTACCCACCCATTTACAGTATTCTTTAGCTCCATACCAATTTACACCATTCATTGGATGATTATCTCTACTACTATTTCCATAATTATTATATTCATAATCA